>Ga0163216_101688_pt1 | contig 11399 bp, 10 predicted proteins | sample SynspAceP_FD_167610 | JGI IMG/M metagenome (GOLD analysis project Ga0163216, IMG submission 167610) | Saline lake microbial communities from Ace Lake in Antarctica - Synechococcus sp. Ace-P (Illumina Assembly) | ecosystem: Environmental > Aquatic > Non-marine Saline and Alkaline > Saline ...
GAAGTCACACCAAAGACACTGGCAGCAATACACCCAGAAAAAATTGCCTTTCCGGCCTCTTGGATTCTAGCCATTTTATTAAAGGTATTGTATCCACTGGTCTGGTTAGTAAATGGTTTGTCTAATGGACTATTACGCTTAATCGGCGTTCATGCCTCGCAAAACAATCACGACAAACTCGATTCTGAAGAGCTGAGAACCGTTGTTAATGAAGCAAGTGGCCTCATACCCGCCGCTCACCAAGACATGTTACTGTCCATTCTCGACTTGGAGAAAGTGTCTGTCGAAGACATCATGGTCCCTCGAAACGAAGTAATCGGTATTGATATCGAAGATTCTATCGAAGAGATCATTGAGCAAATTTGCCAAAGCAGACACACTCGCATGCCAGTTTATAATGGCGAAATTAATAAGGTCATTGGTATACTTCATGCCAGACACGCGGCCGTTTTCCTTCGCGACCCAACACCTTCTAAAGCCGCACTTTTAAAAGCGACTGTTGAACCGTATTTCATCCCTGAAAGTACATCATTAAACACCGTGTTACTCAATTTCCAAAAAGATCATCAACAAATGGGAATCGTAGTGGATGAATATGGTGATGTTCAAGGCATTGCTGCACTAGAAGATGTACTCGAAGAGATCGTAGGCGAATTCACTCCGCCAACACTGGATGAAGAAGAAGAAATCCAAACGTTAGAAGACGGTTCTTTTAGAATAGAAGGCTCAACACACATTCGAGAAATCAATAAAACGCTCGATTGGCACTTACCGACTGACGGTCCGAAAACACTTAACGGCCTTATTATTGAAACGCTTGAATTTATTCCTGAACACCCTATTAGTTTATGGGTGGGTCACTACATGATTGAAATTCAGGAAATCGAAGATAAAGTCGTCAAATACGCCAAGCTTCGTCTGAAGCGCTAAAGGAAACTCATGAGATACTGCCCGCAATGCGGTCATGCCGTAGAGATGACAATGCCTATTGGAGATAACCGCGTTAGAGCGGTATGCCCAAGTTGTGAGTACATAGATTATGACAACCCTAGAATAATCACAGGGACAATTCCTTTGTATAAAGGGCGACTTTTGTTGTGTCGACGTAATATCGAACCACGCTTTGGTTTCTGGACATTGCCTGCAGGTTTTATGGAAAACCAAGAAACCACCAGTGAAGGCGCATTAAGAGAAACACTGGAGGAAAGCGGATCAATCGCGGTCTGTAAGCAAGCCTTCAGCATGATCAGTATCCCTCATATTAATCAAGTTCACCTATTTTATCTTGCTGAGCTTGAGCGAGACGACTTCCACGCTACAGACGAAAGTTCTGAAGTGGCACTTTTTGATCTGGATAATATCCCTTGGGATGAACTCGCTTTCAGCAGTGTCAGTAGAACAATAAAGCTCTTCATTGAAGACCATAAGAATGGACACTACGGGTTTCATGAGGAAACCATTTTCATGAATTCATAATAAAAATAGATCCTCACCCCTACACCCATTCCAGCAACCCAACCGCAAGCCTACGCGCTAGGGTCACAAATATCGCCTTGCCACCGGCCAGACTCACACTCTTGTTTAGTTACCTGATAAATCAACGGAACAACCGCTCTCAACATGGCTGTTTCAGGACGGTGATCGGACGTTGATATGTATACATCGCGCCATAACGTCGGTTCCACGATCTCAAGAGCATGGATTTGATCTGTCTTTTGTAAATGATAAAAAGCCGAAGTGGGCGACAATAAAATACCATAACCATCCATTACATAACGCAGTGTCGTCATCAATTGCCCGAAAGCAGGTTTGTGAGGCACCCTGATCCCTGTCCTTTCTTCATACTGATGCAAGATATAACCTAATGAATCCCGCTCCCCTGTCACAATGACTTCGTGGTCTGCCAACTCGGCAAAAGTAATCGTCGACTTCGCTCTTAGTGCTGTATGTGATGGCACTTTCGGATCACAGCCCATAGAAATAAACAGTTTTTCTCGAAACAGTTTTTCTTGACGTATTTGGCTTAAGTCACTGCCATCCGGAGACGATATAGCCACATCTATTTCTCCTGCCAACAGCTGATTAGACAAGCTATAAGACAATCCAGTATAGAGCTCTAACTTAATCTGAGGATAGTGCTGCTCAACCAAAGCCAATAAGGGAACAGAAATAATATTCCCTATTGGTTGAGTCATGCCTATAGACAACTGACCGGCAGGCTCTCTTTCGAATTGATGGACATCAAACTTCGCCTGTTCGACTTGGCGAATAATAGACTCCGCATGCGCTTTAAAAATCAACCCACTTTCTGTCAATACCACACCGCGAAAGCTGCGATCAAACAATTTCGCGCCAAGCTCATGCTCTAAATTTTCAATCTGCAACGTAATACTTGGTTGAGCCACATCCAACGCTCGCGCCGCGGCCGCGATACTATTAATCTCCGCTGTTTTAAGAAAAAATCGTAACTGCTTAGTATTCATAATCAAATAGCTACATAAAAAATATAGAGCTTTACCATAATCATTTTAGTTTTTTATAGCCAGCCATTTATTTAACATGTTAATAGAAAGCCACACTAATAGATCAAACCGCACGGTATAGATCATCAAGTATTTTCATCTAAATACACACCAATTCTCTCCAAAGCCAAGTGCTCCATAAAAACCTATAAGCACCACCATATTTTTTAGTGTTTTGCTCCCACCACGCTTTTTTTAACATGTTGATAAACATAGACAATACATAGATAAAAAAGGAAAAATAAAATGAAAATATGTATCGTAGGCGTTGGCGCTATCGGCGGATTTATTGGTGCTCGCCTTGCAACAAACAGTCATTTTACTGTTAATGCATTAGCTCGCGGAGAAAGCCTACGCGCACTTAACAAACATGGGTGGCGATTAGAGCAAAACGGAGAAACCATTCAACGACCTTGTGTTGCTGCAGAATCCGCTGTCGATTTAGGCATTCAAGACGTTGTCTTCATCGCTTTAAAAACACCAGCTCTAGCACAAGTTTTGCCCACGTTAGCCCCTCTTATTGGTGAAAACACACTGATTGTTTCTGCTATGAATGGTATTCCTTGGTGGTTTTTCCGAGATATTGAAGAGCACTCTAACCTCCCCTTCCAATCAGTAAACCCCAAAGGGGCTAACAGTCTAGCGGTACCCTATAAAAATATCGTTGGCTTAGTTGTCCATGCCGCCGCCACTCGAGTCGAACCTGGTTTTATTCAACATAAAGCAGGGAATCGTCTGCTGATTGGGGAGCCAGAAGGAGGCACATCCGTCAGAGCCCAAATGCTCGCAGACATGCTTACTGAAGTCGGTTTTGATTGTAACCATTCAGAGAATATTCGCTCTGAAATTTGGTTTAAATTGTGGGGCAATATGACGACAAATCCAATCAGTGCAATAACAGGCGCCACAGCGGATAAAATTCTTCAAGACCCACTCGTTCGAAAGTATTGCTCTGCCGTTATGAATGAAGCCGCTATCCTAGGCGAACAGATTGGCTGTCAAATCAATGAAGACCCAGAAAGCCGACACGAAGGTACAGAAAAACTAGGAGCGTTTAAAACCTCCATGTTACAAGATGTTGAAAACGGTCGTGCCATAGAGCTAGATTCCATTCTAGGCATCGTTTATGAACTCGCACAAAGACTTGAAATAAGCACACCTAACATCGAATCTTTATTTGGCTTAACCAGGTTATTTGCAAAAACAAAAGGTTTATACGATCAATAAAAATGAAACCGTCTTAAAACGAAAAACGCCCGATGAATACCATCGGGCGTTTTAGTCAGTCAACAAGCGCTCTGAATCAGAGCGACATAGCGTTATTTTTCGCTATTAATCTCATTCACATATTTACGGAACGCCGCCAACCCACCGGTTGCATCAACATCACGACTTTCTACGGAATCGATCCAAAGCTGATCAATGCCTTTTGTTAAACTATTAAGATCTTTTACGCGTTGATCATCTTCCGTCAAGAACACGACATTGACGCCATTAGACTTTGCTTCCAAAATTCCATTCTCGTCCGCTTTTCCCCAAGCGGCGCCAGCCAGCCTTGATAGTTTCTCGCCGGAGACTCTCATAATAGCCTCTTGGTCTTTTTTACTCAGACCTTCAAATGCATCAAGGTTCATTACGACGCTAAATGCCGTTGTGTATAAGCCTCTCGGAAACAACGTTAAGTCAGAGCTTATTTCACTCAAACGGAAGAATTTTTGCTCTTGTGCTGGTAAGAAAGTACCGTCCACAACCCCTTGCTGCATCATTTCATATGACTTAGTAGAAGGCGCTGAAACAGGCGTTACTTCTAAACGCTCAGCAAGGTCATTGATCAAACCACCACCAACTCGCATTTTTTTGCCTTTTAAATCATCCAACGAATTAACGGGGAATTTGGTATGAAGTTGGCCTGGACCATGGACAAATAAAGCCAGTAACTGCAAACCATTGTATTCACCAGCGGATTCAAAATAATGTTGGTATGTTCTCCATAATGCCACTGAGCCGGTTTCAGCGTCTGTTATTTCACCAGGAATCTCAGCCACACTGGTGAGTGTGAAGCGACCAGGAAGGTAAGCATTCACACTAAAACCGACGTCATAAACGCCATCCTCTACTGCATCAAAAATCGTCTTCGGATGCCCTGTGTAGTTCTCAACAATAATCTCAACTCGACCCTCGGTTGCTTCTTCTACCCATTTTGCCCATATCGGCCAAACTGTCTCATTCTGTGGGTTAGTCGGTGGCAGCCAAGTCGCCACACGTAACGTCGTTTCAGCGGCCGTGGCGGAAAGAGAAAGCACAGCGCCTGCGGTAACACAAAGTAGGCTCTTCTTAAAATTCATCATTTTTATTATTCCTATTGGTTATGAATTATATTTTTCGTCACCACTCTAGACGTAATGGCGATTTTTTCTAAAAACAGACATTATCGATACAGTAACTCAGGCAAAAACATCGATACTTGGAAGACGAAAACAATGATCAAAAGTCGAATAATATCGACACACCAGAACGGTGTAACGCCTTTGAAAATAGTGGCGGCTTTGACGTCTTTAAGCACCGCACTAAGCACAAAGACATTCATTCCCACCGGTGGCGTTATCAAACTAATCTCTGTGACTACGACCACCACAATGCCAAACCAGACAAGGTCAAACCCTAGGCTGGATACCAATGGATAGAAAACAGGTACGGTTAAAAGCAACATAGAAAGGCTTTCAAAAACCATTCCGAGCACAATGTAAATGCCAAGAATGACAAGAATCACCACCATTGGGCTAAGCTCTAATGCCGTAACAAAATTCAACAACGCATCGGGTAAACCGGCGCGATTGATAAAATCTGAAAAGACGAGCGCGCCGATGACGACACTGAACAACATCGCAGACGTTCTAACGGTATCAATTAATGTTTCATAGACAGCAAGAAAACTTAGACTACGGCGAGCAAAGCCGATAACCAAGGCGCCACCAGCACCAATGCCTGCCGCCTCTGTTGGAGTGAACACACCAAGATAAATCCCACCCATTACTATCGTAAAGAGTAATAAAACACCCCAGATTCCTCTTAGCGCAATCATGCGCTCTTTGAATGTCATACGCTCTCCAGCAGGACCTGCCGAAGGGTCTCGCCAAACAACGTAACGCACCGCTCCCATATAGAGTAATATCCCCAAAATCCCTGGAATAAAACCTGCAGCAAACAATTCACGAATACTGGACTCTGTTAACAGTCCATAAATAACTAAAATCACACTCGGCGGAATCAAAATGCCTAAGGTGCCACCTGCCGCTATTGACGCTGTCGCCAGTCCATCTGAGTAACCGAACTTTCGCATAGGAGGCATGGCCACTTTGGCCATGGTCGCAGAGGTCGCCAAACTAGAACCACAAATGGCTGAAAACCCACCGCAAGCCAATACCGTAGACATAGCCAAGCCACCTTTACGGTGACCTAAAAAAGCATACGATGCGTTATACAATTCTTGAGATAAGCCAGAACGAGTAACAACATTCCCCATTAAAATAAACAAAGGAACAACGGACAAACTGTACTCTTGCACGGTTTCAATGACGCGATTTGACGCCATCGTAAGTGACGCCGTCCAACGGAAAGAAAATAGATTATCGAATCCCAATCCCTGCAAAATAGCAAAACCAAAAAAACCCACCACACCCATTGCAAAAGCAATTGGCATACGCAGAACTAAAATCAAGAATAAAAGGACAATAAAAGCAAGAAATACTACGGACACACTATTCTCCAACCTGCGATGAAAGATCATTTTTGTTTGTGAGGATTCGATAAGCGCCATAGGTAAGCATGCATGCAGCCGTCAACCAGCTCATAAAGGCAATATATTCAGCAATATACCCTGCAGGCAACCCAAGATACTCAGTCACTTCTCCGCGACGAAGGGAACGTTCGGCTAACTGATAAATACGAATCGCTAAGAAATAAAACGAGGTGGATATAATGAAAACAGAAAAAATACCAAGTATTTTAATCACTCGCTTCCCTAACACAGAGTCAAGCAAGTCCACCACAACATGACCACCACGCCAGGTCATTACTGGCATTTGTGCAAATACCATCACTGCCAAGCCCAGTTGCGTTATTTCAACAGCACCATCAATAGAATTATTGAAAAAATACCGTCCAATCACATCAAAACAAGTCAGTAGCACCAGTAATAACAACACCGTTGCAGAAACCCCTTCTAGTACCAAACCAATCCATCGGTAGATATTGGGTTCAGGGTAATGCTTGTCTATCCATCCACTTAATTGCATGGAAACTCCTAGTTAATACTCTAATTATTATTTTAATTTAGTTATCATGTTAACTAAATGGCCGTTAAAATAACACCGTCTTTGAATAAAAAACAATCAAATAGGCAACAATTAAATCCGTTATAAAATTTCAAAAAATTGCAATTCGACCGAATCTGGACGACGCACACCTGTGCCTACAAAGACACGTTCTGTTATCCATTGCATAGCAGACGAACTGGTTTCAAAGGTAGGATGACAACGAAAGTAAATAAGCTCTGAGTCAACTGCCTCGCCTATCTTAAGCTTCTTTGTCACTTCTACAGAGGCCACGCGAATCGCCTTATTATGGATATAAATACGTTCACCATTATCCAGCTCACTTTCCAATTCAATGACATAGTGAGCATCAAGGTGCGCCATGCGTGGTGTCAATATCAATTGATAGTCTGCACCGCCACTGAGAATGTTACCTTTCCATCCCTCCCCCTGCGCAGTACCCCCTAGAATAGGAATAACGCGACGCTCGCCATGCAAAGAAACACCGATTTCTTGTGGTAAGCCTACCGCCACGTTTAAGGTAGCAAAGTGCTTTAGAATCGGTGTTTTTAGCATGTAGTTCTCCCTTAAAAGGCACGATAAAAGCGATATCACTGATCACTCTTATAAGCACTCACAATATGATTACAAACGACTTTTTCCGTAGACAAGTGAACCGTTTTCGACTGACGCCTGCGGGCCAGGAACCGCCTCACCCGTTTGTGGCGAGACTGGAAAAATAGCATTGATCTGGCCGGTACCTGACGCACCAAAATAAGGGGTTAACACTTCGACCTTCTGATCATAATCCGACCAACCCAGTGCACCTAATAGCATAGCGGTATCGTGCATAAAGCCCTCACCGTGGCCTTTTGCCGCGTATTCAGGCAGCATTTCACAGAATGTCTTCCACTCTGCGTTTTCCCACATAGTCACAACAGAATGATCAAGAGATTCTAGGAAAGGACTCCAAACTTTATGAGCAAAATCCGGTGCGGTGCCATTTTGAGCAAAACGATGTGATAAAGACCCACTCGCTAAAATAGCCACGTTACCCTCGTACTCTTTCTCTATTGCTTCGCGTAATGCCCAACCAAAGCGAGCAGAATCGTTTAAGTAATGCACTGTTAATAAAGCAGACACGGAAATCACCTTAAAATGCAGATCTGGATTCATGTAGCGCATGGGCACAAGCGTGCCGTATTCAGGAGCCAGAGTGGTATCGTCATGGGCTAAGGTTTCTACACCCTGTTCATTACACACTTTGGCAATAATTTTACCCAACTCAGGGTTGCCATGGACTTCATAAGGCATGTTCTTAATAAAATGCGGCAACTCATTACTGGTATAGGTGCCTTTAAAATGCGGCGCACAGTTAATGTGGTAATTTGCATTGACCAGCCAATGCGTATCAAAAACAATAATGGTATCGACGTTTAACGCTTTACAGCGTCGAGCAATCTCATAATGCCCATCAATGGCGGACTGACGAGTTCCTTTACGAGGACCATCCAACTCAGACAGATACATGGACGGTACATGCGTAATTTTTGCGGCTAATGCTAATTTACCCATTGGTAAAACCTCTTAACGTTACATGCTCTATTTAAATAGAGCATGTATATTATTTTTATTAAATTTAAGAACAGGGTGCAGTTCGGTTAATTCGAATGATATTTGGCAATAACTCGTATCGGTAATGGGTTTCATCCAGTCGCAGAGTATTTCAAACACCTTTTCTGCCACCTCTTGGCGCAATTCCATACTGCGTCCATGACCAATTTTTAACGTCAAATTAAGCAGCGAAAAATCTTCTCGGCCATCAGCAACACGGTAATCATCACAGCGAATCGCACGACTACGCACACCACCTAATGGAAACGCTCCTGTTGACACCACGTATTCATGAAACGCTTTAAACAACGGCTGAAAGTCCAACTGATCTTCCAAATTCGCTGAATATTCAATAATAAAATGTGGCATTTACATCTCCAAAACAGGAAAACTCAAAAATCATTTCTCAAGAGAACACTTTTAACCTTGTATTTACGAGCGCAATCGTTGTGTTTAGGAATTAAACGCCCCACTTAGGAATATGATGACTTCCCATACTGATGCACACGTTCTTCGGCTCACAGAAAATTTCGTAACTGTAGGTTCCGCCTTCGCGGCCAGTTCCAGAGGCTTTCATGCCGCCAAACGGCGTACGTAAGTCTCGAACATTCTGACTATTAACAAAAATCATACCAGCATCAATACGACGAGCAATACGATGCACCTTACCGTTATCTTGAGTCCATAAGTAAGACGCCAAGCCATAGTCGTTGTCATTGGCCATACGAATGACATCTTCCTCGTCTTTAAATGGGATCAATACCGCCACAGGACCGAAAATTTCTTCCCGAGCAATACGCATATCATTGGTCACATCGCGAAATGCTGTTGGGCGAATAAAATGCCCTCCTTTAAGGTGATCTGGCAATTCTGCCGTTGGTTTCTCTGGACCGCCAGCAATAAGCGTTGCACCTTCTGCAATGCCTGTTTTGATATAACCGGTGACTTTGTCCCAGTGCTGCTGGCTAATCAACGCACCCACTTTAGTATTCATGTCTGTTGGATCACCAACTTCAATTTTGTCGGCTCGAGCGGCAAAATCTGCGCAGAATTTATCGTAAATGGTTTCTTGAACAAAGATTCGAGACCCAGCAGTACAGCGCTCGCCATTGATAGAAAAAATACCGAATACGGCGGCATCAAGCGCACGATCATAATCACAATCATCAAAAATCATCACGGGGGATTTACCACCCAGTTCCATTGAAAATTTCTTCAATCCAGCCGTCGAGATAATATGCTTGCCTGTCGATGTACCACCAGTGAAAGAGATTGCTGCCACATCAGGATTGGTAATCAAAGCATTACCTGTAGTGGCCCCAAAACCATGCACAATGTTAAACACACCCGCTGGAATACCGGCTTCCATGGCTAACTTACCAAGAAAATCGGTCGTCAAAGGAGAGAGCTCAGATTGTTTCATCACCGCCGTATTACCCAATGCCAAACAAGGCGCCGTCTTCCAAGTTCCCGTCATAAACGGCACGTTCCACGGTGAAATAAGCGCACAAACACCGGTGGGCTGATACAAGGAGTAATTCAACATTTGATCGTCCATAGGATAAGTATGGCCGTTCATTTGCTTCGCCATTTCAGCAAAGAAATAAAAATTATTAGCCGCTCTAGGCACCAGTGCATTTTGCGTTTGATACAAAGGCAAGCCCGTATCAGCGGTTTCCATTTGCGCCAGCGCTTCCACGTTATCGGCAATTAAATCACCCAATTTGGTGATGATTTTTGAACGTTTAGCCACCGCCATATTCGCCCAAGCAGGAAACGCGGCTTTCGCTGCCGCAACCGCTTCAGCCACTTGTGCATCGGACGCATGCGCTACTTCCGCCAACACCTCACCCGTGGCTGGATTAAACGTTTGGAAGGTCTCTTTACTTTCAACCCATTTGCCATTGATTAAATTTTTTATCATTTTTATTGCCTCTTCAAAGCCGATTGTCTTCTTCTGCGCCTTCTCTTTTAGTACCTCTAAAAGGAACTTTAAAGAAAATAAAACGGTGCGAAACTCATTAACATGTTAAGTAAATTATTCCTCATAGAAGAAATTGTCAAGACACAAAAATAGAAGAAAACCAATTTATTGCATTCAATCTGTATTTTATTTTGTCCGTTTATTTTTCAACCAAAGGCCCTTTTTTGAGTTGACACAAGGAGATGATTAAGTAAATATAATTAACATGTTAAGCATATTAGGACGATTATCCCATGTTCCATTACAAAACAAGAAAAAATGATCAAGTGATCAACTTACAAGCAAAAGCCCCATTTGAAGTAGCGCTAGAAGGTGGCCTTCTTCCTGCCGTAAACGGTGCCGTCATTGGTGTTGCGTTAAATGACAAAATTCTCTACCAATCGTTAGAAAAACAATTTAATGAAAAGCCTCACATTAGCCCGCCAAAAACACCGGTATTACATATAAAGACTGACAACACACACATAGGATATGGCGACGCGATTCGCATTCCAAGTGACATGGGTGCCGTTTTTGCTGGGCCATCGTTAGGTATTGTGATGGGTAAAAAGGCGTGTCGAGTGACAGTAGAAAATGCCCTTGATTACGTGCAAGGTTACACCATCGTCAATGAAGTCAGCCTAGCGGAAACGTCTTTCTACCGCCCTGCGGTAAAAGCCAAGTGCCGTGATACGTTTTGCCCAATCGGGCCTTGGGTGATGGACGCAGCAGACCTAGGTTCACCACAAGACCTAACCATCAAAACCTACATCAATGACACGCTTTGTCATGAAACTAGCACCAATCAGATGATTCATAGCATCGAGCAAGTGATCGCCTATATCAGTAGTTTTATCACCCTAGAGGTTGGTGACATGATCATCGCTGGCACACCATTGCGCACCGAAAACCTTGAAATAAACACAGGTGACGTGGTCGTGGTCGATATTGAAAAAATCGGCCGTTTAGTTAATCCAGTGGTAGCAG
>Ga0163216_101691_pt1 | contig 11377 bp, 8 predicted proteins | sample SynspAceP_FD_167610 | JGI IMG/M metagenome (GOLD analysis project Ga0163216, IMG submission 167610) | Saline lake microbial communities from Ace Lake in Antarctica - Synechococcus sp. Ace-P (Illumina Assembly) | ecosystem: Environmental > Aquatic > Non-marine Saline and Alkaline > Saline ...
CGCGAGGAGACAATTGCAAGGCAGACAAAAGATCACCATGAGGCAATCGCTGCTCTGCAAGCCTCGCGTGACGATCAGTTCGCGGCGCTGAAAGCTGATCTTGTTACGCGCGAGGAGACAATTGCAAGGCAGACAAAAGATCACCATGAGGCAATCTCTGTTCTGCAAGCCGCGCATGATGGTCAACTCGCGGCGCTGAAAGCTGATATTGTTACGCGCAAGGAGACAATTGCAAGGCAGACAAAAGATCACCATGAGGCAATCGCTGCTCTGCAAGCCGCGCATGATGGTCAACTCGCGGCGCTGAAAGCTGATCTTGCCACGCGCGAGGAGACAATTGCGAGGCAACAAAAGGATTCGACCCTAGCCTTGCGACTAAGAGTATTGCATGACAACGACTTGCGCGATTTGCAAGGCAAACTACAGCAAACCGAACGAGACAGGTTGGAGATAGAGGAGCTCTTGCGCGCCGTCACAGTAAAACTACGCACCGCTGCGCACTATATTGCATTACTTGAATCCAACCCCGAGGCCTGCATACCAGCGGCCTTGGCCTCTGACCTCAGCAATGAGCCATTATGATGTCAAAACCAAAAACGCTTGTCGAGTTTCGAAAAGTGATTGAGAATGCGATTGATCTAGTGGGCGACAGGTTCGACAGTCAAAGTCATGACACTGAGCATCTACCCAGCATACTAAGTCGTTGTGAGGCGATGATCGCCAAATACGACGCGCGTCCACTACCGCCAATTGGCATAATCCATCACTTTGCCTGTTCTGGCGGTACATTAATATCGAAATGTATCGCAACCAGTCCAAACACCTGCCTGTTCAGTGAGATTGATCCTTTGGGAACCCATCACTTTACAAAGCCGCAGCGACCCTTCTTTCCTACTGACATGCTGGCAGACATACACTACAGCGCTCGATCCTTGCCGATGCAATTCAAGATCGACTATTTTACAGCCGGCTTGGCCTCGCTTTATCAAAATTTGTCGGCAATAGGTCAGCATGTTGTGCTACGTGATCATTCCCATTCACACTTTTGTGTCGGTGCTACGGTACCTAAACGACCGACCTTGACTGAACTCGTCCAGTACGTAGCTCAAGTACGCGCCGTACTAACGGTACGCCATCCATTGGAGTCATTTGCTTCTTTACGGCTCAATAAGTGGGTCCACTTTACACCCAACACACTGTCCGCCTACTGTGAACGCTATAATATTTTTTTGGATACTCATGCTGGCGTCCCCCTTTTTAAGTACGAAAATTTTTTGTTTAATCCAAAGGACGTGCTGTCAGAAATGCTTGCAGTACTTGGCCTAAAGCCGGCTACGCATTTCGAACAACTTGCTCCGGTGTTCCGCCTGTCAGGCGACAGCGGAAGGGGAGGCGAAACAATCGCTCCGCGCCCTCGTCGACAGAATCTTCAAGACTTATTAGCCAAAGGAGAAAGTGCCGAACCCTATTATTTGCTGTGTAAGAGATTGAAATATGAGCCTTGATAGAATAATAGAAGCTAAAAGCATAATATCAGCAATACGTTGTGCTTTGGCTAAAAATTTTTTATTATTCTGCAATAACACTCTAGTGTTTATATTTTAAATAGGTGTTTAATCTCTCCATATAGTGGGTCTGATTTTAGGATAAACTGAATTGATCTGGCTTTGGGTTCCAGATCTTGCTACGTATTCACAGGGCGTAAAGTCGTAAAGGTTGTTAGCCTGCATGCGAAGTTATATGCGTCCATGAAATCGGCGATGTGTATGCGCAGCTGATCATTGCTGTCGTAATGGTATTGTTTCAACGTCACCACCTTGTTCGTTTGGTTCATCTGCTTAATTTGGGCCATTGGGCCATTGGGCCATAGTTTGTTTAGTATCTTTAAGCGGAGCTTGATCGGGGTAATCCTCCCTAAAACTAAGGGGATGCGGACGTGGAATTTTCTCAGCAAGATACCTGAAGAGATTCTGATGAAGATAGAGGTGGTTCGGTTTGTCTGAACAGGTTCTGGGCGTTTCTTAAGTGGTTTTCCGCCTTGGTTACTCCGCTACCGCATCTGGCAGTTGCTGATTGAAGTAAGCCTGATCTGGCGTTTTGCCGTCAAGCGATGAGTGAGGTCGTCGGCTGTTGTAAAAGCCGAGATAGCGCCCGATGGCAGCGCGGGCTTCCGGGACGCTGTCGTAGGCGTGCAGATATACCTCTTCGTATTTGATGGTCCGCCACAGGCGCTCGACGAAGACGTTGTCGCGCCACGCGCCTTTGCCATCCATGCTGACCCTGATCTCCCGGCTCGCCAGCACCTTGATGAAGTCGCTTGAGGTAAATTGGCTGCCCGTATTGAATATCTCAGGGTTGCCGTATCGGGCCAGCGCCTCCTCTACAGCCTCTATGCAGAAGTCTGCCTCCAGCGTGATCGACAGCCGCCAGGAGAGCACGCGGCGGGTGAACCAGTCCAGCACGGCGGCGAGATAGATGAAGCCCCGCGCCATGGGAATGTAGGTGATGTCCATGGCCCAGACCTGGTTCGGCCGGGTCACAGGCAGCTTCCTGAGCAGGTAGGGGTAGATCTTGTGACCAGGTGCCGGCCTGGAAGGTGTTCGGTTTGCGATACAGTGCCTCGATGCCCATGCGCTTCATGAGCGTGGCGACGTGCAACCGGCCAACCTGGAATCCCTCCTGCACCAGCAGACCTTGCAGCATCCGGCCACCCGCAAAGGGGAACTCCATGTGCAACTTGTCGATCCGGTGCATCAGTTTCAGATTAGGAACTGACACCGGGCGCGGCTGGTAATAGACACTGCCCCGGCTGATCCCTAGCACGATGGCCTGCCGGCTGACGCTGAGCTTTGCTGAAGGATCGATCATCTTTTTACGCTCGGCAGCAGGCCCGCCTTGCCGAGCGCGCCGGACAAAAAAATCATTCTCCAGCGCTAGCTCTCCGATCTTGGCATGCAGCGTCTTCACGTCGATCACCGGCACCAGATCAGCCTTCGAGGCATCGCCGAATACCCCGGTCACGCCTTCCAGCAATTGGTCACGCCACTGCTTGATTTGGTTTGGATGGACGTCAAAGTCCTGCGCCAGCTCGATCAGAGTTCGTTCACCCTTGATAGCGGCTACAGCTACTTTCGCCTTGAAGGCCGGAGTGTGATTCCGGCGCGGTCGTCTTGTCATGGTCATCTTGTCTTATCCTGAACCTGGCTCTTGTGCGATACAGGAGCCGTCGTCCGGCACGGCATTTATGCCGGGCGACGGCGAGGGTCGGATCGTTTCCTTCTTGGTCGTGACGGACCGTCGAGGAGTAAGGTCGCCCTCGTCTTTTCTAATGACCTGAACGGATACTTGGGCTTGGGGCCCGTATGACAAGACAAGGTGGAAAAGACACATGAACAATACCATTGGGATCGATATTTCTAAAGACACACTTGATGTGTATCGTTTGACAGATGGTCAACATAGGCAGTTTCTCAATGGAAAGGCCGGGCATACACAGCTGCTCAAGTGGATTAAATTGCGGCCGGGGCAGCTGGTTATCTTTGAGGCAACGGGTGCGTATCACCGACAATTGGAGCGAGCGCTTGGCAGTCAATCCGTCCCATTTGTCAAAGTGAACCCAAAACAGGCGCGTAGATTTGCCCAGGCCAGTGGGAAACTGGCAAAAACAGATCGTGTTGATTGCGAGATGTTGGCGAAGATGGGTGCCGTATTACAACTCGTGCCACAACCTCCTTTCGCAGAAAGTTTGTATGATCTGAAAGAGTTATTGTCTGCGCGGCGGGCGCTCATCAAAGACCGTACAGCAGCCAAGGCCCGCAAGGCTACGGTTTCTAACGCTCTGGTAAAGCAGCAGCTCGAAAAACGCCTACGCCAAATCGAAAGTGATATTGAAAAAATTGATGCGTTGATGCTGGAATTGGCGCGCCAAGATCAACACATGGGTGAACGACTGGATATTCTCTTCAGCATTCCCGGAATTGGAATGATCACAGCGCTTATGATCCTCGTGGATATGCCCGAAATTGGCACGCTGGGTAACAAACAGGTCGCCAGTCTTGCAGAGGTAGCACCTATGTCACAAAGCTCGGGAAAATGGCAAGGAAAGGCGCGGATACAGGGTGGGCGTCCTAACTTGCGCAATGCCATCTTCATGCCAGCGCTTGTCGCGATCCGGTTCAATCCAGATCTGAAAGCCAACTACAATCATTTGGTGGCCGCTGGGAAAGAGAAAAAGGTAGCCATCACGGCTGTCATGCGCAAACTGCTTGTCCTAGCTAATGCGCTCCTACGAGATCAGCGAAAATGGGCTGAAAAAGTAACTTGATCAAGACGGATACTCCTCGCTTGCAGCATCATGCTGCTGTTGTGCGGAAAATCCACTTATCCCTGCTGTTCAATTTTCCCGAGCCACCTCTATCATCAACAGCATCGAGAAGGCCCAGCATTTTGCAACCCAGTGATTATGGACATACAACAACGACCGCCCGAATATGGGCATCGGTGGCATCACGCCCGCAATGAAACTGAAAATGGCTGCGTAAGTTCTACGGTGGCACCCCGTCAAAAACGGGAGGATTACCATCTTGCTGAGAATATTTTACGTCCGCATTTCCCTATTTTTCGCAAAGCTTATCATCTTTTTTATACTCATGGTCTTCAGACAGATAAGTTTTGCTGCCGCCTGGGCTTAGAGAGTGATATTTTTTGATGGTTTCACAAGGTTTGAACTCGCGCCCTTGCATCGCTTTCACCTCTGGCAACCAATCGGCGCTGATCCCCAATCAACGGGGAGACCGTCGATATCTACGGCCCAATCAGTAAAGCCGGGAAACATTGGTACGATCTCGGCGGCAATGATGGGGCGTATATCCAGCCCTGCCCCGCCGGCGTGCTGGCCGGAGCGGATGACGGCCTCTGACGGGGCAAGGTGCCATCGGTATTTAGCCGATTGCCAATAGGCCAGCCCGGTATAGCGGTTGTGGCTGCGCCGCTCGCGGGCGGGACTTGCGCCTTTTGTATAGATTTGCGCCAGCCCGCCGCCGTGTAGGACGGTATTGAACAAGGCATGGCTCTGACTGCTGTCTGCGGGGCCCAATTGCAGCGCGTTCGGCTTTTGCGCATGGGCCGGGTCTGCCAAAAGGCTGTTGTTCCAGTAGTAAAACGTCGCGCCCGGAACAGGGTCGCCGCTGCCGTCCGGGCCGCCTTGGTTTGCACCAGGGCTGCGGTTTTGCGAGACAAGCGCGCGGTTTTGCGCCGCTGGATCGCAGGGAATGTCGCAGAAGGCGAAATGGATGCGGCTCGCCTCTTTGTATGTCGCATAGCCGCCGACGTTGCGGCAGCGCATGCCGTAAACCAGCACGGCGTCCGAGCCTTCATAGAAGTTGAACTTGTTAGAATGGGCGTCGCGGGCACTATCCTCAAACAGGGAAAACGCCAGCACGCTTTGCCGCAGGGTAAAAAACCGGGCGGGAGAATTGGAGATGTTTGCGATATGCAGGAAGCGTGCGTCGACGTGCGTGCAGGATGCCAGAAACAGGCCAAAATTGCCGCGCGCGAATGCGATGCTGAGGTTCCGGATCGTCAAATCGGTGGCCCCTCGCAGATAGAGCGCGCCGTAGCCGCGCACGAGCGACATGGTTTCACCCACCCGGCAATGGATCAGCCGCAGCCCCTGCCCTGCGCCCGTCGCAGTGTCGAAACCGATGGCGCGGATGCAAATGCTCGACCGGGTGTCGGCTCCTGCCGCACGCAACGCCTCTAGCCCGAACAGCTCCACATGGCGCGCTTGGCCAAAATCGATACAGGTCGGCCGCACAGAGATTTCGATATTGCTGTCCAGCGCGGCGGGATCGGTGGGCCAAAAGTAGACTGACACCTCGTCTGGGCGAGTATTGCGGGCAATCCATGTGCCTTTTGTCAGCGCCCAAGGCGCGCCCCGCAATGCGTAGCGCATGACCGGTTCTTTGTTTGTGCGCTGTAGCGCGGGGCCCGGCTGGATGAGGGTGATCTGGCCTGTGGCGGGATCGAACCCGTCAATCGGGACCGCGCTGACCATATTGGGGTAGTGATAGATCAGCAGTTCGGCACCCTGCACCGTATCTGCCGGCAGGCCTATCAGGCGGGGGTCTTGGACTGCGAGGATGCGGTCTTGGGGGTCGATGTGGAATGTTGTGGGGTGATAGGTGGTCTGGTCACCAGTCGTTTCAGGATCAGAGGTATCGGCGCGGTCCACGGCGATACTGCGCCATTGGCCGGCTTCGTGTAGGTTCAGTGCGTTGAGGGCACCGTGGCGAATATGACTGGCGGGCAGCCGGGCGACAAAGACCCCAGAACCGGGTATCCCCAGCGCTTGCGCCTCTGCCAAGGGGCACGGGATCCAGCCTGTCAGTGGTTCAGCGGCGGTGATCGTCACTCGGTCCTGCCCGTAGCGATGAATGCGGTAGGGCATTTGGGCGGTGCCGCGCAGCTGATCAAGCGTGACCTCTTCGCGGTAGGCACCGCCATGGATCGCGAGGCTGCCGCTGCCCCGCGCCGCCAAAAGATCAATGCCGCGCCCAATTGTGCGCACCGGATCCGCAAGGGTGCCGCTGGCCCCGTTGTCGCCGTGAAGGGCGACGTGAACATCCGCCGTCACCGGCCCCGCAATATCGGGGTCCCAGCCATAGCGGATATCAAGCGCGCCTGCCGCCGTTTCAGACCGGGCGGGGCCCACAAAAAATGACCCGGCCCAGACGCTAGCCAAACCAGTCAGAAAGGGGCGGCGCGTCAGCATGGTCATCTTCTTTATGGTGTCGCGGCTATTTTAGCCGCGCAGTTTGCGCAGTTTCTTAAGAACGATCTGTGGGTCCGCGATGACCCTTCGTAGTTTCATAACGCGGTCGCGCAGATAGCCAAGCGAGTTATAGGGAAACTGTTCCAGCTCTGGCCATTGCCGGGCGACCACTTCGTGCGACAGCCGGTGCGTTCGTTTCCAATCGGCAGGCAGCTGCATCATCAAGGCGGCGCTGCGGGTCGTCAGCAAGGGGGCCTGCCGTACCAGCCCCGGGTCGCTACAAAACTGCGCCGCATACCACGCGCCGTCCCGGTGCTCTTGATAAGCAAGGTCCAGAATGGTCAGGCTGTTGGTACCCTTAAGGCTGTCTAGCCACTGGCTAAGCGCATCATTAAGCGCTGCGACGTCCTTTAATCCGAAACGTGCCGTCAGCATTGACGGGGTCAAAGCGGTTTGTGGCGTATCCGCCTCGCGCCAGAAAAACGCCCGTGCGATTTCGCCGCCATTCCCGCTGATCATCACGTGGCTGCCCGCGATGGGCCAGACGCTGGGGTGAAAATGCGAGTTTGAATCTGCGTTGCAATGACCGCCACGGCGGATGAACAGATCGCGTTGCACCTCTGTGGCGGCGGTCCGCATCAGTGTCCGGTGCGTTAGGCCGACTTTGGCGGCAATCCGGCTGGCCATCACCGTATCAAGCTGATGCCGGTCGCTGCCGGTGACAGTGACGAAGTCTACTCGATCAATATAGGGCCGCGCACACGCCAGCAGCATCCGCGTCTCTCGTCCTGCTGTCAGGGCAATGGCGACGCGTTTTGGGCCAGCGATCAAAGCCTCGATCTGGGCCTGGACGATGTCCACGATTTGCGCGACCACAGCGGCAAGATCGCGGGCTGGCGTTTCAGGGCCGGACCAAGAGCGCTGCACTGACCAGCTGTGCAGGTCCAGATAGTGGTTCGGCAGCAGGCGATGCAGACCGTGATGGGCGGTCAGCCCGGCGGGAAACCAGCCCTCGCCGTCCACGCCAAGCGCGTCGAACAAGTTCTTGTCAAAGCGGGCCTGATAGGCGGTATCATCCATCACAGCATGAGCAGTGGATGCGGCGACCTCTGCTGCGGGATCAAAGACGCAAGGCACCTGCGCCGAACAATCGGGATAGATCCGTGCGGCACCCTGCGCGCTAAATATCCACAAGAACCGCCCGCCCAAGGCCATCAACCCGTCCTGCACGAAGGCACCGATATCTGCGCCTAGCCGAGCTGGCACCTGCCAATCACCCGCGATGATCCGCCGGGCCTGCAGGTCGATAGGAAAGCCAAGGAGAACGCCAGCGGATTTGCCATTTGCGTCCGTCACGGGGCAAACCGGCAGGTCTGCGCCTACCTCTAGCCACATATCGCCAATGGCAATGCTGTGTGCGCCAGGCGTATGGCTCAGTCGGTATTGCCAGAGGTCAAGGTCAGGAAAGGTCATAAGAAGAGATCGCCAAGTGATTGTTTTGCATGACGATCAAAGAGATGTCACCTTTAGGCCCAAGCTTAGGGGCACTGCCTTTAGCTTGATATGAAAAAGGCTCGCCTCCATGTGCGAAACCAGCGTGCAAAGGCTCAATCCCCGCCGAACAGATCCCGCGTAAAGACCTTGTCTGCCACGTCGTCCAGATCGGCGGTGCGGCGGTTGGCGATGATGACGTCGCAGCGGGATTTGAAGGTGCTGAGGTCCTTGATGACCTCGGAGTGAAAGAAGTCGGGTGCGTCCAAGGCGGGCTCGTAGACGACGACATTCACGCCCTTGGCCTTGATCCGCTTCATGATGCCTTGGACCGAGGATTGGCGGAAGTTGTCGGAGCCGGCCTTCATCACGAGGCGATAGATGCCGACGGTCTGCGGTTTGCTGCGTAGGATTTCGTCAGCGAGGAAATCCTTGCGGGTGCGGTTGGCGTCGACGATGGCCTGCATCATGTTCTGCGGCACGGCGGCGTAGTTCGCCAGCAGTTGCTTGGTGTCCTTGGGTAGGCAATAGCCGCCGTAGCCAAAGGACGGGTTGTTATAATGGCTGCCGATGCGCGGATCGAGGGAGACGCCCTCGATGATCTGGCGCGTGTTCATGCCGCCAGCCAGCGCGTAGCTGTCGAGCTCGTTGAAGTAGGCGACGCGCATGGCAAGGTAGGTATTGGCGAAAAGCTTGATCGCCTCGGCCTCGTCCGGGTCGGTGAACAGGACGGGCACGTCCGTGGCGATGGCCCCTTCCAGCAGCAGATCGGCAAAGACGCGTGCGCGGGTTGAGCGTTCGCCGACGATGATCCGGCTGGGGTGCAAGTTGTCATAAAGGGCGCGGCCTTCGCGCAGAAACTCGGGGCTAAAGATGACTTGGGTTGTGTTCATCGCAGCCCGGATACGGGTGACAAAGCCGACCGGAACCGTTGATTTGACGACGATGGTGGCGCTGGTGTTCACCGCGATGACTTGGGCGATCACCGCCTCGACCGTGCTGGTGTTAAAGGCATTGGTGGCAGGGTCGTAATCCGTCGGCGTCGCTACGATGACGATATCTGCATCCCGCGCGGCGGCGTCGCCATCTGTTGTCGCGGTCAGATCAAGGGTGCGGGTCGCAAGGTACTCTGCGACCTCGGTATCGTCGATCGGGCTTTGCCGCGCGTTCAGCTGCGCGACGCGGTCCGGGTTGCGGTCAACGGCCGTGACACTGTGGTGCTGCGACAGCAAGATTGCATTCGACAGGCCGACATAGCCGATACCGTAAACCGTGATTTTCATGTGCAGGGAGTCCTTGGTCTGTTTGGCGCAACCATAATGCGTAGGGGCCCCAAGGTGCCAGAGGTGATCAACGGACCGCAGTTCGATCACGAGCGTCTGTGCCCTGACAGGCGCAGAGCCGCAATTGAAGGTTGCGCTGCCACAGGGGCACCACGCTTTTGCCTTATTAACACATTATTAACTTGAGTTGAATTCAGACGCGAAAGGAATGTGATCTGTTATGAATATTCTCAAATACGGCATCTGCGCCTTCGCGCTGGCCTTTGCTGTGGCCGCCCCTGCAGGTGCCGCCACGATTAGTTTTGCGCAGGATAACGCGCCCCAGACGGGGGCGCTGAGCTTTACCAATGGCAGCGAGTCTGTCTCTGTCGTCGGTAGCTTGGTACCTAGCACGGCCGGGACCGCGTTGATTGCCAGCTATGCAGATGCGGGCCTTGGCGTTTGTTCCAGCGGTTATCGGGCAAGAAGTCCGGGCGGATGTGACGATCGGTCGATCACCGCTGGTTTCGGCGATAACTTTATGATCGACGGATTTACTGGGATTTTTGGTGCACCAGATGCGATCTACCTTGATTTCGGTCTGGATACGATCGACCTGACCAGCATCACGTTCAACTATGTGAATGATGGCGATACCTTCGATATCATTTCGGATTATGTGCCGCAGACCGCTTATACGATTGCAGCGGGGGCGGTGCAGCAGACCTTTACCTTTACCACGCCGATCCGTGGATCTTTCTTTGGGATCGGGGCTTTGGGGACGAACGACAACTTTACCGTTCTGTCGATGGGGTACAATATCGTGAACCCCGGCCCTGTTGTCCCAACGGTGCCACTGCCGGCGACGGGTCTGTTGTTGATCGGTGCACTGGTGGGGATTGGCGCGCTGCGCCGGCGCCGCAGCAGCGGCTTTGCTGCCGTTCCCGCATAGCGCAGGGCCAGCACCCCCGTCAGTAAGAGCCAGAACGGGGCAGGCAGGGGCACAACAGCCCCCGCCTGCCCCGCAACCAATTGTATCCCCCGCGGTGCGGCGATGCCCGCAGCGCTGCTGCGCAAGGCGCGGGCGCTGTCAAAGACAAAGGCACCCTGTGTGCTGGTCAAGGCAAAGCCGTTGGCGGGTGCGGGCGCAAACCTGCCTGATGCGCCGGACGCGGTGCTCGCATCGCGGGCCAGACCTTGCGGACTGGCCTTTTGCGGCCCCTCCCAAGTGCCCTCTTCCCCTGCTTCCGCATAGAATGCGGTGACGTTGCCGGCGTCTTGGGCCGCCAGCGGTGTCAGGGCAGGCCAGCTGGTTGTGTCGCCGATACTGACCAAAGGCTCCCAAAAAGTAGTGGTCGTGGATGCGCGGGGCACCGTGCTTGGCACGACCGCTTCGGCGCGGCAAACTTCGGCATAGCGGCTGGCATAGCTGTCCCAGACCGCGTCATCGGCAGGGCGGCCCAAAATGAGTGTGCCAAATTGCGCCCGGCTTAGCTGTGCGGCGCAGGGATTGGGCAGGCACAGACCCGGCGCGCGGGGCGATGTGACCGGGGCAAAGGCGCCACCTGCCCCGCCGCAGGCCAGCGCATAGGATTTGGCCACGGGCAGATCGATATGGGTCGTCGTTGCCGCAAAAGCCGCAGAGGCCCCAGCGATGAGAAAGCCGGTGAAGGCCCCGATCAGGGCAGAGATTAGCAGGCTGATGACACGAGGGAGCATGGCGTGACCGTCCGGGAAGGCAGTCAAAGGCCGCCCCCCTTGTGTCGCGCAAAGTGGTTAAAGAACCGCTAATGCCCCCCAGTCACATCCCGCGCGTGCCTTGCAATCCGCGCAAATAGGCCCCGTATTCGGT
>Ga0163216_101693_pt1 | contig 11340 bp, 11 predicted proteins | sample SynspAceP_FD_167610 | JGI IMG/M metagenome (GOLD analysis project Ga0163216, IMG submission 167610) | Saline lake microbial communities from Ace Lake in Antarctica - Synechococcus sp. Ace-P (Illumina Assembly) | ecosystem: Environmental > Aquatic > Non-marine Saline and Alkaline > Saline ...
TTAATCTAGCGGCGGCGATGGCAGGACCTTTGTGGGCAGCGAGTCGTAACGTCTGGTTTTTATTTTGGGCCTTATTAGTGACCGATATACTGGGCTGTATTTCGATTGCCAGAAGCCTTTGGAGCTCAGAAGCTTACCCTGAGGCAAGTTTCGCTGTCGGCCTTGGTGTTCTTGTTGTTGGTCGATTGATTGGCGGCAGCGTCGCAAACAGTTTGTACTATAAGTTTTACTGTAAATGGCGTATTACCCCTAGTGTATTAAGTGGTTCGACAAGCAATAGAGTGATGAAGGGGGTTGCACTGATTGCTGCCATTTACCCTTTAACGATCTATAAGTTTAGTGCAACACAAGTTATCGATGCCTTAGACACCTTTCCAACCAGCCGCAAAATTGCTTCGACCACAGCAAATAGTATTGATGCTTTTGTGGAATGGTTAACGATTTCGTTTGAAGATGTTTTTGATTCGATCACTTGGGCTATCCGCGGCATGCTCGATTTTCTTGAGCTGTTGTTTATTGGCACACCTTGGCCTGTGATGGCGCTGATACTGATTCTATTATCTTGGAAAATGGCTGGTTGGCGAGTCGTGGCGTTTACCGCTGCTGCCTTGTTGTATCTGGGCGCGTTTGGTTTTTGGGACAAAGCCATGAGTACTATGGCGTTGGTCGGTGCTTCGGTGTTTATCTGCTTACTCATTGGTGCGCCTTTGGGCATTCTGGCCGCCAAAAAACCTCGTTTTAACAGAATTCTAAATCCCATCTTAGATGTGATGCAGACCATGCCGAGTTTTGTTTATCTGATTCCTGCCATTGCGTTCTTTTCAATCGGCAAACCGCCTGCGGTATTAGCGACGGTGGTATTTGCTATGCCACCAATGATCCGATTAACCGCGTTAGGTATTCAGCAAGTGAGTCCATCGGTCATTGAAGCGATGTTGGCATTTGGGGCGAGTCCGAATCAGGTCTTGTTCAAGGCGCAATTGCCGTTGGCGATGCCGTCTATTATGGCGGGGATCAACCAAAGCATCATGATGAGTTTGTCTATGGTGGTGGTAGCTGCGTTGATTGGCGCGGGAGGACTTGGGTACGACGTTTTGTCTTCTTTGCAGCACCTTGATGCAGGTAAAGGTCTGCTGGCGGGTCTTGCGATTGTATTGTGCGCGATGATTTTAGACAAAATCATTCGTGGCCGTGTTGAGAGTAATACACATTAAGCATTAAGTGGATGTAAGCAGTACTTTATTGAAATTTAGAAATGGCAGTTGGCTCTATTAAATTTTACTAATCTAGAATGAGGATAAAATGATGAAGAAAATATTCAACGCAGTGAGCTTAAGTGCCCTGGTAGGTTTAAGTGCTTCTCAAGGCGTTATGGCCAAAGAAACCATAGTGATTGGTGAATTAAACTGGGATGGCGCAGTAGCAATTGAACATGTATTGAAAGTCATTTTAGAAGATAAATTTAATGTTGATGTTGAAATTATCGCAGCGGATCAAGCTGCGATCTGGTCTGCTTTAGATGCAGGCAAAGGCAGTGTCGATGTTTTTCCTGATATATGGACTAATTTACAGGATCAAGCGTGGAAAAAATTCGTTCTAAAAGGTGGTAATGAAAGTGTTCGAGCTAACAAATCGCCTTATTTCGGATCAGAAGGTTTTTATATTCCAGGCTATATCCAAGACGAATATGGTGTGAAGTCTGTTTATGACTTGGCGAAACCAGAGATTGCTAAATTGTTTGATGCTGATGGTGATGGTATTGGTGAATACTGGCCTGGTGCTTCAGGTTGGGAACTGGTGAAAATCAATCAAATTAAAGCCAAGAGTTATGGATTTGATAAGTATTTTGAACCCACTATCGTGTCGAGCTCCATCCTTAGGGCTCAGCTTAAGACCGCTTATCGTAAGAAAGAAGGTATCTTGTTTTATTACTGGAAACCAGAATGGATTCATACCGCTTACGATCTTCGGAAATTAGAAGAGCCTAAGTTTACTGGGTATTCAAATGATAGAAAAAAAGAGCATAAAGATTACAATCCTAATGGATGTTATAACTATGTAGACTCAGATAATTGGTTAGCAGACAGCAATGTAAACTGTGCTTATCCTGACTCACCAGTCCATCTAGGTTATTCAGCGACATTGGAGCAAAGAACACCTGAGGTAGCCAAGTTTCTGAGTAAGGTTGCGTTCACTGATTCCATGATTAGCCAATGGGTATTTAGTATGTCTAGCGAAGGCATAGAAGCGGTTGATATGGCGGAAGAATGGGTTGAAAATAATCCAGATATTGTACAGTCATGGTTACCTTAATAATTTTCTCGTTTAAATAAATCGAGTCAGAAAGTAACAGGCTTTTAAGCATAGAAGTCTGTTACTTTTTTTTATTTCAATTGTTGAAAAAGATACTTTTCATAGGCAATAGCTCTGTATTATTACTTATGAAAAGTACCTTTAAAGTCATATGGAAATTGACACTTACCGAGGAAGTTTTCGACCTATGAGTGTTTTATCTCATTTTCAATCTGGTCCGTTAATGGCAGATGATGATGGTGTGTTTACTCTGTCATTTTTGCTTCTGCCTGAATACTCTATGATATCTTTGCTTTCTATGACAGAGCCATTGCGAATAGCCAATCGTATCGCCGAGAAAGAAGTGTTTCGTTGGCAGTGTTTAAGTGAGGATGGTAACCCTGTCATAGCGAGTAACGGTATGGCGTTAGAGCAATCTATCCATATAGATTCTTGTGCCTCACCAAAAAATTTGTTTGTGAATGCGAGTTTTCGTCCTGAAAAATACACCGGCGAAACGTGTGTTAGGTGGTTACGTAATCTAGACAAAAAAAACAGTGTCATTGGAGCGATAGATACGGGTTGTTATGTCTTAGCAAAAGCAAAACTGTTGGAAGGTTATAAAGTGACACTGCATTGGGAGGCCAAACCAGCCTTTCAAGAGCGATACCCTTATTTAAACGTGAGTGATGAGCTGTTCAAAATTGACGGTAATCGAATCACTTGTGCTGGCGGTGCGGCCGCGTCAGATATGGTTCTGTATTTTATAGAATATTACTGTCAGAGTGAGGTGGCTGACTTGGTTTGTGAGCAGCTTATTTCCAATGGAACGCGAAATCACGCCGATAGGCAAAGACCCAGTAGGTCAAAAAAATTAAATGTATATCACCCAAAAATACTGAAAGCATTAGAATTGATGGATGGCAATATCGAAACGCCGCTAACGACGGTGCATATTGCCAATGTCCTATCTATTTCAATTAGGCAATTAGAACGCCTATTTCTTCAGCATTTAAAATCTTCTCCTTCGGCGTATTATTTACAGCTTCGAATGGAATATGCGCATTATTTATTGTCTGATTCTGGTTTGAGTATCACTGAGATAGCGTTAGCCAGTGGGTTTTGTTCTACCGCGCATTTTAGTCGTCGCTATCGAGCTTTTTATGGCAAGACAGCGACACAGTATCGTCTTTTAACGTTAGCTTAGCGTCGTACTTCTCTCCAATATTCTGATACGAGAAAGCAGCTCATCTCTGTCTATATAGCAGCCTTGTAGTTGGCGCATACCTGACTTAAGGTCGAAAGCATTGCGAGCATGTAATACACGACGATTATCGAAGACAACCATTTCTCCAGCGCTAAGACGGAAAAACAATTGAAACTTTGGTTCTCGGGTTAACAAAATAAAACATTGGTAGGCTTTATAGAGCGCCATCGTTTGATGAGCTGGAACATCAACTGGACCTCTAATAAAGTTAGCGTGACGAACTTCAATCACCTCGTCGTTACTGTCAGTCGCTATCACTGTGCCGCGAAAACGGTAATCGCAGTAGGGGTCTTTATTATTGAAAGACATTGGAATGCTTGATAAATCACGAAACTCTTCTGGATGGTGTTCTCGCATGTACTCTGCGATTTTAAAACCATCGACAAATATGGACTCTCCACCACTCGCGTCATTCACCAAACAATGTAGGAATTGTAATCCTGGTTGTAATTCACGAGCCGATAAATCCGTGTGTAGCGGTAAGCGTAGGTTTGTATTCGCTGAGGTATTCGCTGTCGCTGTTGTTTTGACGTCGAATAGCGTGCCGTAATTTGACTCACGCATAAAAGATATTCGATCCGTTATTTTTGTTAAGGATCCAAGCGTTGTATTTACGTCGGTAACCAACGCAATACCATAATCTCTTAACGCTCGTAACCAAGTCAGTAATTCCGCATCACTTTCTACAATCGCATCATGATGCGTTCTCGGAAGCTCTTTCGTAATGCGTTCTTCATCCCATATAGTGGGTTTCCATTGCTGACTCTGTTGCACTTCCTTACTGTAACAATGGCTCAGTAACCACCCAGGATGGTATTTACTAACATGATCTGCGTGATCCCACTCAATAACAATTCTATGGTCATCTGTGATGTAAGCATTGGATGCTTTGATCGTGAAAGGAACGTCACAGATTTCAAAAGTCTGTTCTCTTGTTGCTGTCGATATGCATTTTGGGCAGTGGCAGTTGTCACGTAGCCATAAATAGTGAAATTCACTTTTATGTCCATGATCCCAAATAACCGTCATAGACTCTTCATTTAGTTCAATTTGTACCGGATGGTGCTTGATAGGATAAGGCGTGAATGAGGCTATTTCTAAGTTGGTATCAGGTGAGCTCATAGTGTCGTCCTAGATAAGAAGGTAAAAAATCATAAGATTAAGATTGAATTAATCTTATGATGAAAGAGGCTTTTTTCTGTGATATCCAGTCGACTTTCTGTTGCATCAATACGACAAATAGAAAAATACGCACAAAAAAGGAAACAGTGTTGCAATGAAGTCTGGACAGTCGATCCTATAAGTCCAGCTGGAAACTCCCTATATCCCCACGCCTGATATAGCGATGTCTACTGCACTTTTTCCCATCGTTTGGGAACCTACATATTGGCCAGAAAAGGGGGGTCTTGAGAAAATCTTACGTACTAATGGCTCAAAGTATTCCAAAGGTTTGGTTGGATAATCTGGGTCGAATGATGCCTGATCCCATTTTTCGCAGAAATCGACACATTTTTGGTACCAAGGATGATCTTTTAGATAGTCGCGTTCATTTGGGTTACCCCCAAAAAAATGAGCGTAGTAATAGTTCTGGAACAAACCATGTTGATTGATAATCCAAGTTACTTCTGGTCGTACGTACGGGCGTAAGATAGAAGCGGCAAGTTGCGAATGGTTGTAAGGTGAAAGGTCATCTCCGATGTCGTGTACAAGTGCAGCAAGGATCATTTCCTCATCTGCGCCATCGGCTTCCGCTCTCGTTGCTGTTTGTAAAGAATGCCCTAACCTGGTTACTTGATAACCTGAAAATGTATTTTCAAGATTTTTAAGTGCACTAATAATACGATCTGGTAAACCTGCAACGTACTCGATTTCGTGTTTCTCTAAAAATTCGTAGTCTTCTTTGGTGCCATCTTTCATTTGGCGAAACTGTACTTTTTGCATGTTTTTCTCCTGCTTATTACTTGTTTATACCGAGCTCTTTTTTTGAGTGCTATATAGCGGCCTTTTGGTTCATCAAGATCGATATAGGCACCTTGTAAATGCCGATACCCTTCTGTCGGGTCAAAAGAGGTGCGACCATGCAATACACGCGTGTTGTGGAACATCTGAAGCTGACCTGGTTCTAACTTAAAGCGCCATTCAAAACGTGGATCAGAGAATAATTGCCCTAATCTCTGGCGAGCTCGCTGGAAGATTTTTAGCTTTTCTGGCTCTAATAGTGGTAAAAAATCTAATCTAGGACTGTAGGCGACACCTTCGACTCGTTTTGCTGAGTCAAGTTGAATCATAGTGCGGCGCTCAATGAGGTCGACATCTTGATCGAAGTGACGGTATCGAACCGGTATCGTGCTTAATAGTTCGACGCCATAGGGGTCTTCTTTACGTAACGCTTCTATGACGGATAAGCTGTCCACTAATGTGGATAAACCGCCGGTTGTTTCATTTTGAATACAATGGAGTAATTGCACACCAGGCATTGGGTCGCGATAAGGGTTATCGGTATGCGGGCCTAGAGATACGGATCGATAGGCTAAATCGTTAGAGTCTGGACGGGTATATACCTCAAAGTATTTGCCAAAGTTGGTGTGACGAATATTGCCAAAAAATTCGGCAACTTCTAAAACAGCATCAGTGCGTTCAGGCACATCGTTTACAATAATAAGACCGTAAGCTAAAAAAACCTCCAGAGCATTCAAAAGGCCTTTTTCGGTTTTAAGGTCATCATATTTTACGAAAAAATCAGTTTTATCGATATTGCTTAACCAGGGTTTTGGTGCGGGTGTACCATCCCAAATGTCAAAATCGGCATGAAACTCATTAAGGTCATAAGTCCCCGTGTAATCATCGCTGAATGATATTGCTAGTTTGTCCTTTGATATAGGCTCGATTTTATTGACGCTAAGATCTTGGGGAAGTTGATGAGGATCGAAAAGACGCTGTTTGGTTACTCGGTCTAAATGTTGTTCGTCTTGACAGCGTTCTCGAAGCCATAGAGCAGGTAGTTCAATGTTCTTTTCATCAAACTGGGCAAACAAAGTGTTGTTCGCTTCGCTGATTGAAAATGTTACTTCTTTCATCGTTATCCCTCACTTAGATTGGAATGAATATCTACTGTATTCTTCCAATCTAGCTTGTCTTGAGTTGTTTGATTATTGAGAATTATTTAGAGCTGGCAGGCGTTTAGGTAACAACCAAGTTATTAAGTTTTTCTCCTTTCTCAAGAAGCATCATATTGACAACAACTTGGTTGACGGTGGCCGAGAGAGAAGATGATGAGGCAATATGGGGTGTTATAATGATGCCTTTATTTGTCCATAGTGGGTGATCACTAGGTAGAGGTTCTTCATCGAAAACATCCAAAAGAGCGCCTTTTAAATGGCCATCGTGAATGGCATGGATAAGGTCATTGTTAATAACATGCTTACCTCGTCCACAATTAATTAAATAGGCATTTTGAGGCATTTTACTGAATGTTGTTTGGGATAAAATGCCCTGAGTATGTGGGTTAAGGGGTAATAAATTCACTAACACATCCGCTTTACTAAGAAGGGTATTTAGACCTTCTTCTCCATTGAGACAATTCACACCAACTAATGCTTTTTGGTTGCGAGACCAACCGTGAACTGTGTAGCCAAATTGTGCCAGTTTTTCAGCGACATAAGCGCCTATTTCGCCCAATCCTAATAGGCCAATTTGAGTTTCTGACGCAGGGCGCTGAACAAAGTTTTGCCATTGTTTTTTAGCTTGGCAGTCTCTATATTGCTCAAAATCTCGCTGATAATTCAATATTCCCCATAAAATATATTCCAACATGCCTTGTTTTTGAACGGGGTCCACGATGCGACAAACTGGTACACCAGACGTGAGTAGTTTGGTCCCTAGATGGTCTACTCCAGCAGATAAAGTATGCAAGACTTTGATGTTTGGATAGTCAACTAATAACGTGTCAGATGGATGCCAGCAGGCAGCCACTTCAGCACGATCTGAACCAATATCGCCAGGTAAATAAACGGATATTTCAGGGTGTGATTTTTTAAATTCAGCTTTAATTGCATCGTTAAAATCAATGTCATTAGACGCCAATAATATAGACATGGTCATCGCGTTAATCCTTATAAGAAGGATCAATTCGATCCAATTTTCTCAACCAAGCTTGCCAAACGAAATGGCGCTCATGCTCTGCACCTTTAAATTGAGAATTAACGTGTTGAGCAAGCTTTTCCGGAATAGGTGAGATGTTGGTTAAACTTGCCATTTGCGATGTTGCTAACTGAATTTCACAGGCTTTATTTAAGTAGTACATGATTTGAAACGCATCTGCGACCGTTTCACCTACGGTAAGCAAGCCATGATGACGCAAGACTAGGCCGATATTATCACCAAGCGATTGCTGGATTCTTGCACGTTCTTCAAGGTTCCATGCGACGCCTTCATAATCGTGGTAGCCAAGATTATTATAGAATTCGGTGCTAATTTGATTCAGCATCAATAATTTATCATCACAAGCCGCCAACGCCATTCCGGGTACTGTGTGTGTGTGCATGACACAATGAGCATCATCACGAGCAGTATGTACGGCACTGTGAATCGTAAAACCAGCCAGATTATAATCCGCATTACCTTCTAAAATTTTGCCATTAACATCGACGATGACTAAATCACTTGCCTTAATTTCATCAAACATAAGACCAAAAGGATTGATTAAGAATCGTGGAGTGTCATCTATGTCAGGTAAGCGCACTGAAAAATGGGTATATATCGTGTCTTCCCAACCCAACATGGCGGCGAGACGATAAGCAGCCGCTAAATCACGACGTAACTCGGCTTCTTGTTGTGAATAGTCATTAGCCATTGGTTTGCTCCTATAAACTCATTTTCGAAATCAAAGATTTGTACAGGAGAGACTTTATGAGATCAGTCATCCTATTCTATGGTGATATATTTGGACTGTGGTGTGCGAATCTAATTATGAATAAATAATTTGACGAACAATCAGATTAATAGAATCTTAGCGTGGGAGGCTTGTTTCTTTGTGATACTTAGTCGACCACTTGTTGCATGCTGACGACATTTTTCATTTTTTTGATTGTGGTGTAAAAGAAACTAACTAACTATTGGTAGCGTTAGTTACATGATTGATAAAGATGATACACGCTAGCGACATCGGCTAGCGCCGTGCCACTGATTTGAAAAGCGTATTGTGAGTTTTTTTAGCTTTCGTTGTTAGGTGCGTCACTTTCATTGTCTTTTTCACTGCCATCCACCACAATTTTTACCGTGCGACCTGCAATAAGCCCAAGTTCAAAGAGCATCCACATTGGAATGGCGAGAAGGGTTTGAGAAAAGATGTCAGGGGGGGTTATCAGCATGCCAACAACAAAGCAGCCAAGGAATATATAAGGGCGCTTTTTAGAGAGTGTTGCAACGGTGGTTACGCCAGCTTTGATGAGCAAATAAGTGGCGACAGGGATTTCAAACGTCACACCAAAAGCAAAAAACAGTTTTAGAACAAAGTTTAGGTAGTTGTTAATGTCCGTCATGACAGTCACTTCGCCTGGTCCGACCGTGGTAAAAAAACCAAAAATCAGCGGTAGTACAGCGAAATAAGCAAACAGTACGCCACCATAAAAAAGAAATATGCTGGAAACCAATAAAGGAATAGCAATGCGCTTTTCATTTTTATACAGCGCGGGTGCAATGAAAGACCAAGCTTGAAACAGAGTGTAAGGAACAGACAATAAAACAGCGACCGCAAAAGTTAACTTGAGTGGAGCCAGAAAAGGTGAGGCGACTTCGGTTGCAATTAATGAGCTTCCAACCGGTAGTAATAGTCGCAAGGGTTCAGAGACAATTAAATACAAATCATTGGCGAATGAGTATAAACCAACAAAAAGAGCCAGTATGACAAGAACTGTTTTAAGTAAACGATTTCTTAACTCAATAAGATGAGCGACCAGTGGAGCTTGATTGGAAGATTTTGTACTCATAATATGCGATAGGTCCGCGCGTCGTTAGAATAAAGAGTTTAGAGAAAGCCCATTCAAATAATGACTAGCTACGAGATGCTGCTTCGGGTGTTTTCTCAACATCGTCTAATAGTGAAGGCTCAATTGACTCTGATTTATCTGATGCGGTTAAGGTTATACCGTCATCACCGGGCACTTCACTCTCTTTTTCCTGATTTTCTGTGTCAGCAGCGGATGCCTTTAATGGTTCAGGTTCAGATACTTCCGTTTTGTGTTCTTCAGGATAGGGAGTGATGGTGTTTTGTATTGCTTGCCCTTCTTTTAACAGGCGTTGGTTAGTTTCGCCAATTTTTTGCTGCAGTTCTTCGTGATCAAGTTGAGCATTGATTTCTCTTTGCACAGAATTGATGCTGCGACGAATTTTACGAACCCACAGCCCAGCTGTTTTAGCAGCATGGGGCAAGCGTTCAGGGCCCAGAATTAACAGGGCAACAACGAAAACAACGAGGAGTTCAGAAAAGCCAATGTCGAACACAGATTAGGCGCTCTTATCGTCTTTTTTGACTTCAGCATCAATGACTTTATGCTGGGCTGTTTTTTCTTCTTCTTTGTCTACGGCTTCTTTGTCTACTGCTTCTTTAAAACCTTTGACAGCACCGCCTAAGTCGGAGCCAAGGTTCTTAAGTTTTTTAGTACCAAAGATGAGTATTAAAATGGCTAAAACAATTAATAATTGCCAAATGCTAATTCCGCCTAACATACATTTCTCCTACAACTTATTTAGAACGACTGGCTTTTTCGTCTAAGCCAGACAAGTTAAATCGACGTGCTAATTCATCAAGTATAGCATCAGGGCCAATATCTAAATGAGATAACATGACAAGAGTGTGAAACCAAAGGTCAGCGGTTTCATAAATCAAATCGGATTTGTCGCCAGATATGACAGCATCTTTAGCGGCAATAATGGTTTCAATGCTTTCTTCACCTACTTTTTCTAGGATCTTGTTTAATCCTTTTGCATGCAGGCTAGCGACATAGGAAGAGTCTTCCGCCGCATTTTTACGTTGTTCTAGTGTGGCTGCTAATTCAGCCAGTATATCTGCTCTCATTATAGTCTCTCGAATGTTACGGTTTTAGGACAAGCAAGTAAACGCCCACCAAAAATAGCCCTAAACTGGTCAAGTCAGCGTCTTTTATATGGTTCAGAGACGCAGGGTCTGTTACCACCCAAGCGGCGGCTAGACTGAATAAACCGAGCAAGCGAAAAGGCAGGTTGTGTCGGCCTTTTTTAAGCTCCTTGCCCAGCTCATCAATCGCATGTGTTTGTGCTTGCATACGCTCTTCTTGATGTGACATTTGCGACAACGCCGTAAAAATCAAATTAGGAATCTGTGGCAGTTGACCTGCCCACTGTGGCGCTTGTTTACGGACTTCTTCAATGACGCGTTTTGGACCGACTTGTTCGCGCATCCATCGTTCTAGGAATGGCTTGGCTGTCACCCAAAGGTCTAAATCTGGATAAAGTTGACGTCCCAAGCCTTCGATATTAAGCAGCGTTTTTTCTAATAAAACCAACTGCGGTTGCACTTCCATGTTAAAACGGCGAGCCGTTTGGAATAAACCGATCAGTACTTGCCCAAAGGAAATGTCTTTTAATGGTTTGGCGAACATCGGCTCGCAAACGCTACGGATAGCCGACTCAAAAGCATGGATGGGAGTGCCTTTTGGAACCCAACCGCTTTCGACGTGTAATTTGGCGACCAAACGGTAATCTCGTTGGAAAAAGGCCAATAGATTACGCGCTAAATAGTTTTT
>Ga0163216_101695_pt1 | contig 11323 bp, 12 predicted proteins | sample SynspAceP_FD_167610 | JGI IMG/M metagenome (GOLD analysis project Ga0163216, IMG submission 167610) | Saline lake microbial communities from Ace Lake in Antarctica - Synechococcus sp. Ace-P (Illumina Assembly) | ecosystem: Environmental > Aquatic > Non-marine Saline and Alkaline > Saline ...
GGTTGGACTCTCCCGCGTTAACATAAAAAGCTGCATGGCTTTTTATTAAGGCCGCGCATATTGTTATAGAGCATAAGACGCTTTTTTGACTATTTTTTATCAGGTAAAAAATGAAAAGCGCATATCTGGATTATGCTGACACTTTAGTGACAGAAGGGATAAAGTGTCTTTCGAAAAAGTCGTTTTTTTTTATAAGAAAGTCCGACTTATTCATAATCCGTTGAAAGATGTCGTGTTCTTGTGACGATATAAGGGGAAAATGAGAGAAATGATTAGCAGCGAGAAGTTTTATTAACGTGGAAGAAAAGACACGTTAGCGGCCACCAAATTGCTTCTGGTATTTTAAAGGGGTGATGGAAAGCGTTTGAGAAAAAACATTAGTCATCGCACTTTGACTCGAAAACCCACACATTTCGGCGACCTGTATCGGCGGAAAACCTTCTCTTAGTAACGATTGAGCGCGTTCTAAACGTTTTCGCATCAAGTACTGATGAGGTGTCATGCCTATTCTATCTTTAAAGCGCTCGTGAAATTGACTGACACTCAAAAAGCAAAAATTAGCGAGTTGGTCGATGTGGACGCGACGCGACAAGTTGAGCTCAATAAATTGATCGAGTTTTTCGATATCAAGATGATTGCCTCGAGTGCGAACATCTTTGTTATTGATCTGATGACGAATGGCACTGAGTAACGTGTTGCCGCACGCTCGGGCCAAAATCATGTCATTGGGGTATTGTTGTAATTCGCCGGATAATGCCGAGGCTAAGATTTGTAAGCGTGGGTTTAACTGGAAATACGCGGCTTGATCAAACAAGCGAGACACAATTTCATATTCTTCGTCGGTAATGCCTTTTTGCGGTGGAATAGGCAGGTTAATCACCATGATACGATTGTCACCCAAACCCGCAAACGCATGACTATTCTCTGACGGAAGGATACACCCTTCGCCAGTATGCAGTTGCTTGCCTTTGCCTTGAATATCAAAATCGGTATTGCCATCTAATACGACCACCAATTGATGAAAGTCGTGATCGTGGATATCCGCTTTATTCGGCAGGCTGAAAACGTCGGAATCAGGCTGAGTCAAAATGTGCCTTTTGGATAGATTAAGAGGGAAAGTATAGCGGCCTTATAGATGCTTTAGTAGCGTATTTTTTTGAAGATATCCGATTTTAGGGTGTTTTTACTACTTTGAAGGCGGGATAGTCAGATAAATAGGTAGGGAAAGCAAACTCGACGTTTTGTCTTATCAACACGTCGAGTTTACCAAAGTGCGTACTTATTACTCGCCAATACGAATGACAAGATTACCCAATGCGCCAGATTTTAGAACGTCTTCATGGGCTTGGGCTAGTTCCGTTAATGCGTAGCTATGACGAACCACAGGTTTCAATACGCCTTTTTCAAAAAGAGGACGCAAAGACTTCGCGATCAAGGCAAGTTCTTTTGGCTGCACATTGGCCAAAGCAACACCAACCACAGACGCATCACGGGCCATTAAATCACGAGGGTTAATCTCAACAGTGCCGCGATTACCAATAACCGCTACGCAACCACCAAAGGCCAAGGCTTTTAAATCTTGATCCAAGTTATGGTTAGCAAGCATCTCAATGACGATGTCGAAACCACTGGCTAACGTTTGGAAAGGCGCAAGGTGATCGGCTTCATTGTGCATGATGACGGTTGTAACGCCTTGTTGGCGTAATAAATCTGCGCCTGCTTCTGTGCCGGCACTGGCCACCACATCCATACCTGCTGCTAACGCTAATTGCACCGTCGCAATGCCAACCGCACCGGTCGCACCATGAACTAAGACTTTATCGCCTGCTTTGGCATTGGCTCGGCCAAACAAAGCACGATGAGCCGTAGTATAAGGTACGCCTAGGCAAGCGCCTTCTTCAAAAGACAAGGCGTCTGCTAACGGGTAAGTGTGCGTGGTTGCACACACGGTAAACTCCGCCGAAGAACCGCCAAGGTTACGGCTAAAATAAACGCGCTGACCCACCTCAAACTCGGTGACATTTTTGCCCAACTCAACAATGGTGCCTGCACCGTCAGAACCCGGAGTATGGGGAAACGTCGTTTTGTAATTATTGGTACCTGAGCGAATGTAGGTATCGACTGGGTTTACACCCGCGGCGCCAACTTGAACCAACATTTGATCTTCATTAATACTCGGTTTACTGGCGTCAGTCAGCGTTAAATCGCTGGCTGGACCGTAGTCTTTCATTTGCATTGCTTTCATATTTTTGTCCTAACCTAATGAATGTCTGTTTTTGCTATGTCAAAAATTACTTTGTTTATCAGTTTGCATAGACTTGTTCTGGTAACCAGGTTGCCAGTTCAGGCCAGATCGATAACATTAATAGTACGAAAAGCTGAATCAAAATAAACGGCAATACACCTTTATAAATCGATTGCGTCTTAAGTTCTGGTGGTGCTACGCCACGTAAGTAAAACAGTGCAAAGCCAAACGGCGGCGTTAGGAAAGACGTTTGTAAATTGATCGCCATCATTATGCCTAACCAAACTGGATCTAGGCCCATGGCGAGTAAAACAGGCGCAACAATCGGCACCACAACGAAGGTAATCTCAATGAAGTCTAAAATGAAGCCAAGGAAGAACATTAGCAACATAACCACAATCATGGCCCCGACAACACCGCCAGGAAGTTGAGAGAAGAAGTCTTGAATCAACTCTTCGCCACCAAAGCCCCGGAAAACCAAGGAGAAAAGTGACGCACCGATGAGGATCATGAACACCATGCAGGTCACTTTCGTGGTCGAATGCACGGCTTCTTTTAAGGTTGGAAAACTCAGTTTGCCGCTTCCCCACGCCAACAACGCTGCCCCTAATGCCCCTACGCCTGCCGCTTCTGTTGGTGTGGCAATACCGCTTAGAATAGAGCCTAGCACCGCAAAAATAAGCACCAAAGGCGGTAATAAGCCTTTTATAATTTGTATGGCGAGAGATTCCGTAGAGCCGTTGCGTAATTCTTCACGTGACACCGCCGGTGCCTTATGAGGTTGTAACCACGCCACAACGACGACGTATAAAATGTAGAGAGCAACAAGGATCAATCCAGGAATCAGCGCGCCAACAAACAAGTCGCCCACAGAAATGGTTTTAGGTGAAAAAATACCCATTTCCAACTGCGCTTTCTGGAATGCATTGGACATCACATCGCCCAATAAAACCAACGCAATAGACGGCGGAATGATTTGGCCCAATGTCCCGGTTGCGCAAATGGTGCCTGCTGCTAATGCTGGATCATAGCCACGACGCAACATAGTCGGTAGCGAAATCATGCCCATGGTAACCACCGTCGCACCGACAATACCAGTACTCGCGGCCAACAGCATACCGACCAAAATAACCGAAATACCCAAACCGCCACGCAAGGTGCCAAATAGCATCGCCATGGAATCGAGCAATCTCTCAGCCAGCTTCGACTTTTCTAGTAGAACACCCATTAATACAAAGAGAGGCACCGCCATGAGGGTTTCATTGCCGACAATACCGAACAAACGATTGGGTAACGCTTCTAAAAAAACACTATCGAAGAGGCCAAAAAAGGAACCCACCGCCGCAAAAATTAACGCGGTGCCGCCCAGTGAAAACGCCACAGGGTAGCCAAATAATAAGCAAACACAAACGGCGGCAAAGAGCCATAAAGGGATAAATTCAGCCATTAGTTTTGTCCTTTAGCCTGTTTATTAATGGGGGAGCAAGCCGCATTTACAACGCCAATATTTTTTAGAATATCAGCCGTACCTTGAATAATCAGACTAATCATCATGATTGGAATCAGAGTCTTTAGTAGATACACGAAAGGCAAGCCGCCAGGCTCTGGAGACGTTTCGAATACACGCCAAGACGCACTAACGTAATCCATACTCAAATACGCGGTATAAAGCGTAAAGGGCAATAGAAAGAAGATACCGCCAATGATATTGACCCATGCTTTTTTAGAGGCAGAGAAATCGCGATAAAAAACATCAACACGAACGTGTTCATCGTCTTTAAAGGTATAAGCCGCGCCCAGCATAAAAACCATCGCGTGAAGATAAAGGACAGACTCTTGTAGCGCGATAGAACCGATGTCGAAACCATAGCGCAACAGTACGATGAGACAGGTAATTAGCATCATTACTAACGTAAGCCAAGCAACACATTTCCCCGTGTAATAGGAAACGGCCTCAGCGGAACAGACCAGTTTGTTAAACATTAAAGTACCCACAGTTTTAATCATTATTATCGGACGTTTAGTGAGGCCACAGTGCCTATAAAATCCGGACGGTTAGTCTATTGGATAACGCCACGCTTGGGAATATTACAGAGGCTTGTAAGCGAGGGTTCGTAGTATTTTATGAACAAATTATGGGGTTTTTAGTGTGAAAGTGGTTTTACAGCGCATTTTAGGAACACATAAAACCAAGAAGTCACTTTCAGTATTTGGATTGAGCTAATGTAACGTTGTCTTTTATTTGTGATGTTTAGGACATTGGCAGTACACCTGAACATTCACTTGTTCCTTCCCCTTTCTTCAAGGGGAAGGCTAGGATGGGGTTGTTCTTTTTTCTGCGACTTTATACTCATCGACCGAATAACATGCCTCCTCGAAACGACCGCCTACCTTGTTGAGATGTTATTCGCCCGTGATGTGTTTCTGTCACCATGCACGAAACTCCGAAAGGATCGAACCCCTTTTTGCTTTAAGACACTTCATAGAGGTAATAAACATTCCTCGTTCCCATGCTCCTGCGTTGGAATGTATAAGGGCTTTGCCCCACACCTTTGGAGCCAACCAATTCCATTCGCTCGACACTATCGTTTGACCTCGCTCATCGGCTTTGTTTTGCGCTTACAGCGTCATCTCAATACAAAAAACGGATTTTAAAGGCACCTCAATTTAGGTGATCAATTCACCATAGGAAAAAATAATTAAGAGAAAGGTTATTTTTCACCCCGTCTATTGTATGCTCGTTTTGTCTAAAAAATAATCACTGCTTTGCGCGTTTGTACTAGTAGATAAATAAAAAGTCTTTTAATATCAATGGATAAGAATTTTTAGTGCAGAGATAACGTGCTGGGCTTTCCTTATAAAAAGAAGGGATAACACGCATGCTCGTTTAGCCAGTTTTGGATTTTATGAATAACTTTATAAAATACTGAAAATTCAGTTAGTTATAGGGATATTTAAAGAGTTTTAAAAATGTGTAAACGCGCATGCGCACTATTTAAGATGTTAAACATCATGGAGAATTTAGTGCAGGATTTAATTACAGATACAGTCGTTGGTGCAGTAATTGGCTCCTGTATCACACTTGTTGGCGTTTGGCTGACCAATCATTATCAATCAAAGTCTAGGAAAGAAGATCGGGAGCATGCGTTAAAGTCTGAAATATACATGGCAGCAGCGGAGCAGCTTGTAACAACAAAGCTAATGCTAATGAAGCTCCCTAATATCTCACAAGAAGAAATGGAACGATCTTCAGTCCAAGGGGTTGCGACTGCTAAATTAACTGTTGTCGCTACTAATGAAACAGTTCAGGCGGTAACAGAGCTTTCCGCAGCTATAGCCCAGAATTTACTTTTATTGTTACCTGAAAAGTTGCCTCTGGATAATCTCAGAACTGATATCCAAATTCTCTCGAATCAATTAGATGGAAGTTTTCAAAAACAGAATCAAATGCTCAATGAAATGACGGCATATAATCTAAGAGGTGATAGCGCCCCAAGGTTATGGCAAGCTTTGCAAGATAACTTCGATCATCATTCGAGACAGATTGATAAGTTCATACAAGAGCGAGACTCGAAATATACAGCCCTAAACAGGGCTATGAAGGAACTATTTGTTAAATGTATGGAGGCTTCAATAGGCCTATCTAATTTAGAGATAAAGGCGATTACGTGTATACGAAAAGAACTGAATATGCCTTTTAACGAATCGCAGTATCGCAATACCATTGAGACAACCAATTCCAAAATGGGAGCTGAATTCAGTAAGTTTCTTGTCCGTGTGCCAGATGCGGCTTAACAAGCGCATGTTGCCGGACTGGTTTTCCGCTGCGCTCCAAACCAGCCGCAAATGCGGGCGTTAGGCGTCCAGCTCTTTCAGCAAGCTAAGAATACTTGACTCGCCTGCTCTAATGTTAAATATGGCGTTTTTAAATTCACGAGAAATAGATTGTTTAGTTTTTAAGAATGCCTCACTACACCCTATATTTTCCAATATAGATTGATTAAATCTGGGGTGATGACCTCCTTCTTGTGATTGGTTCAAAATTTCTTGTGCAGCGCTAGTTAGTAAAAATGGGGCCAAATAAGATATATCTGAATTTGACCTTAATATAAAGAACTCTGTTGAGCATAATATAACAGTATTGTTGGGAAGAGCTTCCATCAGTTCTTTGTCAATGTAGCCAATCTGCCGAAGATATGGCCTCAGCCTAGATATAATTACATCACCAATTTTCGCTACTTTTTTTGTGCTACCTATTTCACTAGCGTTAACGACTGGTTTTAAACGGATAAAACCATCTTTTACATCGCCTGTATCAAGAATTAAATAGGATATTAAATCTTCCGCCTTTTTGGGTGATAAGGTTTCTCTTTTTATTTCGCAAAGTTCTCTCAAGAGAATGCTATCTTCTTTTGGTCTCCTTGAAGAGGTTGTATACCTTTCGGGCGTTAGAATATAACCTTCGTCTAGTAAATTTATTGTAACCGTAGAACATCTAGCCATTAGTTCCACTCCAAGCCTGTTTCGCTTATAAATTGGTTGAATTGAAAAATGCATTCTTCAAAATCGTGATCAATACTATCCCAATCAGAAACATTGCCATTACTTTTTTTATTGAGAATGAGATTTCCTTTTGAATCTTTTGATTCGACTTCTGAGGTGATAAATAGAATTGCCTCAGAGTCTATGTTTTTTATTGGTTTTTCTCGCTTTTTTGCAAAAATTATTTCCGCTTTTTGATGTGTGTGCGGCAAAAATGTAGTTCTAGGCAAGCTAACAACGCATACGACCCTCATTTTTCTCATTAGATATTCTCTTACATAGCTATAGTTTTTGCCGCCAATTTTGTTGTGAGGAAGGACTATAGCTAAACGACCATTAGGTTTCAGTAATTCAATGCATCGCTCGATAAACAAAACATCTCTTTCATTTCTTCGATTTGCTTTCGCTAAATCATAACTATTTATTAATGACTGTTGCTTGATTTCTCCGGCGAATGGAGGGTTGGTGAGTATTGCATCAAATCCATTAAATTTTTTTGTTTTAATGCGCAAAACATCTTCTATAGTGATATTTTTCTCGTGGCTATCGTGCTCAAGTAGAGAACTATTTTGTGATTGCCTTAAAAGGCTATTTACATTGAATATTTTATCCGCGCTTCCTCCGCAAAGGCTGAAAAGTGTTTTCGCTACACTTACAGCTCTAGGATCAAAATCAAATCCCCATATGTTTTGTGAGGTCTTATTTGAGTGATTCTTTACATAATTCAAGCTATGAAAAAGAAAGCCTCCTGAACCGCAGGCTGGATCTAGTATATTCTCGTCAGATTTTGGAGCGATTATTTTGGTGCAGAATTCAATAATATATCGAGGAGTAAAAAACTGTCCTTTTTGCCCCTTGGAAGTATGTGATACCAGGTGTTCAAAAAAGACATCTAGTAGAACTAAACCTTCATCGAAAAATGAAGTTGTCTCGATTTCATGAAGACAAATCCGTAGGTGCTCTTCGTCCAAAAGCGTTCTTTTTTGATTAACAGTTAATAGATTTGGCCAAATCTTATCAATGGCGACGAGCATTTCATCAAATCTTAACTGCAATTTGATTTCGTTGAGGTCAAGGTTGATTCCCGTTTTTTCGGAATACAGCTTTACCAATATTATCTTGAATACTTCATCAAATGGGTCGTCACCTGAGTTTGCTCTAACTAGCTCTTCAAGTCTTACTAGCACCGTCTCGATTCTACTTGGATCTATTAAGTGTCTTTGTGGCATGTAAACAGCCTCTCTCATGATTATTAGGGAGGATGATAATGACGGCAGACACACAAGTCAAGTTATCCCGTTTTGGGTTATTTGGTTCAGTAAAGTAGATTCTGACGTTATCTATAAAAAGTGAATAAACCTAATTGAGGGTAGTTACTGAGTGAAAACCATCCACGATCATAGCTATATAGAGTTGCTGGCAAATCTGCGCCGTGAGCGTATGGCTAGCAATATTTCACAAACAGAATTATCCCAAAAACTCTCAAAACCACAGTCCTTCATTTCAAAGATAGAGTGTGGAGAAAGGCGCTTAGACGTAATTGAGCTTCTTAGTATTTGCGCAATCTTGGGTGTGAAATTTAGGGATATTGTTCCGAAAGAGTATCGAGAATTATTGTAGGGGAAACCATGTCAATTTTAGATAATGAAAAACAAGCGCGAATATTGGACATAATTAATGAAGGAGTTACTCCGGCCATAATTCCAGAGCTTCATTCGCTCATAGATGACAGGATTACTAACGAGGAAATCGAATTACTACATAAGAAAGTCTCTACACTTGTCGGGCTTTCAATACCTGTGCTAAATATTCCCCGTGACATTTTAAAGGCTTTTGAACCCTCCCAGATTGGAACAATTGTTGGAACAGTTATGGATGCTTGTATTCCTCAGCTTGATTCAATTATTGAGGATTCAAAAGTTATAGAGGATATAGGTTTGAAAAAACATGAAGGAATTCTTGGGGAAAGAGAAGGCTACCCAGATTATAAGACTGATGATGGGTATAGACTTGAGCTTAAACTATTATATGTAGATCCCGTTGATGTTGAGATGAAAAAGCCTCCTACACCAAGAGAAGCCTCAGCGCGACTGACTCAAAAAGTGACGTACAAGAATGTAGATACAAGTAAAGATTTATTAATGGTTGTCGCGTATCAGTTTCGTGAAACACACGACCAAATATATTCGCCAACAATAATTGATGTTGGCCTATTCCCTGTAATTGATTGTATCTTGGCAAGAGATGTCCGTCTTTCCTTATCGCCTGGTCGATGGTTTGGAAATTTTGAAACACCTGCAATATTAAGCAATGCGGGAAAAATTAAAAATTCCAATGGTGGGCAACTAAATAAGACCGTTTATGGAAGAAAAGAATCCGAAGGCTTGGATTTCAATGAAGATACGAATTTTGGAAAGCTAGCAAGAATACCATTAAAAACTTTGCAAGAATTTCTTAAGAAAAATAACACTAAGTATGCCAGCAGAGGAGTCTATCCATCAGCCTGGACAATTCGATAAATTCGCCTAACAAATTGCTGCACGCGGACACATACTGCTACGCTCGTTTTTGTGTGTCGCTGCGCTCCATGTTACACAAAAACGCTCTCCGCAGTATATGCCGGTGAGCAAGGCGTTAAGCATTTTAGGAGACCGTGTGACAATTCGTACATTTGATCTTTGTGCTCTTCAGTTCTTGAACCAATGGCTCGAGAAGGAAGCGAGTTATTGTCAGTCGCTAGCATCTAGCGATATTGCGACACAGAGGCAAGCGCTTGGAGCTGCAGGAGCACATTTTCGTGTAGCGCGTAATCTCCCGAGAAAATATGAAAGCGAGAGAAATTTACAGAGGTATCAGCCGGTTCTGAACATCTTGAATGAGCTTGGGAATGTCACTCCGAGTAATATGGTGGAAATCGTTGAGAATACACGTCAGCGTATCTCTTCAGAATATGGCCAAAGAAACGTACTTTCATTAACAACTAAATTTTTGTGGCTAAAAATCAAAAGCCCGGTTCGAATTTACGACCGTCAGGCACGAATTGCATTAGGCACTCCGGACGGTGATTTCGCTGCTTTTAATGACGCATTTACTGCGAAGTACGCCGAGAGTCAGGACCAAATAGAAAAAGCATGCGGTAAGCTGGTTGATATGGTTTCTTATTCGGTTCAGCCGAACATGCAGCAAGCAGAACTAAGAGACCTAGTGTCATCGCTGTGGTTTAAAGAGCGAGTATTAGATATATATCTATGGAATCAAGGAAATGCCTAACAAGCGCATGTTGTCGGACTGGTTTTCCGCTGCGCTTCAAACCAACGCAAATGCGGGCGTTAGCCACATGGAGTTCTATTGAATATTATCCCTACAACATTTCTTACGCACGCTGCAGACATATTAGGGAAAACTGATAGCGGTCTCTCTGGTGGAACAATTACAAAAGCCTGTACAGCTTATGCAATAGATTTTGATGTAAACATTCCTTATAGCTCTTCTGTAGCAGGCGCACCAAATAAGAGAACGGCTTTATTGGATAATCTAAGAAGATTTTCTCCACCCCAACAATACAAAATAATTAGGGAGCTGTGTGAGCATCCTGGATTACCCAGCCCTGTTCCAGACAAAGTAAATAATTTAAAAATTCAATTAATCGCTCGATACGGTGGCATGTTCGGAGCTGCGAGCTCAGAAACTCTGAACCTTGCGCTAATTGAAGAAACCAAACACTGGTTAGAGAAATACACGGCAAGCTATAAGCTTTACGATTCAGCGTTGATGAAATTCAATAACAATGTGTTCGAGAGAAACCTATTAGATGACCTTAGATTGTCTCTTGAGCTATTATTGACAGACATATTTTCTAATGGAAAATCTCTTGAAAATCAGCTCTCTGACATTGGCAGCTTTATAAGCGGCAACGGAGGCTCAAAGGAGTTTTCGAATATGTTTCGTACGTTAGTTGATTACTATTCAAAATATCAGAATACATTTATAAAACATAATGACTTAGTGGTTGAAGAGGAGGTCGAATTCATTTTTGAAATGACATCATCCTTCATGAAACATTTAGTTAAAATGAAAATAAAAGGCTAACGAGGCCATGCACAGGAAGCCAAAACCGCCGCTTCGCTCTGGTTTTTTCTCCTGTGATGGCGGCATTAAAGCTGTAGAATTTCTCCTAAAAGAACATTCCCATGTTCTTTTTTTATTGCTTCGAGTTTTTACGATAAACGAACTTTGATTGAAGAGTTCGTCTGTTATCTAGTCACTATTATTCGCCCTAAAGGGTCAGGTTCTTTAAAAATAGTGACATCTTTAGCCTCAATCTCAATCTATTTATCAACCCCTCTCAATATTTTTTTGAAATATTTCACTGTGTAACATTTTTGTCACAAGACTTTTTTATAGTACCTCTATCGAACGAGCTATGAGCAGTTGCTCATAAATATTTGACTATAACCACTGAGGTTTATGTGATGAAAAAACTAGTTGCAGGTTTAGCAATGACAGCAGCAGTAGGCGTTTCTTTTAACGCTTTTG
>Ga0163216_101699_pt1 | contig 11285 bp, 10 predicted proteins | sample SynspAceP_FD_167610 | JGI IMG/M metagenome (GOLD analysis project Ga0163216, IMG submission 167610) | Saline lake microbial communities from Ace Lake in Antarctica - Synechococcus sp. Ace-P (Illumina Assembly) | ecosystem: Environmental > Aquatic > Non-marine Saline and Alkaline > Saline ...
GAGGCCGAATACATGTCAGCACCCGACTACGCGAACTGCCAACCCAAAGATTCTTCTTGCGCAAAGGGGGATGTCCATACATGTCGCAAACTTTTTCGATCTTTCGTTTATGGGCTGATTTTGCGACATGGTTCTCAAACAAGCAAGCAGCAGGTGTATCGGATGTCGGTTGATTTCAAGGGAGCCCATTATCCTAAAAGCGTAATCCTGTACGCGGTGTATTTCTATGTGCGATATGGAGTGTCCTATCGCGATCTGTAAGATATCATAGAGGAGCGCGGGGCTGAAGTTGACCATGCAACATTGAACCGTTGGGTGGTTAAGTTTGCGCCGCTGCTGGCGGCACAAGCGCAATCACGCAAGAAGCCAGCTACTGAATCCTGGCGCATGGACGAAAACTACATCAAGGTTAAGGGCAAAAGGGCCTGCTATTGCCGGGCGGTCGACAAGACGGGAAAAACCCTTGATTTCATGCTTTCCGAGCGCCGCAACATGGCTGCGGCCCGTCGGTTTTTCAAGCGCGCGCTTGATACGAACGGCGTGCCTGACCGTGTCGTCATCGACAAAAGCGGCGCTAATCTGGCGGGTCTGCAAAGCGTCAATGTGATCCTGAAGTTCACGGGCTCATGCAACACCATCAAGATACTTGTCGCGTAGCCCTTAATTGTGAGATGGGAAATTCAACGAAATCAACGGCCGTGCTTTGCCCTTAAATATGATATTTTGCCTTTAATTCTGATATTTTGACCCTTAAACCTGAGACAGGGTTCACAGACTTGTGCGGCAAATATCGATGGATGATGATGGCGAAGACTCCGATGCCGTTGGTGCTGAAGAGGCGCGCAGGGCCGCCGTGCTGCGTCCGCTTGTTCAGGCATGTCTCAAAGGTACTGGGAGTCTGGAAAGTGGCATCAATGATGCCGTTTGGGAGCTTGGTGTCAGCAGGGCGACGGTCTGGCGTTGGATAAAGCGGCTGGCGGAAGAGGGTGGGCGCACCAGCGCCCTGGCTCCGCGGAAACGGGGCCGTCCGGCCGGTACGACCTTGATATCCAGCAAGGTCGAAGCGGTGATCGAAGAACATCTTCGCCGGTATTTCTTGCGCCGGGAGCGTTCGAGCCTCTCGCGCGTCGTGACAGAGACCCGCAGCGCCTGCTGGCAACATGGCTTGCAGCCGCCGACACGGCGGACGGTTCAGCATCGTTTGGATGCAATGAATGCCCGCGAAGTTGCGAAGGCACGACAGGGCGCAAAGGCGGCCCGCCAGAAATTTGCGCCGGTAACAGGCGAGAACAAGGCCAGTCAGCCACTGGAGATCGTGCAAATCGACCATACACCTGCCGACATCATTCTTGTCGACAGCTTTGAACGCCAACCAATTGGCCGGCCTTGGGTCACCTTGGCGATCGACATCGCAACGCGGATGGTAACCGGATACTACGCGTCTCTCGAGGCACCTTCGCGCCTGTCAGTGGCGCTTTGTCTGACACAGGCCGTTGCCCCCAAGGCGGAACTTCTGGCGGAATTAGCGTGCAATATTCCTTGGCCCGCACAGGGCAAACCGCACAGCATCCACGTCGACAATGGCCGCGATTTCCGGTCGCGGGCCTTTCGGTCGGCATGTGCGGAATGGGGGATCGATCTGGTCTATCGACCGCCGGGAAGTCCTCACTTCGGTGGTCACATCGAACGGTTGATCGGGACGATGATGGGGGCCGTTCACCTGTTGCCGGGAACAACGCAATCCTCGATTGCGGCCAAAGGCGACTATGACGCCGAAGGCATGGCCACGATGACCTTGACCGAATTCGATCGTTGGTTTGCTCTGGAAATCTGCCGTTACAACAACAGAATTCATTCAAGTCTTGGCTGCACGCCCGTTGCCAAATGGGAGGCGCTCTCAGAGCAAATGGTGGGCGACATTCCCTTCGAGATGGAAGCCTTTCGGGTGAGCTTCCTGCCGAGCGAACTGCGCAAGATCAGGCGTGACGGCATCCATCTGTTCGAGATACGGTACTGGTCCGATGCCCTTGCAGGCCACATTGGGCGCGGGGACGGAAAGGTGGCCGTTCGCTACGATCCTCGCGATATCTCAATGATCTGGGTCGAATTGGACGATGGCCGATACGTGGAGGCGCGATACAGAAACTTGGAAATTCCGCCTGTGCCGCTCTGGGAATATCGCGAAGCCATGAGGAAGGCCCGTGCCCTTGGCAAGTCCGGGTCCAATGAGCTGGTCCTGGCTGAGCTGATCCGGCAACAACGCCAGATCGAGTCTGAAAGCCAGGGCCTAACGAAGGCCGAACGCCGATCCCGTGAAAGAAAAGGAACATTGGAGGGCATCAACTCGGCTGTCTCGACAACCGAAGGGCTGCGCGCGATCGACACGGGTGATACATCGCGCCCATTGTTCAAGGTAGAGAGATGGTGAATTGACGGCAGGGACAACTGAGGAAGACGGTCGGATCGCCCTCATTCAATCGGACATCTGGATTGGCTTTCCGCGTGCCGAACAAGTGCTGGACCGTTTGCAGGATATGATCGAGGCGCCAAGGCAAACCCGTATGCCTGGCCTTCTTGTGCATGGCGCGTCTGGGATCGGAAAGACAATGATCGCCCGAAACATGTCGCGCAAGTACGCACCAGAATACGATCCGCCGTCAGGCATCACGCGCACACCGCTTCTGCTTTTGCAAGCGCCGCCCGCATCCGACGAACGGCGGTTCTATCTGCACATCCTGGCCGCCGTCGGCGCCCCGGCGACGGCACTGAGCGCCCGCGCTCAAAATGTGGCTTCCCTCGAAGTCCGTGTCATCGCACTCTTGCGCGACCTTGGCCTGCGGATGATCATGATCGACGAGGTCCACAATCTCTTGGCCGGGACCCACCGCGAACAGCGCCGCTTTCTCAATGTTCTGCGGTATCTCAGCAATGAACTCGAAGTGTCGCTGGTATGCCTCGGGGTCAGCGAGGCCGTCGATGCCATCCGTGGTGATTTCCAGCTTGCCAGGCGGCTGGACGAACATCACCTGCCAAACTGGCGCGACGATGCCGAGTTCTCGGACATGATTCAGACACTCATCGCGGCAATGCCCCTCGAGAAGAAATCCAATCTGAAGGTCAAGTCGCTCAAGCAGATACTTGCACTGACCGGTGGCGTGACCTCGCGCATCTTCGCCCTGATCAAGGATCTTTCCATCGAAGCCATTGTCACTGGTGATGAATGCATCACCGATGACGCAATCGTAAAATGGACGCCGGTTTGGTCGCGTCACGCGACTGCCCATCGGCGGCTCGAGAAGTCCCGGGTGTGAAGCCGCGCCCGCTGCCAAAGACTGTCGCTCCGCTGCCAGACGAGTTGTTGTCAGGTTGGTTGTCTCGGCTGGCTGCGGCCAACTACTGTAGTGACGCGGAACTGCTGGCCCATATCGAGATCGATACGCGACATGGCGCCGCCCTGGACTTCGACGTTGAGGCGGCTGCGGCGGAGAAGATTGCCTACGCCGCACGTGTCGACCCAGATGTTGTGCGGTCTTTGACCTTTCCAGCGATGACGCCACGAGAAGCCTCGCTGACGGCCCAGATGCCATTCCAGCATTGCCTGCAATGCTCCAGAGATGGCCTTTCGCTCAGGCATTGGAGGCGGGCCTGGGCATTCGACTGTAAGGTTTGCGGGACGAGACTTGTGCAGATCCTTGGCAAAACCGGTAACAAACAAATATCCGAAAAACTGATATACCGAGCGCGCCGCGGGGCAGGGATGCTTGAGTGCGCCGCGCGATCACGCGGCCCCAAGCAACTTCTGCGCGCAATGCGCGCAGTCACCTTTGCCATGTCACTAAAGACCTTCCGCGGTGATCCATCATTCGCTCTCCAGGCCCCCAGATCGGAAGTAAGGCTGTTCTGCCTCGCCGCAATCGCCGCCGCTCGATCTCGTCCCTTGGCTAAAGCAGCTATCGTCAGCTCCAGCATCGACGACTATGCAAGGGTTGCTCTCTTGCGCGCTTTCGAGAAGGAGCCACGTCTACTTGCCGCGGTTGATCACATCGCGCAAAGGCGCGCGAGAAGCATTGGCCCGATGGCTGTCGAATCTCACAATTAACGGCAAAAAATGTCCCCAAACGCGTCGCGTCTTAGATTTAAGGGCAACGCGACAGAAGGTCATAAACCCGGAGCAAATTAATCCAAAGACCGCCTCAATAATATCCTTTGAAACAAGCGCTAAGGGCCGCGCCCACTCGATGGATCTCCGGGCGACTTAACCAGGACGTATAGAACATTGCGACCAGATTCGACTTGGGCAATGCAGGTGAAACCTGCGTTGCTGTACGAGAAACTCAGGTCCAGTTTTTTGACCCGAGGCTGGTCTTGGCATCTAATCAGTGTCGGCGTTTCACTTATCCTTGACCGCTGCTAAAGTCCGCCGAGACAAAATGGGTTTCAAATGGCATCGAAGACGACACTGAACGCAAAAAACCTTGAGACGCTCGGTGCTGCCCGGCTGGCCGATTTGCTGATTGAGATCAGCACTGGCTCGGCCGTGGCCAAACGGCGGCTACGGCTGGAACTAGCGGGGGCGCAAAGCCCGAAAGAGGCTGGGCGCGAGGTGGCCAAACGGCTGACCAGTATTGCGCGGGCGCGCAGTTTCGTGAACTGGCAGAACCGCAAGCCGCTGGTCACCGATCTGGAAAGCCAGCTTCGGGCGATCCGCGAACAGATCGCACCCGCCGATCCGACCGAAGCGCTGGCGCTAACCTGGCGCTTCATGCAGGTTGCCACGCCACTGTTCGAGCGCTGCGACGACAGCAGCGGGATCGTCATTGGTGTGTTTCACGATGCCTGCGCGCTGCTGGGCGAGATCGCACTTGCAGCCGGAACGCCTCCCGAGGCGTTGGCCGATGCGGCAGTCGAGGCTTTGCGCGACAATGGCTACGGCCAGTATGACGGCCTCATCGCCATCCTTACCCCGGCACTGGGGGCCGAGGGGCTTGCCCATCTCAAGGCGCGCATCGAGGCGCTGGCGGCGACCCCGGTTCCCGTGCCGCCTAAGGGTGAATGGGAGGCGGTGGGCTATGGTAGCGGTGGCGCCACCTATGCGCATCAGATGGAAGAACGCGCCCGGCAAAGCCTCGTGCGGATGGCGCTGAAGGACATTGCCGATGCGATGGGCGACGTGGACGCCTTCATCGCCCAATACGATCCCGCCACGCGCATGGTGCCGAAGATCGCCGCTGAAATCGCAAACAGGTTGCTGGCCGCTGGACGGGCAGGGGACGCGTTGGTGTTTCTGGAGCGGGCCGAGTTCGGGGGTCGCGCGTGGGTGCCCGAGGAATGGCAGGCTGCCCGGTTGGATGTGCTCGAGACGCTTGGCAGGGCAGACGAGGCGCAGGCGTTCCGGTTGGAGTGCTATCACCGCAGCCTCGCCTCGGATCATCTGCGCGCCTATCTGAAGCGCCTTGCGGATTTCGACGATGTCGAGGCGGAGGAGCAAGCGATGGCCCATGCCGTTGCCTATCCTGAGCCCCTATCGGCACTGCATTTCCTGATCCAATGGCCCGCGCTCGACCGGGCAGCGCAGCTGGCGCAACAACGGTTCGACGAGTTGGACGGTGATCGCTACGAAATCCTGACCCCGGCCGCCGAGGCCCTGTCGACGCGCTATCCGCTGGCTGCCTCACTGGCATTGCGGGCGATGATCGACTTCACACTGAACGCCGGAAGATCGAGCCGCTATCAGCATGCGGCGCGACACCTGGCCGAATGTGATGCACTGGCCAGCCAGATCGAGGACTTCGGGACGGTCGAACCTCATGCGAACTATGTCGCCCGCTTGCGCCGGGACCATGGCCGCAAGTCCGGCTTTTGGGGCCACTTCGCGTGACGCAGCGGACGCCGACTGGCCAGAATGATCGTGCAGCTGACAGGAAGCGGCTTCTGACGGCTCATTAGTCAATTAATGCGTCATCTTGACATTGATACATGTCGCATATAGATGTGCGTCATGGATGATGATATTTCCCTTGATGATCTGAGCGACCTGACGGGAGTGGAACGGCGTACGCTGCGCTCGTGGGTGGCAGATGGGCTGTTGTCCGCGCCATTGAAAGTCGGGCGAGGGGCCCTGTATCCGCGTGCCAACGTTGACCGGGCGATGGCTGTCCGGGCCCTGCGGGAAATCCATGGTCTGCCCCGCACCGCAATTCGCGGCCGACTTCTGTCGGCCGATGACCGCGATATCCGGCAACTGGCCGATGAGGCACAGGGCCTCGTCGCTGCCGGCAGAAGCGTGGCACTAAAGGGTCCATCCTCAGCAAGGTCCTATCTGGCCCAACTGCGCGATCTGCCGCCCCAACAGTTTGAAGAACCAGTTGCGCAAATGCGGATGTTGTCGCCGATTGAAGGCAGGTCAGCAGCCGAACCTCAGACTGACGCAGCGGGGATCGACGCGCTCTTGGCTGTTCTTGAGGCTTCAGCGCGGGTTCCGTCGGTCAAACGTCTACGCGGCAACAACCGCTATCACATCCCGATCACGCCGGATCTTGAGCTGTCGGTGCGGGGTGAAATTTCGCCACGCGACCGCGCCATGCTGGAACGCGTCGCTGATCTCATTCGTGCCATTCTAACCGGAGGACTTTCCCATGACGACAAGTGAACTTTTTCTGACAGCCGGATTTGACCGCAACCTTGTCTGGGCCGAAGGCGGGTCTGTCCGCTACCTTGTGGCGAAGCTGGAGGTTCAAACTGCCGAATTGCAAAGCCGGGTCGAGCGCGGCCCCCTCAACATTGCCCTCTCCATCGACGCAAGTGGGTCGATGTCTGGCGGCAAGCTCGAGGCTGCAAAACTGGCGTCCCTGGGGCTGCTGGATCGTTTGAACTCCCGCGACCGTTTGACGGTCGTCTCCTTCGCCTCGGATGTCGTAACCCATCTGAAGGCGGCGGCGATGGATGACGCAGGCAAGCGGAAAGCGCGCTCGGCGATCGGCGAACTCAGCACCCGTGGCATGACGAACCTGTCTGGCGGCTGGTTTGCTGCCGCCGACGCTGCGGCAGAAGCTGCCGAACGCGACGCGAGCCTGACCCCGCGCGTGGTCATCCTGAGTGATGGCCAGGCGAACGAAGGCATTACCGATGTCGAGGCACTGGCCCATCATGCGGGCGAACTGCGCAAGCGTGGCGTTGTGACATCCACCGTCGGCATCGGTGACGGGTACGACGAGGCACTGCTTGCGGCAATAGCCGAAAACGGTGGCGGCCGCCTTCACGACGCGGAGCGCACGGATGAAATCAGCGACGTCCTGCTTGGTGAGATCGGTGAGGCCATGGCTCAGCTCGCCGACGGCGCGCTGTTGGTGCTGGAACTGCCTGCAGGAGTCCGTGCCGAACCCCTTGGCATTTCGGGGGCGGAAATCACGGCGGGGCAGGTGAGCCTGCCCTTGGGTGGCCTATCCGCTGGCTTGGCGCGAACCGCCGTCGTTCGGCTGATCTGCCCGTCGGGACAACTTGCTACCGCCCTCGAAGTCAGACTGTCCTCTACCGCCATTTTCAGTGCTACTGGCGACCGACTGCGTGCCGTCCCCACTGACTGCCGACTGGACTTTGCTCGCGGCAGCGAGAACAGCGCCCAACCCCGTGACGTCGAGCCGTCACTGGCCGCCGCGCGCGCCTGGCACGCCCATGTTGTGCGCTACGCGGCACTCCTCAACCGTGACGCAGAGGGCGATGAGGCCGAAAAATACCTTTCCCGTGAGATCAAGCACTTTGAGCGCTATGCCCGCGATTTACCGGGCGGGGCGGAGATGATCGCTGAACTCGAACTGATCCGCAGCCGCGCCGGGCGCCGTTGGACCGAGCGGACGCGCAAGGAAATGGTTCTTCAGTCGTCCATGTCTTTGCGTGAAGGCACCGATCACCGTGGCGCCGCGCGCGCCAGTTGGTCTGCTTATGTCGAGAAGGAGCCCGAGGCATAGGCCTCGGGTTTCTCCCGATCTCACTTTGATTGAACCGCTACCTGAACATCAACCTTTGGCCGTGCGGAAGCACAGTGGAAGCAAGAGGGAAGGGTTCGCTGCGGATTGTTGCGAAAATCCGTGCAGAGACGATGCGGGGCAGGGGGCGACAAGCCACGGAAAATGCGAAGGATAGCGCGGTTCTGAGGGATTGTTCATGGTTCGTTCGCCACGACTCATAACCTGAAGGTCGTAGGTTCAAATCCTACTCCCGCAACCAAAAATAACAAATAAATCAGTCACTTAAAACCCGACAGATTTACTTGTGTATAAGCCCCCCAGTTTCTGGTCAACGCTTGGTCAACGTTTTTCGAGTCCCCCCTGGCGCCTCTCTCATAATCGTTCCGGAGCGGGTCACATTACCAGCTCATAGTGGGTGCTACGACCGCCCCCATCGCCTCTCCGCAGTAGCCCCAGATCAAGCAGCGCGGTAATGTCGCGGTTGGCTGTGTCCTGCGAGCACTTGGCGATCAGCGCCCACTTCGATGAAGTCATCTTGCCCTCGAACCCGTCAAGCAGCCGGTTCAGAACTTTGATCTGGCGTTCGTTTAGCGCAAGCGCCTTAGCGCGTTCCCAGAATTGCCCCTTGGAAACGACCGCGGCGAGGACGCTGTCAGCGCCATGGATCCCGCGACCGAGGCAATCGAGAAACCACAAGATCCATGATGTCACGTCCGTAACGCCCTTCTGGGTTCGCTCAAGCTGATCGTAGTAGGTGTTCCGCTCAGCCCTGATCTGCGCCGACATGCTGTAAAAACGCTGCGGACTCTCCTCCGACCGTGCAAGCACCAGATCGGCGATAGCGCGGGCGATGCGGCCGTTACCATCCTCGAAGGGATGAATCGTCACAAACCAGAAATGCGCCAGTGCCGCTTTGATCACCGGATCGGTGGTCAGGGGCGCGTTGAACCATGCGATGAAGGCCTTCATCTCGGCTTCAACCTTGGGTGCAGGTGGGGCCGAATAGTGAACTCTCTCCCTGCCGTAAGGCCCCGACACCACCTCCATTGGGCCAGTACTATCATCGCGCCAGCTCCCGATGTTGATTTTTGTCATGCCGCTGCGTCCGGTGGGGAATAAGGCTGCATGCCATCCGTAAAGGCGCTCGGCGGTGAGTGGGGCCCGATAGTTCTGCGTCGCATCCAGCATCACCTCGACGATGCCTTCCACGTTGCGATCGCTCGGAGGAAGCGCGCCAATATCAATGCCGAGCCGTCGTGCGAGCGATGATCGTACCTGTGTAACGTCGAGCAGTTCTCCTTCAATTTCGCTTGTCTTGACGACGTCTTGCGTTAGCGTCTGCAGAACCGCTTCCTCCCGCAGCTTGAAACCCAGCGCTTCCATTCGCCCGATCAATCGTCCCTGGTCATGGCGAACTGCCGCTAGGAGGGCTGATATGCTCGCATCCTGCCAGGTCAGGTTGGGCCAGTCAGGTTGTTCCCATATATACATCTTATTCTCCGCATATTGTGCGGTTATTATGCCCAGTATTCTCCGCAAGTGCAAGATTAAACGCTGCATATATTGCAGAGAATATGTGCGCTATTCTCTGAATCATGCGCCCGACCCGATGCCCCTGCTTCGTCCATCTCCCCGATCAACAACTCCAAGGGTGGTCGTTGCGATGAGGCATGGCGATACATCTGTTGAAGCATTAGCCATGTCCGTGTAGACTACTTAGTCATACTGGAGGCGCATGATGACCCATAAAACCACCCTCAGCTTTACTGCCCGCCACCGTCGTTTCTTGACTGAGAAAGTCGGTGAAGGCGTGTTTGCTTCACAAAGTGCGGCCGTTGCCGCCGCGCTTGAGCAGATGATCCGTGATGAAGAGGAGCGGGCTATCCTACTTGACGGTATGGCCGACGAAATTCGGGCGCGGATGCAAACTTCGCGCGACGAATACGTCGATCCTGCGCCTGCTTTTGCGGCTGCCCGTCAAGCCATCTGAGCGCTGCGTGGAAGATGAAGTACCTTATCCGGTTCCACCCCTCTGTCGAGGACGACCTGAAATCGATTGCGGAAATGATCGCCAGTTACGCGGGGCCGCAAGCGGCAGAGCGTCGCTTGGCTGAGATTGAGAAAGTCGTACTGAGCCTCGCGGACACGCCGCATAAGGGCAGCGTCCGAGCGGAGATAGCTCCGGGCCTTCGCGCCATTCCGGCAGGCAGGAAGGCAGTGGTCGCCTTCACGGTCGATGATGCCACGCGAACGGTTTTCGTGCATGTCGTCAGCTACGCTGGTTCCAACTGGGTGCAGCGAACATCATCACGAGGACAATAACTGTGGCTCGGCGTCCCGCACATAAATGGGCCTTCAAGTCGGGCATGCGTGCCGGTGCTTACAGCTGGCGCTCCTCGGCAAAGGCTATCGACAGGCTAAAGTCTGCCAGCGCCGAAATCCGGGCGGTGGCCCGTTTGGAACCTGTGATCGCCGCCGAGGGCGTCATTGCACTGGCCCAGCGCATTTGGCCCGCTTTTGAGCATATCGACACATCCTCTGGAGCGCTCGGCACAGCGGTCCGGAGGACGCTTGATGAGCTTTTGCCAATCTTGATCGATGCACAGGCCGATGAGAACACCCGGGCAAAATGGCTGGAGCTTCTGCGTGAGGCGATCCTCGATGATGGCGTTGATTACCTCGCACCGATTTCGGATCGATTTGGTGAAATCGCGGCTTTCCCGGCTTTGATGAACCTGCATGCTGACCGTGATCTCTATCTCATCCAGGCCACATGGTCCGATCACGTACGTTACGCACATGTTCCGACGGCGACCTTGACGCTGTCCTGCCTGCTCGAGGCAGGGCGTTTCGCTGAGCTTCTCGATTTGCTGGCGATCAAGAAGACCCACCTCTGGTTTGATGAAAAGTTCGGCGCTGAGGCCTTGTTGCGTCAAGGGCGTGAGGATGGAGCCTTGGCCTACGCGAAAGCACTTCTTGCCGATGACCACAAGCCTTGGGGGCGTCGAGACATTGCCCGTTTTTGTGAAAAGATCCTGGTCCGCCAAGGCCGTGAGGAGGATGCCTACCGTCGATTTGGTCTACCCACGGCCTCGGGTAATACCTATCTCGCCATTTGGCGTGATCTCGTGAAGCGCTACCCAGACCTCGACGCCCGGATGATCCTTGAGGATTTGATCGCTACTCACGGTTCAAAAGGAAAATGGTTTGCCGCGGCCAAGACGGCGAGGTTCCTGGATATCGCGCTGGATTGCGCCGCTCAACATGACGCGGCACCGGCAACCTTGATCCGCGCGGCCCGGGACCTGAAGCTCAAGGAGC
>Ga0163216_101700_pt1 | contig 11273 bp, 13 predicted proteins | sample SynspAceP_FD_167610 | JGI IMG/M metagenome (GOLD analysis project Ga0163216, IMG submission 167610) | Saline lake microbial communities from Ace Lake in Antarctica - Synechococcus sp. Ace-P (Illumina Assembly) | ecosystem: Environmental > Aquatic > Non-marine Saline and Alkaline > Saline ...
AAAAAAATTAGTTAGAAACCTAATAGGCACAGCCTATTTATCACTTTCGAAGGAAAGTGATATCAGGTTCCCTTATGCTCTTGCATGAATTGCTCTTAAATTAGGTTTAAAAAAAAAGGTGCGATTTAAAGGAATTAATTTAATTCCTTTAGTGACAGTTAATTTATTTTTTGCAAAGCTTTTCTTTTTTTATTCGCCTTGTAAAAATTTAAAATTGAACTTATAAACCAAATAAAAGCAGCCGTGTATGCAAAAGTTCCTCCTCGAAATAGGAAGAACAAACTTAAAAATAATGTACCGATAGCAATATAAAATTGAGGTTGTTTAAAAATATCTTTGTTCATTTATTCATCTCCTCGAGTAAGAAATAGATTGATATTTTGTAAAATGATTAATCAGACACTTATAAACGACAGTGACAAACTAACCAGATCAGTACCTGCGAACTGTCTATTTTGGGTAGACTTCAAAGATACAATAAAGACTAATCCTTTTTACTGATTGATAGCCACTTTTCCATAATTTTTACTTCCTCTTTAAGTTTTTTTATTTTATTTTTCTATACTCATTCGATAAAAGGGACCTCAAAAAATATGATACCTGCTACTTTTTTCACTTCTTAATGAATCAAAGGTACTGCAGCTCATTTTTTTATGAAACAAGAAGCGCAAAAATAATGATAGGGATGCCAAAGACTAAAAGAAATAAGATTGAACGATCCTCAATATCTAGCTTTATAAAAAAATTCCTTATTTTAGCTGGTATTGTTTTGGGTGGAGGGGATTTAAATAAGTCTTTGATTGTTAGACCGTAAAATTCACTAATGCGTTGGAGCATTTCTAAATTTGGCACACTTTTTCCTTGTTCCCATTCAGATAGTAATTTTCTAGGAATTTCCAACTTTTTAGATACTAAAATTTGAGACATTTTTTGTTGTTCTCGCTCATACTTTAGGCGTTCAGCTAGGTTCACAGCTACTCCTCCTGTTTTTAACTTAACCATCTTGTTAACGGTTTTATTATCACTCAAAAGAGGAAGTAAAACAAGAATTTAAAAGGGATAAAAATTTATAAAAAATGGTAGTTTTGATAGATTAGTCATTTTATCATTTAGTTAAATAATAGAATCTTTTTTAGATTAAATAGTTAAGAACGATATATTATTTGCTAATATATCGAGTGTTGACTAAACTTAAACAAAAGCAACACAGAGTCGCTCGGTGTTGGGGAGACTGGGTATTCTCCGAAATATGTTGCCTTTTTGTCTTTCATAAAAAGCACCATCAGGAATGACAATAGAAAGTCTTTTACTCCTTATGCATAAGCTATAGACTTTTTTGATTACAATACTATTCATCTCTCAAAGAACAAACTTGTGTTCCATTCTGAAGTTAATAGTGTCAGCAGTGTTTTCTTTTTTTATGCATTACATACTAGATAGACTCAATTAAAAGCAACACGATGCCTCCCGGTCTTGGGGGCGTACAGAAAGTCCTCAAAAACGTGTTGCTTTTTCTTTTTTATATTGCTCATATTTGTAACGTTTGTTGTTTATTTTCTTTTAACAGTCTTGTAAACTAGGAGATAAGCTCCTTTCTTAATGAAAGGAGTAAGATCAGAGAAAAAAGACTAGAAGTAGTAAGGGTTGATTAGTGGTCCAATCAATCGTTATTCTTTAAAGAGCTTATGGAAAAATTTTTTTGGAGCTAGTCTTTTTTTCATTCATAAAAATCTGGACTTGTTTTGACTAAAAAATACAAATGTTTTATAATTAAAAGAAAAAGCTGATAATATTTCAGAATAGAACGTTCATATATGCCCTTAATGTTGATTTAAAAATAGCCCTATCTTGGGGTGTAGCTTTCTTTTTTACCTACTTTTCTAATAGGAGTAGGCTGTTTTCATTTTTTGATAAGGTATACTTTTTTATAAATAATTTATTATAAAAGGAGTAGAATTTAAATGGAATCCGAAAGATTATTTTTAATTCAAAAAAACGAATGTTACCGTTTTAATATAGATCTTGAAGTAATAGCGTGTCTTTTATTGACAGATACCTTTTCAGAAGCCCCAAAAGAGTATTCTGAAGCTATTATGGACAATAATCCAGACCCTTCAGAAAATTTTATTTTTGTTCAAGTTGGTGTTACTAGAGAGCTATCTGAACAAGAAAGAGAAGAACTTCTTTCCTTTACCGATGGATTACTAATAGTTAAACATGATATTGATTATTTTGTAGACTTTTTTGATATCAATAAAGAAATTCAATTCAACTATCCTCATGATATAGGATCTAGTGACCTTATTACGAAAGTTAACACGATTTTTGAAACTGATATTGAAATTAAAAACGTTAAATCATTCAATAATCTTTTACAAAATTAAATTTTTCCTCAATTAATCATGTATTAAACAATACATAAAATTGGATATAATCGTGTATCTAGAACCTTATTATAAAAAAGTTCTTTTTTGTTTTCTCTCCATAGTCAAAAAAGATAGAATCTCACCTTTTTAAAAGTAAGTTTCTATCTTTCATAGTGTGTCCAAGCTGACCAGATAATGATTTCTTTTGCATCATTATTGACAGAATAAACAATTCGATGCTGAATATTTAAGCGTCTCGAGTATTTATCCTTTAAATTCCCAATTAATTTCTCATACGGTGGTGGATTTTGAAAAGGATTATTTTGTAAGACAACCATTAGTTCTTTGAATTTTTTATCTAAATGAGCAGATTTCAAATTCTTTAAATCTTTCGTAGCGGATTTTGCTAATTTTATAGAGTATCCCAATCGATATCCTCCAATGCAATAAACTCATTTTCTTGTTTACGCTGTTGGATCGTATCAGCTACTCCAGAAGATTGAAGGTATAACGTTTCTTGAATAGCATCCCAGTCTTTTTTGCTAATCATAACGGCTTCGCTATCTTCATTTTTACCTGAAATGTAAATGGGCTCATTGTTTTTGTTGACGTCTTTTAGTAATTGATAAAAGACTTTTCTAGCTTGGCTAGGGTTTACAATCGACATAGATTATTCCTCCTTTTTTATTTATTATAGCGTACTTAAAAACGTACGTCAACAAAACTGTAGATACATGAAATGACATAGAATCGTGTATCTTCTATACAACCCCCGCAATAGGAAGCGAGTGCCATTAAATAGCTTGGTATACTAAAATAAATTTAGGTCAGGATATGCGAGGCAAAAACTGTCATTTCTCTCTGTTTCTTTTTTGCATTTAGGCTGAAAAGATTCGTCGTGAGCAGACCCGAAAAACGACGTAATAGCTGATTATATTTTTCGTGAAAAAAAAAAGAAGTTCCCTTTGCCTTTTTTAGCAGGGAGCTTCTTAAAATAATCAAGTAAAAGATTAACGAGTTAATCACTCGGAAAGAAAAAGGAATATATGAAATTGTTTAAAGTAATGTATTGAAACCCTTTATTTAAAAAGCATCTTTTTGTTCGAGGTCATCTATCAAATTTTTAGTTAGTTGCATATTTTTATCTTTTATCATTTATAAAAAAATGAATTGTGATTTATTTTTATGCTCCTATCTAGTTAGTTATGTCCTAGCTTTTTTACCACATGTATTTATTTAATATGCTCCTGATGAATAAGTTACTTCGTAGCTATGGCTATAAATTTCAAAGACAATACCAAATGGATCTTCTACGTAACACATTTTATAAGGTTTTTCATTTGGATAATACTCTCTAATTGGCATCCTTTTTTTGCCACCGTGAGCTACGATTTTTTCAACCATGCCTTCTATATCTGGATCCTGAACACTAAAATGGAATACTCCATTTTTCCAATATTCAAAATTGTTTTCAGGACTCTCACTATTTGGAAATTCAAAGAGCTCTACACCGATTCCATCCGATGTTACCATGTGTGCAATCCGTAAATTCCTCCAACCTTCGCCAAAAACATCTATACACATCTGTCCAATAGGTGTTTTATTTTCTTCTACTACGTCAGACGGCTTCATAACAATATACCAGCCCATAACTTCTTTATAAAAATTTGTCGCTTTATCTACATCCGGAACGGATAGCCCAATATGTGAAAATGCTCTTGGATACGTCATCTAATCTCTCCTATCTGTACAACAAATATATGGTATTATTATGCTGTATCTTTTTCCTTTAATATCATCTATTGTATATGGGATTTTTTATGAGAACAATACGGCACAATATTGTGGGATAGTTACCAAAAGGATACTAATGGATTATACAGGAGGTTCACATGGGAAAAATTAAAAAAAGCTATATATGTTCTTTGGTACTTACCATAGACTTGATAGGTGGAAAATGGAAATTAATCATTCTTTGGTATTTAATAGAAAATACAAAAAGATTTACCGAACTTAAACAATTAATACCAACAATTACACAAAAAATACTTACGGAACAATTGAGAGAATTAGAAGTTAATCATATTATTTCTAGAAAAGTGTATCCAACGGTACCTCCTAAAGTAGAATATTCACTAACTTCTTATGGTGAGAGTTTGATTCCAATTATCAATAGTTTATGTGATTGGACTGAGTCATATGCTCAGGAAAACAACATTACTTTATAACAGATTCTCATCAAAAATAATACACGAAATTGGATAAAATCATGTATCCCGAACCCTGTCACACTAGGGTTCTTTTTTTTATTTCCCCTCCAATACATGATTACATGCTATACTGAATGAAATCATGTATCGCTTTTGTGAGAGGAGAGGGCTTTTCAATGCCTTACAATGTGCAACCATTAAGATCACAGCACGAGATAAATGACTTTTTATTTGGGTTACGACGCAATAAAAACGCAAAACGAGACGTCTTTCTCTTTTTAATCGGGATCAATAGCGGTCTACGTATGTCTGATATCGTTAAACTAAAGAAAAAAGACATCTTATCCGCTAAAAATCCACGAATCGTGGAGCAAAAAACAGGAAAGACCCGTATTTTATATTTGAGTAGCCTGCAGGATTTGATCCAGGACTACACAAAAGACCTGGCAGCAGACGATTATCTGTTTCCAAGCACCAAAGGCGGGCATTTAGAAGTGAACACCGTCTACCAGATGTTTCAGAAGGTCGCTAAACTGTTAGGGCGAGACGATATTGGCACACACACGCTTAGAAAGACCTTTGGGTACCATTACTACAAAAAAACCAAAGATGTGGCCACTTTGATGGAAATCTTTGGTCACAGCAGCGAAACAATCACAAAACGCTATATCGGAATCAATGAAGATGAAATTAGTGAAACGTTATTGAATTTTAGACTAGGATTTTAACTATTATCATTAAAATTACATTCTATGGTATATAAAAAAATTTACCAAATATTCTTTTAAAAAAAGATTTCTTTTCAAGCTCTTTTGGTTCTTCTAAGGGAGTCTTGGATTCTTCTGAAATTTTATTACTATCACTAATTATATCAATATTATGTTTAACTAAAGAATCAACTAATTTCTCTAAACGCTCAATTTGGACATCTTTTTTTTGTAATGCTTCTTGATAATCGTCTAAATATTTATTTTGTTGAGCTACAATTAACCGTAGCTTAGCCGAAAAATCATTTGCATCTGTTTCCGTAGCTATAGCGTTTGTTGTATCTGAGTTATGTCTGAACCCTAAAATCTCATTAACAGCGATGTCTAAGGTGTATCCCGGCTTATTTTTAAGATCTACTAAGAGTTGTAAAGTAGCTATATCTTCTTTCGTGTACAATCTATTATTTGACTCATCTCTTGCAAAATATAGATCTTTTTCTGCTTTTTCATCTAATAATGAAGCATATTTTCTTAGAGTAGAAGGTTGTATCATTAACCTTTCGCAAACTATTCTTGTAGATACATAATCAATTGGATGTATCTCTTTCATGTTTTACCTCCTAAAGGGTTGATATAACAGTATGTTACAACAAGGACTAGAGATATACAAGAGTCCTAGATGGTTAACTCTCTAACCAATTATACATTGGAACCTGAGGTTTTTCTGAAACTTCTTTTCTTAATTTTTTAGTTATTCTAAATTCTACTCTTACAACATTTCTCCCGTTTTTACCGAGTAACATCTCTATATGTAAATCAGTTTTAGTGTTTACTTCCTCAATAGCTTTTTTTAAATATCGGCCATTAAATACTCCCCAGGTCAAATCTTTATGGCCAAAATATTCTTGGATTTCTTTGACCTCTCCACCAATAACTCCATTGTGCAATCCAGACTTAGCTAATTGGTAAAGTAGTAATGAATATTTAGATTTTAAGCTTATGATAGTTCTTAAATAGTAAGAAGTGTAATTACCTTTCTCTGCTAATTGAAGAAGGTAAGGGGCTAATTTTGAATGTAATTTTAAAACTGCTTTACCATCATATTTTAAAGAGACCTCGTCGATCCATCTAGCAATTTCAATTCCTGATTCATCTTCTGATTGTATCCAGAAACCTTTGTTAGATAAATTAAGAAGAGCATCTTTTGTATGTTTGATGTTTTTTCCGCCGTTTCCAAACCCTAAGACTAAATTTATCTCAGCTACAGAAGTTTCAACTTGTAATAATTCTTCGTCATTAGGTTTAATCTTACTAATAAGCCAATCAATAAGCTTTAATTCTTTTTCAGTTAAATTAATCTTTGCTTTTTGAACTAACTGATTATCTTTTGCTACAGTATATTCTTTATTTAATTCTATAACCTCTTGGTTCATATTTTGATAGATAGAATTAACTTTAATTGTATGATCCATTTTATATGCTCCTTTCGGGTACAAGTTAGTATTTATGCTAACACTAACATGTATGCTATAAAAAAACATATTTATTGATTAATTAGTATGCATTAGGGTACAAATTAGTACGTATTAGGGTACAAACTAGTATGTATTAGGGTACAAACTAGTATGTATTAGGGTACAAACTAGTATATAAAGAAGCTATAAGCACTGGTATTAGTGGTTTCCCAACCCCTCTAAGTACTTAAAGTATTAAAGAATTAATAAATAAATATTAAATAAACAGGAAAAAATAGAGCCCTCTTTAATTTTAACTTAAATGACTATAAAATTAATATAATAAAAATTTAGAATGAAACCTTGCTACACAAGCTAAAAAGCATTTTAAAAGGTCAAAAAAGGTCGCTCTGCTCCATTTGCAATGAAAAGAGAGGAAATGTAACTACTTTTAGTAAAACCGCTTAGAAGGTTGTTTTAGCTAAGATTCAAACAAGTAAATAGCTCACTTCGTTCGTGCAGGGCAAGCCCTACATACCCAAAGATCGTCAAACAAGCCTTTGATAGGAACGCTGAATCATTTTTCCTTCTTTTGGCTATATTAATGACAAAGACAAGTATGCTATATTTATTGCTGGCAACTTGCCCCGAAAGGGGGTGTCGTTCGTGAAGGAATTACTAACTTTGGTTATCGCACCACTGTTTGTGGGACTAGTAATCGTACTAGTTGAGCATTGGTTAGATGATTAGCGGATAACCGCAAGTTGGCCTAACCCATACGTTTGCAGTCGCAGCAGACGAAAAAAAAGCCACTCCTATTCGCTGTAGGGGTGGCTTTGTGTCGTTCTTAGAACTACTAACTTTATCGCACGTCCATTATACCATGCAAGGATTTAATCAGCAATATCAAGGAATTTTGATTGTCAGAGCTCTTTTTATAATTGTTCGTGCAGGGCACAACCCTACGTATCCTTAAAAAAAATCAAACAGTTATTAATTTAATGATTAGATAGCTATTTTGTAAAAGAATCACTAAATGTAGGCTTTGAAACAAGAAAAATGATGGTTTTAAGAGACTTTTAAACGAAGCGTTCATAATTTATACTACGAAATGGTAAGATTCCCTGTGAGGCGTTAATTTAGCTAATAAGAGCAAATGAAAGGAATGAGTTTCAAAATGAAAGAAACTATTAAAAAAGAACAGAATAAAATAATTTTAATATATGGGACTCTTTTTTTTATTGTAGGATTAATTGGAACAATTTTTCCAGAAATTTCTAAATTTATTATAAGCTTTTGTTTTATTTTTGGTGGCTCAAGTATTTTGACTGGACTTTTTTATTTCGCTGGGAAGAAAATTAATCAGACAGATAAAAAGGATAAGTAATTTTGTAAGATAACTCTACGGTAAAAAAGATAGAATCTAGTGCAAGTTTATGCCTTTCTTAGCTTTATCTCCTTCTTTTATTTTTTGAAGTTATCTTTTTTTGTTCTAACCCCTTTTTAGATTTTAAACAAAGGCGCACTTATACACGATAAAAATCGTGTGTGCTGAGATCAAAGAAAATAAATAAGGCGCACTTACCCCTTCACTTTTAAAAGTGAAGGATTGCGCTCTTTGAGAGCAAAAAACAACTCAAAAACGAACACTTGAACAGTGTCTTTTTTGAGTTATTTTTTTGTGTGAAAATTCCTTTGGAATTTAAAAATTTGCTTTGCTCATGTCTAAAAAAATTAAGATTTTCTTTACGATTAGTACATATATTTAATCGCATGTTTAAAAACAATCACGTCTTCAGCTTTTATATCTTGTACGTTGACATGAAGTTCATAACGACCAGCATGTAGCAATGTTCCTCGAAGAATTTCTCCGTCCATAAAAACAATATGAACTTTTTCACCCTTTTTTTGCTCGTATCCGTAGCTGACTTTGTCTTCATTTTTTTTCATCCTACTCACAACTCCTTATTTAGAGTACTTTAAGTTTAAAATATTCTTACTCCTTAAGCAATCCAAAGCCTTTATTTGTTCTGGATTGATAAATGAGAGGAACTCTTTTATCCTGGTTTATCCTTTACAATCCTACAAAGGAACGGTACAGTTTGTACATCTTCTAGCGTAACAATTTTGCCTTGCTAGATTTTTCTTTACATTGCTAGAAAAGCCTTCTGACTACCCCAAATAGTTAAGAGACTTTTTCTACGCGTTGAAAGCACACAAGGTCGTACGTGTTTTCTTTTTTTTAATCATCTAGTAGAATAAGAGAAGCTTCTTTTTTAAAAGGAGCTAGATCACAATAAAAAGACTAGAAGTAATAACGGTTGATTAGTGGTCCAGTCACTCGTTATTCTTTAAATGGCTAATGGAAAAAGCTTTTTGAAGCTAGTCTTTTTTCCTATCACCCCTATGAACATTCAAAGTCTTTTTGACAAAAAAAGAGCGCTCCTTTAAACTAAAAGAATAAAAAAGATGCTGATATTATTTCAGAATAGATTATTTATCTATGCCCATAATGTTATTGATTTCCTGCCCTGGTTTTGGGTGTTGCGTTCTTTTTTGCTTACCTCTTTGACAGGGTAAGCTTTTTTTATTAGTTAGAAAACAGCATAATTATTTCTCGCGCCTCGAGGTGCAAGAAATAATTATGCTTAACCTCTTATAGTTTTCCTTCTCTTGTACGATATGAGGGTTAAAGATAATATTGTTTTTTTAGAGTCTATTCATTTTATACTATTCTTAATACCAGTAACGTAAGCCTTTACAAATAAGTAAACCTACTTTAAACTAACAGTATTAACTCAATTCCAGGGGTTAATAGCCACTATTTTTTTAAAGAACTTATGCTTGTCACTTTTTTTTTATCAGTTTTAGTTTTTTGGCTTGCATGGTTGCATTTTTCCTTGGCTATGAAGATAGCCAAGGTTTTTTTTTGTCTCTTTCAATCTTTCATTGTCGGCTAACTTTGATGTAAAGTATGACTTTACTATACTTTACATCGTAAAGTGTGGTCTCTGCGAGGCTAAAAAGGAACCGAGTGAACAGACACGAAAAACGTCGGAATCCCCGCCTCTTTTTTTCGAATAAAACAAAAAAAAGACAAAAAACAAAGAAAAAAGACTTCTTGGTATTCAAAGAGTCTTTTTACTAGTCATGTACATTAGTTTTTCTGCGCACGAATTTATTACGAGTATTTTTATCAAAGTAAAAATCACACCTAGAAATCACTATATAATTGTAGTGTCAAAACCAACATTTAAGAAGAAACAAGATGGGTTCAGTTGTATCATCAAGATTTCTCACTTATTTTCCAAGCATATTTGTTAATGATTTAAAAGTCATGGATTCAATTAGATAAGTAACTTATCCATCTCGTTTTTGCATTGCTGAGATATCCGTAAAGTATCAATGAACCCTTATGCCCTCTATATGTATAGATGAAAAAACAGATTTGCCCATCATGGATAAATGCAGCTCGTTCTTTCTCAAAGGTAAGCCTTTAGCAAGATAAATAAAAAGACTATTTTGTTGAATCAACATATAGTTATTATTTCGAGGATTTTTATATGAAATATCCACATCTTCTCCACCCACACAACAGGTGCCCGTTGCTTCAAGTGAAACAGTTATTATCGTACGATTTTTCTTTTTCATCCAATCTTGTACTGCCTCATCTACTTTAATAGATATAGCCATCTTTTTATCACTGTCCTTTTTTTAGAATAATCAGGATTTTATCTAATTATATCACAAATAATTTGGCCGTTAACATACACCAATGTAAGTGGGAAAAAGGAATCTTATGTTGATCCAATAAAAAAGGGTCTATGATTTTTAGTGTTGATAAATGAATTAAATGACTCATCCAAAATTTCTAGAGGAATAGGGTTGCTTGTAGCTATGCATAAATTATAAACCGTAACCGTATTAGAACAACATTCTGTTTTTCTTATTGCCAATTAAAAACACACGCTATATAATCCGAATAACAAAAAGAAAAGATCGCTTTATGAATATCAATTCAACTCATCGTTTGTCCGCCTCTTCTAATCTATCTCGATTCTTTTTCCCTACCGTATCGGCTTGTACGGTAGGGTTTAGTACAATTCATTTATTTCAATAACATTTAATATAAATTTTTTATGATACATGAATTTAGATAGAATAATGTATCAATTACACTATTAAACTTGATTTTTTTTGTGTGAAAATTCCTTTTGAATTTAAAAACTTAAATTGCTCATGTTTGAGGAACGATTTTATTTTCGCTATTTTTTTCTTTTTTATTTTAAAAATAACAGTAAATAGTAAAAATAAAGGTGTACGAGTTGATATACACGAGACAAAAATAGAGATAAAAATAGCCCAAATCATATACAAGGTGATATACATATAGGGTGAAAAGTGACAGCAAAAAAATTAGTTAGAAACCTAATAGGCACAGCCTATTTATCACTTTCGAAGGAAAGTGATATCAGGTTCCCTTATGCTCTTGCATGAATTGCTCTTAAATTAGGTTTAAAAAAAAAGGTGCGATTT
>Ga0163216_101701_pt1 | contig 11266 bp, 11 predicted proteins | sample SynspAceP_FD_167610 | JGI IMG/M metagenome (GOLD analysis project Ga0163216, IMG submission 167610) | Saline lake microbial communities from Ace Lake in Antarctica - Synechococcus sp. Ace-P (Illumina Assembly) | ecosystem: Environmental > Aquatic > Non-marine Saline and Alkaline > Saline ...
TTGATCAACTACATCTCGGCAAGCCGGTCTGCGATGATCTTCTGAAGCCTCTAGCGAGCGCCCACACAAATTATCTGATTATCTATTTTAAAGAGCGATCTGATCTTCGTCTCAACGTTCTTACTAAGTAAGTTACAAACTGTTGCTTGCGTCGTTGTCCGTGTCAGTGGAGGCGTATAATACAGCCTGAATCTTTTAGCGCAAGCCCTTTTTTAAAGTTTTCTTAAAGTATTTTTTATAATAAGACGATTGGCTTATTCGAATAACTAATAGAGGCACAATAAATACAGAAACCCACATTGCTACAGTAATGTCACTTTTTACCTGCAACCACAAATGAGCAACAATGCAGGCAGCGACCAAATACACCAACCGATGAACTACTTTCCAATTTTTCCCCAAACGTCTCATCATTTTTTTCGTACTGGTTACTGCCAGCGCACTCAAAATAATCACTGCCAATACACCAGCATAGATATAGGGTTTTTCAACCAAATCCGAGATAATCCAAGACACACTCAAGCCGGCAAACAAAACCAAATAGACAATAAGATGCAATATCGAATACAAAAACGCACCTAAACCAACAAAGCGCCGATAACGCGAGATCACTCGAAACTGAGTGAATTTAGCTATAGGAGTAAGAAGCAATACAGCGATAACAAAAGCACTGGCACATATACCACTCACATTCATTAGAGCCTTGCCCGGATCTGGAAAATAACGCCCTAATAAAAGAGAAGAAACCATCCAAACCAAAGGCATTAAGAATAAAAACACGACATAAGGTTTTTCTTTTCTATCCCAAAACGCAGCCATCTTAATAAAACCTTTTTAAATCCATCCCAGCGTAAAGAGAGGCAACATCCTCTTCGTAACCATTAAACATCTTAGTTTCAACCACATTAGGAAAGAGAACCCCACCAGGTAGACGCCGCTCCTGCTTTTGAGACCAGCGAGGATGATCCACATTAGGATTCACATTAGCGTAAAAGCCATATTCACTGGGAGCCAATAAGCTCCACGTTGTTTCAGGCATCGTCTCAACAAAGCGAATTTTCACAATAGATTTAATACTTTTAAATCCGTATTTCCATGGTAAAACAAGCCTTACAGGCGCCCCATTCTGATTAGGCAATATGCTCCCATACATTCCAACAGCAAGCATAGCTAGCGGATTCATCGCTTCATCGATACGCAAACCTTCACGATAAGGCCAATCCAATCCATTACCTCGCTGGCCAGGCATTTGCTTAGGATCGTATAAAGTTTCAAAATAGACATACTTTGCTTTAGATGTTGGTTCAAAGCGCTTCAAAACACTCGCCAATGAAACGCCAACCCAAGGAATAACCATGGACCAAGCTTCCACACAACGAAGACGATAAATGCGCTCCTCCAGTAACGACTCTTTAATAATATCATCCAGATCAAAAACGCCTGTTTTTCCGGCTTCACCTTCTACAGAAATAGTCCAAGGCCTTGTTTGGAACTGAGATGATTTCTCTTTAGGATCATTTTTACCATAGCCAAATTCATAGAAGTTATTGTAAGAGGTCGCAACATCATACGGCGAAACCTTGTCGCTTCGACCATAAGCTGTTTCTACTACATTTTGAAATGAGGGTTTGAGCGAAGGTGGAGGAGATAAAGGATTCCCCTCTTGCAAAGCGGCAGCGACATGACCTATACCACCAATACCTAAAGCAACACCACTGGTTACTTTCATAAATTGACGACGATTTAAGTAAACAGACTCATCTGTAATTTGAGATTCTGAGCAGCCTGAAGCTTTTTTGTTACGAATAAGCATGTGCGTGTCCCCTCTTAATATTATAGATATTGACAGAGGATCACGCGGCTAGTTCAAAATAGTTATGGATAAGATCAATAAATCATTATTTTTACACAGACTAACGCAATCGCTTAAAAACGATTCCAAACGGTCCCCATAAACCATAAAGGCAAAAAGCACTCATCAGTACTAATGCAGGTTCAAGTGCAACAAACACTAAAACAAGCACCGCGATCAAGAACACAACAAAAGGAACGCGTCCTTTCACATTAAGATCTTTAAAGCTGCGATACTTTACATTACTAACCATCAACAAACCGACAATGGGAACCAACAATGCCATAAGAGTCGCTAAACTCTCTCCGGAAACACCCTTGTCATTAGCAGCCCAAATGACCCCCGCCACAATAGCGGCAGCCGCTGGACTCGGTAGACCAGTGAAATAGCGTTTTTCTTCTACCGCAAGCATCGTATTAAAACGAGCAAGTCGAAGCGCAGCACCAACAGCATAAACAAAAGCGGCAATCCACCCCGCTTTACCAAGTGGCGCTAAAGACCAAGTAAAAACAACTAGAGCTGGGGCGATACCAAAAGACACCATATCAGCAAGGGAGTCATACTCAGCGCCAAACGCGCTTTGAGTCCTCGTCATGCGAGCTACACGACCATCCAAACCATCAAGAACCATCGAGATAAAAATAGCGACAGCAGCGTGTGTAAAATCACCATTCATAGCCGCTATAATAGAATAAAAACCAGAAAACAATGCGGCAGTCGTAAATAAATTCGGCAATAAATACACCCCTTTATGGGGCTGCTTTTTATCATCACTAACATCAACATCTTCAACCGGTGTTTTTTTCACATCATCTATAGACATATCAAAAACCTTTATATACTCGCGAATTGTTTATACAAGCTTAGCAAAAGAGCGCTTAGCCGCTGCTATCGTAAAATCAATGTCCTCTTCTGAGTGTGCCTGGGATATAAATCCAGCTTCAAAAGCAGCCGGAGCAAAATACACACCCTCTTCAAGCATATAATGAAAAAATGCCTTGAAATGCTCTAAATTACAACGCTGTACGTCTGCAAAACCCTGTACCGATTCAGCTTCGGTGAAGAAAAAACCAAACATTCCTCCAACGCTCACCACACAAAAAGGCACTCCCACATCGTCTGCTGCTTTTTTCAATCCAGCAACAAGACGGGCCGCTTTAGCGCCTAATGCTTGATGAAAACCCACTTCGCTAATTTTATTTAGAACCGCCAAACCGGCGACCATCGCAACAGGATTACCAGACAAAGTACCCGCCTGATAGACCGGCCCTAATGGTGAGATACACTCCATAATTGCTCGCTTTCCACCAAAAGCACCAACGGGCATTCCAGCGCCTATCACCTTACCCAGCGTTGTTAAATCAGGAACAATATCAAAATACTCCTGAGCGCCTCCTAAAGCGACACGAAAACCAGTCATCACTTCATCAAAAATCAAAACGGAGCCAGACTCATCACACACTTGACGCAAGGTTTGTAAAAAACCGTCTACTGGCAAAATACAATTCATGTTGCCAGCAACAGGCTCCACGATAATGCAGGCTATTTGATCGCCTATTTCAGCAAAACACTGTTTCACTTCTTCAATATCATTGTATTGCAACGTAATCGTATGCTTAGCTAAGTCCGCTGGTACACCAGGGGAGCTAGGTACGCCCAGTGTCAAAGCACCAGATCCTGCTTTAACCAGCAATGAATCCGAATGCCCATGATAACAGCCTTCAAATTTGACGATTTTATCTCGCCCCGTATAACCTCGAGCCAAACGAATTGCACTCATAGTGGCCTCAGTACCTGAGTTCACCATACGCACCATATCCATAGAAGGTACAAGTTCACAGACTTTCTCAGCCATAGTGATTTCAACTTCAGTAGGCGCACCAAAGCTCAAACCGTAATCAAGTTGCGCTCTAACTGCGTCCAATACATCTGGGTGAGAATGACCCAGTATCATCGGTCCCCAAGAACCCACGTAATCCACATAGCGTTTTTTGTCTTCATCATAAACATAGGCGCCTTCGCCTCGCTGAAAAAAGATAGGCGTTCCACCCACACCATTGAATGCTCGTACTGGAGAGTTAACACCTCCAGGAATTCGACGCTGGGCTCGTGCGTATAAATCTTCTGACCGACTCATATTTTTCAATATCCTATAACTAATAATTTAATTGACTCTAAAGCAAAAAAAGCAGGTGACCGATAAAGGTGACAGCCCATTTACTAAAATCCATAACTAAAAACCAATAACTAAATCGAGTCTAAAAGGAACAACACTAACTAGTCATTTTTTAATAAAAACTGATTGAGGCGATGTTGAGAAACACGACTAAAAGAGCCAACAGACAACTTTACTAATACTTCTTTCGAGTCCGTTTTCTGAAACCAATGCCACATAGACTCTAATGAAGGCGGCTCATCAATCGATGCGACAACATTCGGCTCCAAGGCTTGAGACAAATCCATCACGGCGGCATCCTCTATAAAAACAAGCCACGACTGAGGCCCAAAATCCAAGGTTTGCAAAGCGTCTAATACTGAAATTCGACGGGCCAAATGCCACTCACCATCACTTTCAAATGCGATATAGTCTATCATACTTGATGCTAAATCTTTCGCCTGCTCAAGAGGAACACATACAGGTAATAATAAAACATCGTCAGAAACAGGCTCAACAGTATGATGTCGAAGGTAGCGCTGAAAAGGACTAATAGTCGAAGACATTCCTATATAGTTTAATCGTTCAACAAATACAGATTCTTGATGGAAAAACACCTTCATTAACAGACAAGCTAATACAACGACAAACAACGCAGGAATAATAGCTTCGGAAGAGCGCGTCATTTCAATAATAGCCACCAAAGCGGTTAATGGGGCTTGAAAACAAACAGCCATCATTGCCGCCATCCCAAGCAATGCGAACAAAGCAACGTCAGCAAACTCACTATCAAATATTAAAGCAATTTGAATACCAGCCAACCCCCCAATAATAAAAGTTGGCCCTATCGTCCCTCCAGGAACCCCCAATCCAAGAGTAAATGCCGTTAATACGGTTTTAACAACAATCAACAAAAAAAGAGAATATAAAACCAAATCACCAGACCATAAAGACGCTAGCAAGTTATAACCACTACCCAGCGCCTCTGGTAAATAAACAGCCGCCAAAGCGGTCGCGATAGCCACTAATGTGAATCGCACCCAAACAGACAAACCACTTAAACGCCATAGCACTTTTTGCGTATGCAGAAACAGCGCCGACAACAAAACAATCACGACCACCAAGACAAAGCAGGCGAAGAACAAATCCAGCGAAAAAACCACCGACGATAAATCATCGATATTAAAGACATCCAAAGGCCCAATTAAGTAATAACTCATCAACGCCGAGATCACAGAAGACAACAATACCGGCAAAATATAGCGCTGCCGATACTCTAAAAAAATCACTTCAAAAGCAAATAAAGCGCCAGCAAGTGGTGTTTGAAATACCGCAGAAATAGCGCCGGCAACACCACAAGCTAAAAGAGTTTCTACACCATATTGGGGTAATTTTGCTTTTTCAGCCAAGTAGCCACCCAAAGTAGCCCCAAGATGAACAGCTGGCCCTTCTTTACCAATAGAAAGCCCACCGACCAAACCAATCGATGCGGTAAAAAATTGCACAACCGCATTCCATAAAGGTAAATTACCATTATGATAATTAAGCCTTTCCATGACATAAGGAACACCAACTTTATGGTGTCGATTAGGTAAAAAAGTAAACACCAACGCCAATATTAAACAGGCGACCAAAGAAAGCCCTACACGCCATTCAACAGGTAACGATTCAAACGCATCAAAATCTGTCCCGATAAAATATCGCGCAGGCAAATAGATTACGGCATAAAAAAATGCCATCAAGAGTCCGCTTAATAAGCCACACAAAGCACCAAGTAGCGCCAGCATCCACAAATCATCGTATGACTTTGCCTTGCTAGACCACTTTTTCCTTAGATTTAGCCCTTTCAGATCACATCTCCACTTTTATAATGCAAGAAAAAAAACAGCCAGCTACCACCGATCCAGCCGATTTGCTAAGCACATATGCGTCACTACTTTGCTCAAATTTGGCCAACTGTCCATTTCACTACGAATAACATTCAATCGTGTCATTGAGCTTGCCTGAACCAAAAGCAATAAATCTAAGTCACCACTAATAGAATGCGCCAACTTCACTTCAGGTATCGCGTTAATTAATGGCTGTACAAGGTCACACGATAGTGGCCGAAATGTTAACGCCAAATACGCCGTCACTCCGTCTTCTTTTGAGACCGAAGTATGGGCATGATAACCCGTAATAGTACGATTATCTTCCATGCGTCGGATTCGCTCAGTTACCGCTGAACGAGACAAACTCACTTGCCGACTGATATCCGAAACAGAAAGTCGAGCATCCTCCACAAGCAAGGCTAATATTTTTTGATCATAATGATCTGCCACTCAACACTCCTTTTTTATTTGGTGTTATCCAAACTGACGGTCATTCCGACAAAGTGAGCCTTAATAGGGTCAACTTGTATAGCGTATTATTCATCGTGTTATTTTATCCTTAGCTGCACTAAATAGCAGCTGGATAAAGGCAAACAAATGACTCAATACCAAAAAACGCTTGGCCCTTTACAAGGCATGGCAATGACAGTGACCACCTTTATTGGCACCGGTTTGATGATTTTACCTGCCATGTCTGTATCTCAGGCAGGATCATTTGCCTTTTACGCCTGGCTCATCACCGCTGTTATGATCATTCCCATTGCGTTTATTTTTGCGTTACTCGGCTCCAAATACCCTTCTGCTGGCGGAGCGTCTCATTACATTGGTCGCGCATTTGGGCCACGCTACGAAAAAGCCGTAGGCTGGTTGTTTCTGAGTATTTTATTAGTCGGTCCTGCGGTCGCCATTAAAGTCGCAGCGGCTTATTTAACTATCGTATTCAAAACATCAGATGAATGGATTCTTATCTTTAGTCTACTCACACTAGTCGGTATGCTCGTTTTTGCCATAATAGGCATGCAAACGTCCGCTCGATTTCAAACAGGCATTGTCATTGTGATGATTGCCGCCATCATTTGGCTCTGTTTTATTGGTGATATTCAAGACAGCTTTCACGTCATTGAGATCCCTTTAAGCACTACTGAGTGGCAGCAAACCTTATATGCTACAGGGGTTATATTTTGGTGTTTTTTAGGCATCGAAGTCATGGCGCACATGGGCGCAGAGTTTAAAAATCCAACGCGCGACTTTCCTATTGCGCTACTAGGTGGCATTGCCATTGTCATAGTCGCCTACTTAAGCCTAGTGCTGCTGATTGCCTGGCATCAAACTTACGGCAACGAAGTGACCAACAGCCAATCTCTCGCACTCTTGGTCAGTAAGTTGATGGGGGAAACCAGCAGTCGGTTCTTCGCCGCTGGAGCCTACGTCATTGCATTCGCTAACGTTGCGATTTACATCTTAGGATTTTCTCGTATGGTTCAATCTATGGCTCAACAAGGTGCGCTACCCTCCACCTTCGTTAGCCTTAATAAAAATGGCGCACCAGCAAAAGCAGTATTACTGGTTGGTTTAATTACGCTACTTTCTATTGTGTTTTCTGAACTATCAGGTTGGAAAATGGCATGGTTTATTGAAATGACAAATGGCAGTTTTTTGATCATATACACATTAACCTGCATCGCGGCATTAAAGCTGGTAAGTCGAACCATTCGACCTGTCGCGATGATTGCTTTGGTTAGCTGCAGCTTCATGGTGTTTTTTATCGGACAAAGTATGCTGTTTGCGTTGATAGCCTTCTGCTTAGCGCTCGCCTACGAATACATGAAAGCACCAAAAACCTCCACCAAAGACTCAAATTTTCCTGTACAATAATGACCATTGTTATCGACCTTATACAGCGCAACGCGCTTCACGTTGCATGCAACGCACAAGTAGGAGAGTTTTATGCCATTATTAGACAGCTTTCGTGTCGACCACACACGTATGGACGCACCAGCCGTTCGTATAGCAAAATCTATGTCCACACCAAGCGGTGACGACATCACCGTTTTTGATTTACGTTTTTGCGTACCCAATGAAGAAATTCTTTCAGAGCGAGGTATTCATACTCTTGAGCATTTATTTGCTGGTTTTATGCGAAACCACCTTAACGGTAATGGCGTAGAAATCATCGACATTTCCCCAATGGGCTGTCGCACTGGTTTTTACATGAGCTTAATCGGCACTCCTTCTGAAGACAAAGTAGCAACGTCTTGGAAGTCTGCCATGGAAGATGTTCTTAAAGTAAAAGCCAAAAGCGATATTCCAGAACTAAACGAATATCAGTGCGGTACTTACGAAATGCACTCCCTAGAAGAAGCACAAGCCATTGCAAAAATGATTCTAGACCGTGATGTAAAAGTAAACAGCAATGAAGAGCTGTACTTGAGCGAAGAATTCTTAAAAGAACACAGCTAAGAATTTTTGCTCAGTGCAACGTTAAAAAGGTGACCAAGTGTCACCTTTTTCATATTACATTCAAAAATACACATATCTTAAGAACGTGTCGCCGTCGCTAAAAAAGCACTCGCTAAGACAAATACACTTCCCATACCGCGATTAAGATTTTTCATGCCTTTCGGACTACGAATAAAACGTCGAATCTGTTTACCGCTCATGGCATAAACATACGCAGCAATGAATTCTGTCATGCAAAAAGTGACTCCCATCCAAAAGAACTGCATTGGAACGGGCTGACTAAGATCAAGCAGTTGCGGGAAGATAGCCGTAAACAGCAATACCGCTTTAGGGTTACCAATCGCGACTAAAAATTCTTGACGCATTCTAGCAAGGTGCCCGCGTTTCGCCTTGGTTCCCACTTCATTTTCATGCTCTTCAAGAACCATCGCCGCACTGCGCCATGTTTTAATACCAACATAAAACAAATAAACAACACCAAACCACTTGATGACACTAAACCAAAATGTGGAAGAAACGATAATGGCCCCCAAACCTAGCGCAGAAACTACCATCAAAATACTGAATGCGAGATTCCGACCGATCACAGCAATAACTGCTTTCGTCGCACCAACCTGAATTCCATTATGCATAGAAGTAAAATTATTTGGGCCAGGTCCTAAAGAAAGCAACATCAATAACGGAGCGGTTGCCAACCAAACACTGAATGTCATAACAAAGGATACTCTTAATATAAGACTAAAATGGCCAGTTTTGACCATGAAATTGGGCGCAACTGTACAGTCTAATAATTCGCCTGTCAGCCTATTTGTAATCCTTTTCGGCTCTAAAAAAGTGAATATATTAAGACGCTTAAAAATCAATGAGTTAAACCTTTGCATTACTAAAGCAAAACCTCAAATTTGCTTTAGTATCCAAAGCTAAGCATAAAAACAACCTTTTATTCCGACTGTAGAATCCAACGTTAGCTCCGTAAAATAATCATTCCAAAAAAATGATCAGAGATTAATTATGTCTATTGCACACCTTTTATTATGGGCTACGGCAGCTATTTGGGGATTTGCCTTTGTCGCCCAAAGCGTTGGTATGGAGAATCTCGGGCCGCACAGCTTCAATGCCATGCGTTTCTTATTAGCAACATTATCGCTCATACCTTTATTGTTGATCTTCAAACCAAAAAAATCTCAGAATAATCGTAAGCTGTGGCTAGGAGGTCTCACCGCTGGAGGGTGTCTATTCTTAGGCTTTACTTGCCAACAAATAGGCCTGCAGTACACGACAGCAGGAAATGCTGGATTTATCACCAGTATGTACATTGTGTTTGTGCCAATTTTGGGACTTATGCTAGGACATAAAACAGAAAGACACACTTGGGTTGGTGTCGGGTTGGCCTTAGTCGGACTATATAGCCTGACAGTGGGGCCTAATTTATCCATCAACAAAGGCGATGCTATCGAGCTATTGGGTACGCTATTTTGGACTTGCCATGTTTTGCTTATTGCCTATCTGTCTCGTTCAGTGTCCGCTTTACCACTTTCTATCGTGCAATTCTCCATCGCCACGGTACTCGCCTCTATTATGGCTTTTGCATTAGAAACACCCACATTAGAAAATATTAAGATGGCTTGGTGGCCACTCGTTTACGCAGGCGTCGCTTCTTCTGGCATTGCATTCACATTACAAACATTAGGGCAAAAAAATGTATCACCAAGCATTAGCGCACTCATTTTATCGTCTGAAGCAGTATTTGCGGTTATTGGCGGCTGGATATTCATGCAGGAAACCCTTTCAACTCGGGCTCTTATCGGCTGCGGTTTCATCATGACTGGAATGATCATTAGCCAGTGGCCGCGCAAAGCAAAAGCCGCCGCCGCGCTAGTGTAGGCATAACTTAATAAAGCTCCGCTTCAGCCCCTTTTTCTATGTTTTCAGGCATCTCTCGTGAGACTGGGGTTGAAAGTACCATCATGGTATTAGTGTCACTTAAATCAATCAAACGCTCTAACAGCTCGTCCAATAAAGACATAGAACGTACTGCTACTCTAAGTACAAAAGCATAAGGGCCCGTCACGTTATGGCACGAAATCACCTCGTCCAAACTAAGCACTAATGCTTTAAATTCACGCTCCTTCGCCCGGTACACCTGACATTCGACCAGTGCGGTTATTGGAATGCCGATTTTTTCCAGATTGATTTTGGCGCCATAGCCCGTAATAACACCTGACTCTTCTAGCTTTCGGACTCGCTCAGCAATCGCAGGGGCAGAGAGATGCACTAGCTTACCAAGCTCGGCATAGGTTAAACGGCCGTTTTTTTCCAATAACTTAAGCAATTTCCAATTCGTCTTATCCATTAAAAAACCTTTTATTCTTTACACATAAAAAAGCCGCGAACAATCGCGGCTTTTTAAGTTTAGCTACATGCAACTCGATTACAAAGACAGTGTCTTCTCACCACGAGCGATGCCTGAGACACCTGTTCGAACGACCTCAAGCAAATGAGCACCGCCCAACGCTTGTATGAACCCATCTAACTTATCTGATTCGCCAACAATTTGAATCGTGTAGATAGACGGCGTCATATCAACGATATTCCCGCGAAAAATATCAACCGTGCGTTTTACTTCTGCACGTTGTGCTCCCGTTGCACGCACTTTCACCAACATCAATTCACGTTCAATGTGCTGACCTTCAGTTAAGTCCACCAGCTTGATCACATCAATAAGCTTATTCAGTTGCTTAGTAATTTGTTCTACTACTTGGTCAGAACCGTAGGTTGTCAATGTCAAACGAGACAAGGTTGGATCGTCCGTTGCGGCTACGTTCAAAGATTCGATGTTAAAGTTACGCTGAGAAAACAAACCAACAACTCGCGACAAAGCACCTGGCTCGTTTTCCATCAATACAGAAATAATATGTCGCATAATTA
>Ga0163216_101702_pt1 | contig 11260 bp, 9 predicted proteins | sample SynspAceP_FD_167610 | JGI IMG/M metagenome (GOLD analysis project Ga0163216, IMG submission 167610) | Saline lake microbial communities from Ace Lake in Antarctica - Synechococcus sp. Ace-P (Illumina Assembly) | ecosystem: Environmental > Aquatic > Non-marine Saline and Alkaline > Saline ...
TTCTGTGCCGACGGCGGTATTAGTAGGCAGTTTTATTGAAGATACGGTTACACCTGTCGCAATTGGTTTTGTGGTATTCGGTGCATTATCACTCAGTTTTTATTGGTTTGCAGAACAAAAACCAAAGTTGCAGTAGTGAATAAAGGGTGAAAGTAAAAGCCTGTAAAAAGACATTGCTTACAAGCCAAAGCCAAAACAGAATAGGTCCATGGCTTGTCGATAGAGAGGCGCAGAGATCTGGATCCAGAAGGAATTGTTTACTCAAAACCTAAAGACTAATATAAAGACAGCCATCATAAACTAGCAAAAATACAGTTTTGAACTACGCTTAAAAAAGTTCAAACAACCACGGATGGTCTGTCATGCCCCAATCACGCCAAAGCCAAATCAGTCTTGTTGATACGCCTTATTACCATTGTGTTTCGCGCTGTGTTCGTCATTCATTTTTGTGTGGCCGGGATACTGTTACAGGCCAAAGCTATGAACACCGGCGCGGCTGGGTAGAGGCACGTTTATTGTTTTTAACTTCCCTTTTCGCTATTGATATCGCGGCGTACGCGGTAATGAGTAATCACACTCATGTGGTGGTGTATGTGGATAAAGAACTGGCAGAAAGTTGGTCAACGGAAGAAGTGGTTAGGCGCTGGCATGGTTTATACAAAGGTACACTACTAACGCAGAAATACGCTCGCCATGACGAATTAACTGAAAGTGAGCAGTTGAGCTTAAATGAAACCGTTGGTATTTATCGCCAGCGTTTATACGACATCAGTTGGTTTATGCGTAGCTTAAATGAACACATCGCCCGTGAAGCGAATAAAGAAGATGCGTGTACTGGCAGATTCTGGGAAGGGCGGTTTAAATCACAAGCCCTGTTAGATGAAAGTGCGGTACTCGCCTGTATGGCCTATGTTGATTTAAATCCTATTCGCGCCAACATGGCAACGACCCCAGAAACCTCACATCACACCAGTATTCAACAGCGCATTAAGGCCTTGCTCAACAACGCCAAGCAACCCATAACACTCATGCCTTTTATCGGTTACCATCGACACGATATGCCCAAAGGCATTGCTTACAACATAAAAGATTATTGCGAACTGGTAGATTGCACAGGACGTTGTATTCGAGAAGATAAAGCAGGCCATATAGAGCACCACAACAGCCCTATATTACAACGCTTGGGGATTAACGATGAGCAATGGTTAACCTTAACCACAGAGTTTGAGCAACACTTCAGTAGGGCTGTAGGCAGTGAGCAGATGCTGCAACAATACAAACATAATACTCATCATCAACGCATACGAGGCATGAGTAAAGCTAAAGCTTTATTAAAACGCGCCTAAGCTCAACAACGCCCTACAAAAAAACACAGCAATACCCAGTTGTTCAACAAGGCTGCGCGACGTTTAAGCTTAAGCGCTAAATTTAGTCTCACCAGTCATTTTTTAAAGTAAAACCGCTTTTTCAAATGCTAAAACAGGCTGTTTCAGCTAATTATTTTCGTTCAAGGAAAATCTTAGGGTGAGCCACTGTTGTATTATTTATAATGACTGTCTTATTAAGAGGCTATGACTGTCTTATTAAGAGGCTGACAACGATATAGTCCATTGGGCATCGATGTGGACCAACTTATACTTAAGGGGCGTTACCTGGAAGACGTCTATTAAGGGTCTGGACCAATTATAATTCATGCTTATAGACCAAACTAATCAAGCCCTTGTTGCTCACAAGGGCTGACTACTTTTACAATTTGCCCAAATTTAAAACCAACAAGGATTTTGCCGGTATTGTCAGGGAGGCATTACCGTTCTTCACTTTTGCGTTGAAGTTAGTAGGTTCAATTTTGTGCGGTTGGGCGAAGGTATTATGTTCATCCATCTTCGTACTACTTAACAGCCATCCAGTGGCTTGTTTGATTGCTAGCAAGTTAATGGTAATGGCACTATCTACTTGAGTATTAACTAACGACAAGTAGGTATTGCCATCCTGGCTAATGGCTGCTGAGGCGCTGAGTGCTGGGATTGATTTGTTATTAAACTCATAGGCTGGCGTGTTACTAAGACTGACTGGAACCGAGCGAGCGTCCTGAAATGGGGTGTGCATTTTAAACGCATAATAAGTGGGGGTGAGTACCATTTTTTCTTTGTCAGTGAGTATCATTGCCTGCAAAACATTGACCATTTGTGCAATGTTGGTCATGGTTACGCGATCAGCGTAGCGATTAAATATATGGATGTTTAAACCCGCTAAAATAGCATCGCGTAAGGTATTTTGTTGATACAAAAATCCAGGATTAGTGCCTTCATCCACGTCGTACCATGTACCCCACTCATCCACATAAAAGCCGACTTTCTTCTCAGGATCAAGTTGGTCCATTACTGCCACGTTGGCTTTGATGTAATCCTCAATCTTTAAGGTCTGTTCAAGAGTTGAAAACCATTGGTCTTCAGCAAAACCGGTTGCGCTGCCTTTCACATCCCACTTACCGGTAGGTAAGGTATAGTAATGATGACTAATCCCCTCCATTCTTATGTTCCACGATGGTTTTACACCTTCCAACAAGGTCTTAGCCCAGATGGTTGAATCGTCAGTACCACCGCTGGCAATCATAATTGGTTGGTTATCCTGCGGCGTTTTAGCAAAAGAAGCCCATTGATTGTATAGATTGGTATAAAACTCCGGCGTCATATTACCTCCGCACCCCCAGGCTTCATTGCCAATAGCGAAGTAAGTTAGCTTCCAAGGTTTGTCACGACCATTGGCTTTGCGCTGTTGAACCAGAGAGGTAGGCGCGTCAGAGGTAATGTATTGTAACCAGTCAGCCATTTCCTGCGGTGTGCCGGTGCCCAAATTACCATTGACATAAGTGTCTGCCCCCAACAACTCCGCTAAGGCAAAAAATTCATGGGTTCCAAAGGCATTGTCTTCAATAACCCCGCCCCAATTGCTATTAACGGTTTTGGGCCGAGATTCACGAGGGCCAATTCCATCGCGCCAATGATATTCGTCAGCAAAACAACCACCTGGCCATCGAAGTAATGGAACCTGCAATTCCTCTAATGCATTAAGTACGTCGAGCCTGAACCCGTCTTTATTTGGAATAGATGAACCTTCGCCTACCCATATACCTTCATAGATGCCACGGCCTAAGTGCTCCATAAACTGGCCATAAATATCTTTATTCAAGATACTGCCCGGCTCGTTGGCCTTAACGGTGATATTAACTGGCTGTGACTTAGCAAAAATTCCTGCGCTAAATAGAACGGTGCCTAACAACAGCAGCGATGTCGGTTTTAATTTTACCTTCATAAATCAGTCTTCCTAAATTAAGTACATTGATGAGCTTAACGTTAAAGATTTGTTAATTGTAGGAGCAGATTTATCTAGTGTATTACTATTTTTCACATTTGACATATTGTAATACAAATAAATGGGTGCGCTATGGAACATTTCCTGCAGTGTTTACTATGTTCACCTCTGGTTCAGATAATTAATCAGATACTAAAAACATAAATATTGTTCATTCACTTTAAACAGTGGCGTTTTACTAGGAGTAAAAATGATTAAGCAGCATCAAACTAAATGGGCGATAACAATTGGCCTCAGCGCTTTTTTAATAGCCGGGTGTGCTAATACTACAACTAATACGCAAAAAGGTGTTGGGATAGGTGCAGTTGTTGGTGCCCTAATCGGTAAAGGCACCGGTGATCATGATAAGAGTCGCTATGCATGGGGCGCCGTGGTCGGTGCTATTGCTGGTGGTGCTATTGGTCAGTATATGGATAAACAAGAAAAGGAGTTTCGCGATGAGCTTGCAGACTCGGGCGTTGAAGTTGTTCGCGATGGAGACAATCTAAAGTTATTATTGCCGGGCAGTATTACTTTCGAAACCGGTAAAGCCAATATATCCAGCGGCTTCTATCCGGTGTTAGATGACGTTGCACTTGTTATTAACAAGTATGAAAAAACTACATTACAAGTTGTAGGGCATACTGATGATGTGGGTAGCGATAGTCAAAATCAGTTACTGTCTGAATACAGAGCCACTGCAGTAAAAGGTTATTTAACGCAGCACAATGTTGATAGCCGACGCGTTACTACCTTAGGTATGGGCGAGTATCAACCAGTTGCCAATAATGATAGTGCTGAAAACCGCCAAAAAAATCGTCGAGTTGAATTGACTATTGTGCCGTTGAAAAGCTAGTTATGGTTTTTGGCGCTGTGTTGCTGTTAGACTTTTTTAATGGTTTGTTACAGCGCCTTTTTATTTTTTAGTGAAGACCTTATTTCACCAAGCGAATAGTTGGCTTAGGAATTTGGTTTTCCACAATATCGACTACTTTAGAGGTTTTTACACCATTCTTTATTCTGTCGTAGCTGATATTTTTCATCCCCATTAATTCGCAAAACCGGTAAATCGTCAGAAAGTCATCTTTGTTCAATTCTTCGTTATCGATAGATAGGTGAGAGTCGATATAAATTTGTTCACCATTTGCGGTGAGATTGGCCACCGCAGAATAAGGTTCTCCGTGTTGCCGTACTTTGAGGGCCCTGACCATTTTGACTTCAAATATCCAATCATCCATTTGGCATAGACGAGTTATATTTTTTTGCATGCTTTTACCTTAAGTAGATTGAGGATAACCAACTATTGGGTTTTGCAAATGCTACGCCAACTTGGTTCAGGCCAGTAGATTCCTGCCTTGAGTCAACATTGAAGTCTGAAAGGTGTTGCTAATAGGGGACGGTGTTTACAATGCCGCTGCACATTACGGTAGTAATAGCTAAACTAAATCTTGAGTCGAATTTAACTATTTGATTTTAATGATTATATTATTTTTTATGATGGTCGTTCATCAGTGACACTGCCTTTTTTATAAAAAAAAGCCCAGCCAAATTGGCTGGGCAAGAGGGCTTGTGACAAGCACCTTTACGACAGAAATTGTCTTAAATTAGTTACATAATGGCTTTCATGTCCGTCATATAACCACGTAATGTTGCGCCGATAGTTTCAACACCGTGTTCACGGATTGCTTTATTCACCTCAACCAGTTTTTTGTTGTCAACACTGTTTGAGCTAACGGTATAAGCTTTGCCCATCAAATCCGTACCAATGTTAGACATCAATTTTTCTTGCAAGATGGGTAGAGCGGCATTGGCGAATAAGTAGTTGCCGTATTCAGCTGTATCAGAGATGACCACGTTCATTTCATACAAACGTTTGCGTGCAATAGTATTCGAAATCAATGGTGTTTCATGCAATGACTCATAATATGCTGATTCAGGCAGAATACCGGCTTCAACCATGGTATCAAAGGCCATTTCTACACCTGCTTTGATCATCGCAACTAAAAATATGCCATGGTCAAAATATTCTTGTTCTTCAATTTTACCGTTAAATTGGGGGGCATTTTCAAAGCCAGACGCGCCAGTTTCTTCGCGCCATTTAAATAGGTTTGCATCGCCATTAGCCCAATCTTCCATCATAGTGCGCGAAAATTCACCGCAAATAATGTCGTCTTGATGTTTGCCAAATAGTGGACCTAATAAGTCTTTTAATTGCTCAGCTAAGTCAAAAGCTTTCAATTTGGCTGGGTTTGATAACCTGTCCATCATATTGGTGACGCCACCAATTTTTAATGCTTCGGTAATCGTTTCCAAACCATCTTGAATTAAGGCGCCCGCATAAGCAGGGTCAATGCCTTCCGCGACCATTTTATCGTAACCCAAAATGGCGGCTACTTGCTGCATCCCACATAAAATGGTTTGCTCACCCATTAGGTCAGATTTTACTTCTGCGACAAAAGAGGACTCTAATACACCTGCACGATCCCCGCCGGTGGCCGATGCTAAGGCTTTAGCAATATCCCAACCTTCGCTTTGTGGGTCGTTTTCTGGGTGCACTGCAATTAAGGTTGGTACTCCAAAACCACGTTTATACTCTTCACGCACTTCGGTACCAGGACATTTAGGAGCACACATAACAACGGTAATGTCGCTACGGATTTTTTGCCCTTCTTCAACGATATTAAAACCGTGTGAATATCCCAAAGTCGCGCCTTTTTTCATTAAAGGCATTATGGCTTCAACCACACTTGAATGCTGCTTGTCTGGGGTCAAGTTATACACAATATCAGCAGCAGGGATAAGCTCTTGGTATGTTCCTACCGTGAAACCATTGCTGGTGGCCCGCTGGAACGAATCACGCTTTTCATCAATGGCCGCTTGGCGAAGTGTATACGATACGTCTAAACCAGAGTCTCGCATGTTCAAACCTTGGTTTAAACCTTGAGCACCACAACCTACGATGACGATTTTTTTACCTTTCAAAAAATCACAACCATTGGCAAATTCTGCGCGCTGCATAAAACGGCAACGCCCTAATTGGTCCAATTGCTGACGTAAAGATAATGTATTGAAATAATTAGCCATGTAATAAACCCTATAAATTCTGTTTTGCTATTTGTGTACAAGTCAGTGACGATCTTGTGATGGCAGAATCTTACCTAATATGGCATATTGTTTAAAATGATATATTTGCAACGTCATGTTGCGAATATCGCAATATAGAGGGTTTATGGATATTCGCAGCTTAGAATTATTTCAACATCTTGCTACTAGCTTACATTTCGCCAAAACCTCCGACGCTCTGTTTGTGAGCCCTTCAACCTTAAGTCGAGCAATTCAGCGGCTTGAAGAGGAATGCGGCACAGCCCTGTTCGTGCGTGATAACCGTAGTGTAAAAATTACCGCTGCGGGACTTAAATTACTTAACTTTAGTCAGCACACCTTAGCTGAATGGAAAAAAGTAAAGTGGGAGTTGCAGCAAGACCATCAATTACTACAAGGTGAATTAAGTTTATTTTGTTCAGTGACCGCCAGTTATAGCCATTTACCTAAACTGGTGAATAACTTTAGGCATAAATACCCGAGGGTCGAAATTCATCTTTCTACTGGCGATCCGGCTTTATCAGTGGCTAAGGTCTTGCAGCAAGAGGCTGATGTGGCCATTGCTATTCATACCCCAGACTTTCCAGCAGAATTACTCTTTTTACCCATAGAGGATGTGCCTTTAGTTTTGATTGCACCCAAAGACACTCTGCTGCAACATTTACATCAGGTGGATTGGCGTCGTCATTCGATGATTTTGCCTGAATCAGGGCCAACAAAGCGTATTGTGCACCACTGGTTTTCTGAAAAAGGCATACGGCCAAGAGTGTATGCAACGGTTGGCGGTAACGAAGCCATTGTTAGCATGGTCGCCTTGGGTTGTGGTTTGGGTATCGTGCCACAGGTTGTATTAGACAATTCCGTAGTGGCTAACAAAGTAAATCGTATTGAGCTAAAGGATATAGAACCTTATAAACTCGGTCTGTGTTGTTTGCAAAAACGGGCCGCAGAGCCGGCGATCAAGGCCTTATTTAGTTGTTAATACAGGGGGCTTCTTCGTTTGAGAAAACGAGTAAATAAATATTTGACTACTATATTAGCGCCTTGTAATGCTAACTTTGCAACTAGGTCACAAGGAGTTAACGCTTTACCATGAAAAAATTAATGCCAGCTTTAGCACCACTTTGGATAGGCCTTGGGCTTTTTCCCGTTGTTTTGTTTGCCGGCTTCGCATTTTGGAAAACCAATAGTTATGCCGAAGCTTTGTTAATACTGGGGCGTTTAAACGGCCAACAAAAGGCCGAAATCTTGTCTACCTGTCAGCACTTAATGACCCATGTTGAATCATCAAAAAAGTTGATAGAAAAATCGCCATTCGACTTTATGCAAATTGACTTTATTCGCCTCAGTCATAACAGTTGCGAAGTGTTTTTATACAAAGGCCCCGGCAAAGGCGTTGGATATGTGGTTAATAAACAAAGTAAACAAAAAACCGACTTCTATTGGTTTAATGATTTTGAAAACTGGGATCGACATCCAATTAAGTTAGCCAACTTAGCTGAATAAATTTACTCACTCATCTCACTGTCAACCTAGCTAAAAATTGTTTGTGCCAATCTCGATGATTGAGTACTTGGCCTTCTTGGCGAATATGGGCAATTTCAGCCATATCTAATTCGGCAAACAACCATTGGGCTTGATCATTTTTGAGTTGAGCTAGAATACCATCTGCTGGAAATCCACGATCAACAGGGGTGTAGATGCTGGCGTTTCCAGTATTGCAATCCACTGCTGGTGACCAACTTGCATTGCCTACAGTGGGCGAGTGTAATACATAACATTGGTTTTCTAATGCCCGCGCTTGGCAACCTATGCGTACCCGATTAAAGCCTCTGGTGCCATCTGTACAACTGGGAACTAACAGTAAGTCTACTCCCGCCGCAACCTGCTGTTGGGCAAATATTGGAAATTCGGAGTCGTAGCAAATATTAATACCAATGTTGCCAATATCAGTGTGCAGAACGTGTATGTCCTCGCCTGCTGCAATTATCCATTGCTCGTTTTCGAAGCGGGTCATAATGAGTTTGTCTTGGTAACCAATCAGTCCATCAGGACCGAACAAATTAGCGCGATTACGGAAGGACCTGTCAGTTATTTGTAGCGGAAAACTGCTAGCCAGTACTAGGGTATTATAGCGTTTGGCAAATTCTGCATAACAAGCTTGATAATCTTTATAGAGACTTTGCATGGCATATAACTGCTGATGTAAATCGCTGTACACTGTTTCACCAAATACAGAGGCAAGTTCCATACTGCCGTACTCTGGAAACACTAATAACTCAGCATTTTGTTGATAGGCATGCTGAAACCAACCTTCTAGTTTGGCCGCAAACTCATCAAAATGATTAAAAAATCCAATATCATATTGGGCTACTGCGACTTTACACTTTTGGCTCATAACGAATTCATCCAATAGGTCAGGGGGTTAGGGCTCTCTATACTTTTGCCCACTTCACGCCAAACAAAGCTGGTCGTTATTTCAGGGAGTTTTATGTCTCCCTACTTTTGCCAAGACCCATCTAAGGACTGGTAATTCTGCACTTTCTCGCGGTTAGCATCAGATCGTTACATCACCAAATACCATCTACATGGCTAAGAATAACGATTCACCATAGTAAAATAAAGTGTTTGGCTATAAGATTTGCAAATCAATAAGGCTTTTACTTCAGCGGTTTTAGCTTATTTGGCACATCAGCTGGGGCTCAAACGAACCGGTCCTTATCTCTAAAACAATCACACTTTGTTCAGTATCAACGTGGATATTGCAAACAACGGCTTACGTAAGCCCATTTGCCTCAGCTATTTTGTTATAGGCTTTTACTGGTATTAAGCGGCTCTTAACCTTTAAACTACCGGTCTAGATGGAAAAACGAGAGGGCTTAACACGCGTCCTTTGTCATTAATCTAAATTGAGATACTGCTTGTTATGTTAATCTTTTTTATCTGTATTACCATTTTACTGCTTGGATATAAATTTTATAGCCCATTTGTTGAAAAACAGGCTGGCATTGACCCAAGTGCTATCACCCCTCAATCCCGTTTTAATGAAGGGGTTGATTACGTTGCTATCCATCCAGTGCGAGCATTTTTAATTCAGTTTCTTAACATTGCCGGTGTTGGTCCTATTTTTGGACCTATATTGGGCGCGCTCTATGGACCGGTTGCCTTAGTGTGGATTGTATTGGGTAACGTGTTAGGTGGGGCTGTTCACGATTACTTTTCCGGTGTGATGAGCATTAAAGAAGACGGTAAAAGTTTACCTGAGATAGCTGGCCACTATTACAACGTCGTCTTCAAAGGTATTATGTTGATTTTTACTGCCATGCTGCTGTTTTTTGTGGGGGTGGTCTTCATTATGAGTCCGGCGGGTTTGTTGAGTAACCTAGATTCATTTGAAGGAACGATTATGGCCAATAATACTTTTTGGGTATTGGTTATTTTAGGCTACTACTTTCTAGCAACATTATTGCCCATCGACAAAATCATCACTAAATTTTACCCCATTTTCGGTTTATTAATGATAGTAATGACCAGCATGATAGCCATTGCTTTGCTGATTGATGCTCCGCATCTGCCCATGGTAGGTGATTTTTGGGCTTATTTTGAGTCCGAGCATGCCCACGATTTTTTAGCGCCTAATCCAGATGGTTTACCGACTTGGCCCTTGTTATTTATTACTATTACCTGTGGTGCGATTAGTGGCTTTCACTCTACGCAAGCGCCGATAATTGCTCGTTGTTTAACCAACGAAAAATATGTTCGCCCTGTCTATTATGGGGCGATGATGTGTGAAGGTATTGTGGCCTGCGTGTGGGCATTAGCCGGTATAGCAGCCTTTCCAGAAGGGTATGCAGGTTTAAAAGCCATGCTTGATATTGGTGGTCCGGGTTTAGTGGTTAATCACATCGCCAACAGTTATTTAGGCGCTTTTGGCGGCATAATGGCGATTATTGCCGTCGCTGTTTTCCCTATTACCTCGGGCGATACGGCATTTCGCTCCCTGCGTTTAACCTTAGTAGACGCCTTTCATATCCCACAAAGTATTCGTAATCGACTATTATTATCGCTGCCTATTTTAACTATTGCGTATTTGATGACAAAACTCGATTTTACCTTAATTTGGCGCTATTTTGCCTTTTCAAACATGTTGTTATCAACCAGCGTACTGTGGTTAGCCACCAAATATTTATTTGATCGTGGCACCTTTCATTGGATTGTTAGCATACCTGCGGTAATCGCCACCGCTATTACTCTTTCATACATTATGACCGCTGCTATTGGTTTTAATTTATCAAGCGACTTGGGTAAACCCATAGGTGCTGTGGTCGCAGTAATAGGTCTGATTGCTTTGGTGTTTTATCACCAGAAACACAAGGGCACTTTAAGTACTTAACAGCGTATATACTGTAGCGATTTATTTAAAGCGCTCGATGGCAGTTGGCTAATCAGTTGTTAGCCAACTGAGCCAACATCCGATCAAACGCTCGGTAATGAAGTGCTTCAGCTAAGTGGGGGCGTTGTATTTGTTTGCAATTGGCCAAGTCAGCGATGCTGCGCGCTACCTTTAATACACGGTGATAAGTGCGTAATGATAGACCTAATTTCTCTACTGCACGCTGCAAAAATAGCTGATCTTCATTGCTGAGTTTACAATGAATATCCACTTCTTTACTGCCCAACTGCGCGTTAGTTTTACCTGCTCGAGTAAGCTGCAATTGTCTGGCGATTAATACCCGTTGGCGCACCACGCTGCTGCTTTCTCCCCGTTGTTTGACCAGCTCTGAAAAGTCATTGGCGGGCAGCTTGG
>Ga0163216_101710_pt1 | contig 11160 bp, 11 predicted proteins | sample SynspAceP_FD_167610 | JGI IMG/M metagenome (GOLD analysis project Ga0163216, IMG submission 167610) | Saline lake microbial communities from Ace Lake in Antarctica - Synechococcus sp. Ace-P (Illumina Assembly) | ecosystem: Environmental > Aquatic > Non-marine Saline and Alkaline > Saline ...
CAACCGCAACCTGCCCTATATCGGCAAGGTGCGGTTTACGGATGACTGACGCTGCGCCGACCATACCCTTTCACGAGAAGTTTACGATCTGCCCCTTAATCTCTGCTAGGCTCGCCTGAGTATTTGTAAACGTCACAACAAGGAGTGGGTAAGCATGTCGACTGGTTTCAAAATGCTCGGGGTCGTATTGGGCCTGACAATTGCCGCAGGGGCGGCCACGGGGCAGGATGCTGCGGATAAAGCACTGGCCGGTGCCACCAAGGCACGGCAGGCGCAAATGCAACTTTATGCCTTCAACCTTGGCCTGTTGGGCGGCATGGCCAAAGGCGACACTCCCTATGAGGCCTCGGCCGCAGGCGCTGCCGCCGGAAACCTTGCCAGTCTTGCCCGGCTGGACCAAAGCCTGATCTGGCCCGAAGGATCGGATGAAATGGGTGTCGAGGGGTCGCGCGCCCTGCCCGCGATCTGGGAAAACCTGCCGGACGTGATCGCCAAGAACGAGGCGTTGATCACCGCCGCCAGCGCTATGGAAACCGCAGCAGGCACGGATCTGGCCGCACTTCAGGGTGCGATGGGTGCTATCGGCGAATCCTGCGGGGCCTGCCACAAGGCCTACCGCGTCCCCAGCAACTAAAGGGGCTTGGTTGGCACCTAAGGGTGCCACCCTCGCAACATTTAATGCGCAAGTTTTTGGTCATTGTCACTGTTGTCCTCCTCCTGCTGGCTGGTGGCGCTTGGTGGCTGACGATGCCTGCACGGGTCACGGCCAGTGATTACGCCGCCCTGATCGGCGTGCCGGCCCGTGGCGCGACAGTGTTTCACGCAGGCGGCTGCGCCTCGTGCCACAGCGCCGAGGGGGCGATAGAAGATGCCCGCCTGATCCTGTCGGGCGGGCGGGCCTTTGCATCGGATTTCGGAACCTTCCACGCGCCCAATATCTCGCAAGACAACGATCACGGCATTGGAAGCTGGGAGGTTACAGATCTGGCCAATGCCATGATCAACGGCACCTCGCCGCAAGGCCAGCACTACTATCCCGCCTTCCCCTACACCGCCTATAGCCGCGCGACACCGCAGGATATTGCCGATCTTTACGCCTACATGATCACACTGCCCGCCGACGCCACACCCGATCTGCCACATGATCTGGCCTTTCCCTTCACGCTGCGGCGCGGGCTGGGCTTGTGGAAGGCGCTTTATCTGACGGATGCGTGGCAGATCACCGGTGACCTGACCGAGGCCGAGCAGCGTGGCCGTTATCTGGCCGAAGCCTTGGGGCACTGCGCAGAATGCCACACACCGCGCGGCCCATTGGGGGCGCTGGACCGCAACCGCTGGATGGCGGGCGCGCCCAACCCGTCAGGGCGCGGCACGATCCCCAACATCACCCCTGCCAAGCTGGACTGGTCCGAATCCGATCTGATCGCCTATTTCACATCCGGCTTCACACCGGATTACGACACCGCAGGCGGCAGCATGGCCGCAGTTGTGACTAGCCTTGCGCAACTGCCCCAGACAGATCGCGCTGCCTTGGCCGCCTATCTCAAGCGCCTGCCCCCCATCGATTAGGGCTGGTTTCTTTTTGCCTGAAATATCCCGGGGGGAGTCCGCAGGACGGGGGGCAGCGCCCCCCCCCTGTTGCACAGCTGTGCGGCAGACCCTGTCAGATCTGGCCCAGTTTGGCCTGACGCGCTGCATTCAGCCGCGCAAAATCCTCGCCCGCGTGATAGCTTGACCGCGTGAGTGGCGTGGCCGAGACCATCAGGAACCCTTTGCCATAAGCTGCTGCCTCATAGGCTGCAAACTCGTCGGGATGCACAAACCGGTCTACCGCGTGGTGTTTCGGCGTGGGTTGCAAATACTGGCCGATGGTCAGAAAATCCACATCCGCAGCGCGCATGTCATCCATCACCTGCAAGACGCCTTGGCGGTCCTCGCCCAAACCCACCATGATGCCGGATTTGGTGAACATCGACGGATCCAGTTCCTTGACCCGCTGCAACAACCGCAAGGAATGGAAATACCGCGCGCCGGGGCGCACTTCGAGATACAGACCGGGCACAGTTTCAAGGTTGTGGTTGAACACATCGGGGCGCGCAGCCACCACGGTTTCCAGCGCGGATGGCGCACATTTCAGGAAATCCGGCGTCAGCACCTCGATCGTGGTGCCGGGCGCACGGTGGCGGATCGCGCGGATCGTCTGGGCGAAATGGTCGGCCCCGCCATCGTCCAGATCGTCGCGGTCCACGGAGGTCACGACCACATGGTTCAGCCCCAGCTTGGACACAGCATCGGCCACGCGACCGGGCTCGAACACATCCAGCGTTTGCGGCTTGCCGGTCGCGATGTTGCAGAATGTGCAGCCGCGCGTACAGATCTCGCCCATGATCATCATGGTCGCATGGCCCTGTGACCAGCATTCGCCCGCATTTGGGCATCCCGCCTCTTCGCACACGGTCACCAGCTTGTGTTCGCGGATGATGTCGCGCGTGTCCTTGTAACCCTGCGAGGTCGGGGCTTTCACCCTGATCCAGTCGGGCTTTTTGGGCTGGATATTATCGGGACGGTGCGCCTTTTCGGGGTGCCGCTGGCCGGGGATCTTCAGATCGCGCATTGCAACGCCTTTCTGGTGATGGTCTGTTGACCTGACATACGCCTATCACGGCGCGGTTTAAAGGGTCGGAATGTCGCGTGACTATCGGCAGCCATCTCGCGCCTCACCGACCAAAGCCTCGCCGACCTCGCGCAGCATCGTGGCCAATGCCGCGCACCAGCCGTCATCCTCGCTGGCCTCGCGGCGCACCAGCCCGACCATGCGTGCGGGTTCCGGCGATGAAAACCGCATCAGGCACATCGACGGGGCCGCGCGTTGTTCCTGCAAGGCGGCCAGTTCCGGCATCAGGGTCAGGCCAAACCCTGCCGCCACCAGCCGCGACAATGTGCTGAGCGACGAGGCCCCCATATTGATCTGCGCATGGCCACGTCCGCGCCCGCAGACATCCAGCGCCTGATCGGTCAGGCAATGCCCTTCTTCCAGCAGCAAAAGCTGGCTTGCGCCAAGCTCCATAGGCCGCAACGCTTCGGCACCTTGCTCTTGCAGGGCCAACCGCGCGGCTGTGCCTGCCAGCAAAAAGCGGTCCTCGAACAGCGGGATCTCGACCAGACCCTCCTCGCCCGCAGGCAGTGCGATCACCGCCGCATCCAGCTTGCCGCTACGCAGATCGGCCAGCAAACGCCCTGTTTTGGCCTCCTGCACCTGCACATCCAGCGAGATATCGCGCGACCGCATCGCTTCGAGTGCGGCGGGCAGGATATAGGGGGCAATTGTGGGGATCAGCCCCAACCGCAATTGCCCCGACAAACCACCGCGCCAACGCGCGGCATCGGCCAAGGCTTGAGAGGCGTCAAGCACCCGTTCGGCATGTTCCAAAATGCGCCGCCCGAAAGGTGTCAGCACAACATCGCGCGCCTGCCGCTCCACCAAAATCCCGCCAAGGGTTTTTTCCATCTCGCGGATCTGCACCGACAAGGCGGGCTGCGAGACATGCACCACCTCGGCTGCGCGTCCGAAATTGCGCTGCTCGGCTAGGGCTTTGAAATAGGACAGTTGGCGCAGGGTGATATTCATAATTTTAAGTTATGCGTGAGGTTGCTTTTGTGCAAGCTTGTTTATGCAACTGCTGTCCGGGTGTTGTGGTAAATCAAGCGTAGAAACCATGAGGAAAAGACAAATGCGGGTCATCAAATCGAAAGCGCTGCATCCTTTGTGCAAGATCTTGTATCGCAGCGGCACAGGCCGTCACTGATTGCGCGCGGTGAACTTGAACGCTATCGCTGTGCTTCATGGTCCAGCCAAGAGGTCCGCATGACCCAGCCAGCCAACAGGGACCAGACATCCGCCCTGTCCCGCACCCAAGACCACCTCAAGCAGCTTGTGTATGGCGGCAATGACGGGATCGTCACGACCTTTGCCATTGTTGCGGGCTTTGCCGGGGCGGGTGCCGAGGGTGTGGCGCAGATCGGGGCGCTGGCGGTTCTGGTTTTCGGACTGGCCAATCTGTTTGCCGATGCGGTCAGTATGGGCTTGGGCGAATTCCTGTCGATGCGGTCGCAGAACGACCTCTACAAACAACGCCACGCCGAACAGATCCGCCGCATCGCCGGCGATCCTGCTGGCGAGGCCACGCTGTTGGCGCACCTGCTACAGCAACGCGGGCTATCCGCGACACAAGCCTCCGACACGGTGCAACTGCTGGCCGCCCATCCGCCGCTGATGGCGGATCTGACATTGTCCTGGGGCTTTGGCATGCAAGCACCCGAGGATGCCAACCCCGCGCTGAACGGGCTGATGACCTTTTTGTCCTTTGTGGTCTTCGGGGCGGTGCCGCTCAGCCCCTATTTTGTGCTGGAGCCGACCGACACCACATTTTTGCTCTCTGTGGCCATAACCTTGCTGGCACTGATGGCGCTGGGTCTGCTGCGCTGGATCGCAACGCGCGACAGGTTGCTGCGCGCGGTGGCCGAGACCGTGGCGGTGGGCGCAGTCTGCGCGCTGGTCGCCTATGGCGTGGGCTGGCTTGGTGGGGGGCTGACGCGTGCCCCCTGTCAGCCGACCATCCCGCCTGCCTGCCCCAAGCCGTCATAGTGGCGGCGCAACCGTTGCAGCGCGATCCTGAGCACGATCTTTCCGGAACGCGCCGACCAGCCCATCCGCCGTTCCGCCTGTTCCAGCCCTTCCAGATAGCAACAGCAACGCAGGGCCACATCGCCCAGACCCGGACCCAGATCGCGCAACGCAGCGGTGATCCTTGCCCGCGCCGCCTCGGGGCCGCGCGCCATGCCTGCGGCTTGGAAACCGCCACTCTCGACGCCTGCCGTCAGAAATCTGTCCCAGTTCTGCGTCATTCTGGTGCCCATCTGGGCCAGTTCGAAATCCTCGCGCAGCCGCTCGCCTGCGGCTACCAGTTCTGCGGCCAGAAAAGGATCACCCGCCGTATCGCGCCGCCGCGCCAATGCCAGCAAGGGCGACTCGTTCGTGCAATAGCGTGTGCGCCTGCGCGGAGCGGCATGACCGGTCTGGTCTTTGTCCCCATCCGTCAGATCAGATCCCGTGCATCGCACCTGCCCGCCGGACGGCCCCCCAGACTGTCCGTCATCTTGTCCCTGACGGGCCAGATTTTCGGCCTCGGCCAGCAGCGCGGCCAGTGCGGACCGTCCTGCCCCGGTGATACGGTAGCGTGACACCCGACCGGGCGTGTCGCAGACAATCCATTCTTTCAGCGCCATGGCTTGCGCCACTGCACGGTCCACCACGGCGGTGCGCGTGGTACTGCCACCTGCCCCGTCACGCACGACAACCGCCTTGTCCATCTCGGCGGCGACCGCCAGAACCGCCCCCGGCTCGGCCAACCGTCTGAGCACGCGCCGCCCTTCGTGGTGCAACAGCGCGTTTGTGGGGGCGGTTTCAGGGTCACTGTCGATAGCTGCAAGTTCCGTCTGCATGCGGATACCCTCCTTGTGCATGATGTGACTGCGCGCGTCAGGCGCGGATGTTTTGGTCACAGGCGAGAAATGGATGTGGCCCAGACGGTGCAAGACCTCGTCGACCAGCAGATCGTCGCGGCGGTTCTCGATCTTGCGGATCTGGCGCAGCACGGTCGAGGCATGGCAGCCCGCGCTGCGAGCAAGGGCACGGATCGGCAAGCCCGCTGCGGTATGGGCCAGATAGCGCAGGGCATCTTGGGGCACCCAGTCGGGTGCAGGCCAGCCGGGATCGGAGAACCCGGCCGCCAGAACAGCCTCCGGCCTCGGTTCAAAGGTTGACATGACAGCCCTCCTGTCTTGCTTATCCACAGGTTATCCACAGACGAAATTTCAACCTAAGAATGCACTTCTTACCAGTTCGTTAACAGTTGACGAATTTCTTCATAATTGTTTCCAAATGTTGAATAATCACAAACGCCCCGTGCGCTGGCTTGGACCATCACGCAACAGAGCTGCAAATCGTGGTCATCTTGGCCAGACCGGGTGCGCTGCCCGGATCTGCAAAAGGACCAGGACCATGAATGATATTCTTGAAAGGCTTGACCAGTTGCGCAGGCCCCACCTGCTGATCTGCGCGGCCCGGATCGGGGCAGAAGATTACCGCCGCGACACGCATCTGCCACGCCTTCTGGGGCATCGTGATCTGCCACGCCATATTGCGGCGCTGGCGCGCTTGATGGAGATCGAGGCCGAAATGAACCAGACCCGTATCGCCGAAGATGCAGGATATTCGACGATGCGCCATGTCGATGTGATGATCGCGGTGATCGGCGAGGCCCGTATCGTGCGGGCAACCCACCCCGGCCTTGCCGCGGCTAGGCAGGTGGCCAGATTGAACGTGGATGCGGTGCTGGCGCTGCACCACTGACGGCATCGGGCGCAACAAAATATCTGCTGTGCAAAGCAAAGGGGCGACCGAAAGGCCGCCCCGTGACTGTGACCCGACCGGCCAGTTACATATAGGCGTCGGCAGTGCTGCTTTTCTTTTGCGCCACGTAATCGGCCAAAGCTTCGGCAATAGCGGGATCAAGGGCGGGCTGCTGGTAGGTCGCCAACATGTGATCCACCCGCGCCGAGGCCAGCGCCATCGTGTCGCGCGCGCCTTCCTCGTGCCATGTCTCGTAGGGTTTGTAATCGAACACGTCCGAGCGCCAGAAAGCGGATTTGAAGTTTGCCTGCGTGTGGGCACAGCCAAGGAAATGCCCGCTGGGGCCGACCTCGCGGATCGCATCCATCGCCTGCGCTTCCTCGTCCATCGCAACACCCTCGGCAAATTTGTGCAACGCGCCCAACTGGTCGGCGTCCATCACGAATTTCTCGAAGCTGGACACCAGACCACCTTCCAGCCAGCCGCAGGCATGCAACATGAAGTTCACACCTGATAACAGCCCCATGTTCAGGCTGTTCGCGGTCTCGTAAGCGGCCTGTGCATCGGGCAGTTTCGATCCGCAGAACGACCCGGCAGAACGGTAGGGCAGCCCCATCCGCCGCGCCAGTTGACCCGCGCCATAGGTGATATGGCTGGCCTCGGGTGTGCCAAACGTGGGCGCGCCCGAGTTCATGTCGATCGAGGCGACGAACGCGCCGAAAATCACGGGTGCACCGGGGCGCACCAACTGGCTATAGGCGATGCCGGCCAGCACCTCGGCCAGCACTTGCGTCAGGGTGCCCGCCACAGAAACAGGGGCCATCGCGCCACCGACAATAAAGGGCGAGATGATGCAGGCCTGATTTGCACGCGCGTAAACCTCGAGCGATCCCATCATCACATCGTCGAATGTCATGGGCGAGTTGATGTTGATCAGGCTGGTCATCACGGTATTGTCGCGCACGAAGTCGCGCCCGAACAGGATCTCGCACATCTCGACCGAATCCTGCGCGCGGCTAGGTTCTGTCACCGACCCCATGAAAGGCTTGTCCGACAGCGTCATATGCGCGTGCAGCATGTCCAGATGGCGCTTGTTGACAGGAATATCCGTCGGCTCGCAGACCGTTCCGCCGGAATGGTGCAACCATTTCGACATATAGCCCAGCTTCACGAATTTACGGAAATCCTCCATCGTGGCATAGCGGCGGCCCCCTTTGGCGTCATGCACGAAAGGCGGGCCATAGACAGGGGCCAGCACCAGATTCTTGCCGCCCACCACGACATTGCGCGCAGGGTTGCGGGCATGTTGCGTATATTGGCGTGGCGCTGTCGCACAAAGCTGGCGGGCCAGACCGCGCGGAATTCGCACACGCTCGCCCTCGATCTCGGCACCGGCATTGCGCCACAGTTCCAGTGCGGCGGGGTTGTTGACGAAATTCACCCCGATCTCGGCAAGGATCGTGTCGGCATTGGTCTCGATGATCTCCAACGCCTCTTCGGTCAGCACTTCGAAATTGGGGATGTTACGCTCGATATAGCGGGCAGTCTCGAAGGACACGGCCCCGCGTTCCGCGCGCCGCGCTGCCCCGCCACCGCCACCGCCGCGTGCCGGTCTGCGCGTCTGAACATCTGCCATGGTGTTTTCCTTCATGCCGAATATACCGCCCCGCTGGCGGGTTTGCCATCTGATAGCGGTTTCATCCATGCCCTTGGGTGAGAATTCCGGCTATTCAGGGGGAAAAGCGACATAAGCGACATCGCCCGCGCGCCCGTCCGTCGCGAGAGGCTTGCGAAAGCCGGGGCCTTGGCCTAGGACGCAATTATGAGCCAGACATCCCATGACCGCCTCCTTATCATCGACTTTGGCAGCCAGGTTACGCAGCTTATCGCGCGTCGCCTGCGCGAGCTGAATGTCTATTGTGAAATCCATCCCTATCAGAAGGTCACAGATACCTTTCTGACGGAATTCGCGCCCAAAGCCGTGATCCTGTCGGGTGGCCCCGACAGCGTGACCCGCGAGGGATCGCCGCGCCCGCCCGAAGCCGTTTTTTCGCTGGGCGTGCCGCTTCTGGGTATTTGTTATGGCCAGCAGGTCATGATGGAAATGCTGGGCGGCAAGGTTGAATCCGGTCACGGCACCGCCGAATTCGGCCGCGCTTATGTGACCCCTTCAACCGACCGGATCGACCTTCTGAACGGCTGGTTTCTTGAGGAACGCGAGCAGGTCTGGATGAGCCATGGCGATCATGTCAGCAAGATCGCGCCGGGCTTTGCCGTTTACGGCACCTCACCCAATGCGCCATTTGCGATCACGGCGGATCTGGAGCGGCGGTTCTATGCGGTGCAGTTCCACCCCGAAGTGCATCACACGCCAAATGGCAAGACGCTGTATCAGAATTTCATCCGTGACGCGGGCTTTACCGGCGACTGGACGATGGGGGCCTACCGTGAGGAGGCGATCCGCAAGATCCGTGAACAGGTCGGCGACAAGCGCGTGATCTGCGGACTGTCGGGTGGGGTTGATTCCTCGGTCGCGGCCGTGTTGATCCACGAGGCGATTGGCGACCAGCTGACTTGCGTCTTTGTCGATCACGGTTTGCTGCGCCTGAACGAGGCACCCGAAGTCGTCGCGATGTTTCGCGACAATTACAACATCCCACTGATCCATGCCGATGAATCCGAGCTGTTTCTGGGCGAGTTGGACGGCCAGTCCGACCCCGAAACCAAGCGCAAGATCATCGGGCGGCTGTTCATCGACGTGTTCCAGAAATACGCAAGCGGGATTGAGGGCGCGGAGTTTCTGGCCCAAGGCACGCTCTATCCGGACGTGATCGAATCCGTCTCGTTCAGCGGCGGGCCGTCGGTCACGATCAAATCGCACCATAACGTGGGCGGTTTGCCCGAAAAAATGGGCCTGAAACTGGTCGAGCCGCTGCGCGAGCTGTTCAAGGACGAGGTGCGCGCGCTTGGGCGCGAGCTGGGCCTGCCTGAAAGCTTTATCGGCCGCCACCCCTTTCCCGGCCCCGGCCTTGCGATCCGTTGCCCCGGCGAGATCACCCGCGAAAAGCTGGAGATCCTGCGCAAGGCCGATGCGGTCTTTATCGACCAGATCCGCAAGCACGGCCTTTACGATGATATCTGGCAGGCCTTTGTAGCGATCCTGCCCGTCCGCACCGTCGGTGTGATGGGCGACGGGCGTACCTATGACTTTGCCTGCGCGCTGCGGGCTGTCACCTCGGTTGATGGTATGACGGCGGATTACTATCCGTTCAGCCATGATTTTCTGGGAGAAACCGCGACCCGCATCATCAACGAGGTCAAGGGCATCAACCGCGTCACCTATGACGTGACCAGCAAACCCCCCGGAACGATCGAATGGGAATGATCCGGCTGTCAGGCAAGCTGATCTGCCAGACCCATGCCGAGGCACGGGCAGTTGCAATGGCCCTGCCCGACCATATCCGCCTGACCCTTGCCGAGGCGGGATGTCTGTCTTTCGAAGTGACGCCAACGGCAGATCCGTTCATCTGGCAGGTGTCCGAATCCTTTGTCGACCGCGCCGCCTTTGACGCGCATCAGACCCGCACGGCAACCAGCGACTGGGCCGCGCAAACCGCAGCTATCAAGCGCGATTTCAGCATCACCGAAGGGGATGCGGAGTGACCAGCCCGATCCCGGCCATCCTGCCCGCGCCGCCGCCCGTTTTGCGCGCCGCATTGTGGATGACCGGAGCGATTGCGTCTTTTTCCGCCATGGCCGTTGCAGGGCGCGAAGCCGCGCTGGATCTGGATACATTCGAGATCATGCTCTATCGCAGCATCGTGGGCATGTGCATCGTCTTTGTCGTTTTGACAGTGACCAAGCGCTGGGGCGAGGTCACGCGCCGCCATCCGCAATTGCAGATCATCCGCAATCTGGCGCATTTCACGGGCCAGAACCTGTGGTTCTACGCCATCACAGTGATCCCGCTCGCGCAGGTTTTTGCGCTGGAATTCACCTCGCCGCTCTGGGTGCTGGTGCTGTCGCCACTGGTGCTGGGCGAGCGGCTGACGCCGATGCGCGCACTGGCCGCGATCCTTGGCTTTATCGGCATCCTGATCGTGGCGCGCCCCAGTCCTGACAGCTTGAACCCCGGTGTCATCACTGCGGCCTTGGCGGCGATCTGCTTTGCTTTCACCATCATGTTCACCAAGAAACTGACACGCACCGAAAGCATCGCCTGTATCCTGTTCTACCTGACCGTGACGCAGGTGGTCTTTGGCCTGATCGCCGCCGGATATGACGGAGATATCGCCCTGCCCTCGGCTACCAGCCTGCCTTGGGTCGTGCTGATCGGTTGCGCCGGACTGCTGGCGCATTTCTGCCTGACAAATGCGCTTAGCATCGCGCCCGCAACGGTCGTGATCCCCATCGACTTTACCCGCCTTCCGGTGATCGCTGTAGTCGGCATGCTGCTTTACAACGAGCCGCTGGACCTGTTCGTTTTCGCCGGGGCCGTGGTGATCTTTGCAGGCAACTACCTGAACATCTGGTGGGAAACCCGGCGTCCGAAATGATCCGCAAGAAACGGGTTGCGGGGGGCATGGCACAGGCATAGCACTGCGCGCATGACACAAAAATCAAGGCTCAATTCGCATTAGCTATGCACTCTCCGATGCGATAGAACGGAACGTGAACGCAGGAGGCGCGCATGGACCATCACGACTATCTGGCCTGGCTATCTGAGATTGATGATCTTTCCCCGGACC
>Ga0163216_101711_pt1 | contig 11157 bp, 15 predicted proteins | sample SynspAceP_FD_167610 | JGI IMG/M metagenome (GOLD analysis project Ga0163216, IMG submission 167610) | Saline lake microbial communities from Ace Lake in Antarctica - Synechococcus sp. Ace-P (Illumina Assembly) | ecosystem: Environmental > Aquatic > Non-marine Saline and Alkaline > Saline ...
CAAATCCACCCCAATCATTGTCTCTTTCATCTCGCCGTCCTCCTCGTTTAGTGGCTCTTCCAAAACTACCTTTTGGCACATTGCGATGCCGTCTGGGGAGGACGGCAACCACCCCATCTTACAACAACGAGCGCCCGAACATGGGCATCGGCGGAATAACACCCGCCATGAAACTCAAACTTGCCGCGTGAAGTCCAGGAAAACGGCCGCTTGAAAATGGGATGAATACCATAGCTTGGCGACGCTTCGAGTCTCGATTGATTCTCTTGGCCGCCGCCGCGAGCGATTTGCGACCTACTTCGATGAACTCCACAGTGGGCTCATATGCCCCTGTTGCTGGATTGAAAAAGAAGTTCGGGCTGAGGTAGGGCCCATCGGGGGCGGCACCGACACTCACGACTTCTTCCGGTGCTTCACCTGCTTCACTGAGTATTCTGTCATTACCTGACGTCATGACTGCCCCCACATAGGTACCCTAATCAAGTCATCAAATATGGTGAGCCTGCTCCATGATGCCGGAGAAATTCCCCCGAGAAGACATATGGCGATACCAGACTTCAACCCGAAAGATCAGCGCTCGTCTATCGGGCGATGTGAATTCCAGCTAGCTGCGCGAACGGCGAGCACACCGATACAAGCGCCCGCAAACACTACAGATTCCCACCCGATTCCTCCCGATTTCCACACTTGACGGATAGATGCCCCTCTCAGCAAACTGAGGGCATGTTAGTAGCGTTTTTCCCTCACAATGTGCGAAGCGGATCATGAAACACCGCCTCATCGCCTATGTCGGAGGAGGGCTTCACTCCAAGGTCGTCGCCGCTGGCTCCAAACCCGGTCAGTCCCAATCGGCCATTATTGAAATGGCGCTGAAGGCGTATTTCTCCCTCGCGCTCGACCAGGTCCGCGAGTCCGGAATGATACGGCGCCAGGACGACATACTGCGTGCGCTTGCCCGCATCGAGCGCGACCAGCAGGCGCATATGGAAATGACCGACCTCATCGCTTGGTATGAACTCCTGTTCTCCTCGCCGATGACCGATGAGCAGATCAATGCGGCGGGCGCAGATACGAGGAAACGCCATGCTCAGTTCCCCAAGGCTGTTCAGAACCGGCTGGGCTCCGGGCGCAGATTGCTCGGCGAGGCGCTGGCGGATGCGGTGTTCAGCGAGGATGATTTTGTGTCTGCGCAGGACAGGCGGCAGTGAAACCTGGCGACACCCATCCTGGTCCGGGCGACCCTGACCAGCTCTTCACCCCCGAAGAGCCTGCCGCCCTGCTCAACGTAAAAACTCAGACACTCGCGAAATGGCGGATGGGAGGGCGAGGCCTTGGCCCGCACTTCGTAAAAGTCGGCAGAGCGATCAGATATCGCCGCGCAACGCTGGTGTCATTCATTGAAGGCAACACGGGCACGAACACTGCCGAAGCCAGATCAGGCCTTCGCGAGCAATAATCTGTGTGGGCACGTCGAAACTCGAAGAGGCAGAGCCTCCCCTACCCTCTTATTTCCTTCGGCAGTGCGTGCCGCAGTTTCTTCGAGCGAAATCTGTGATGCGCTGGCAAACTTGGAAACAGTCCTCAAATCCATGGGCTACGCCGCCAAAGATGAGTCTAAAGCGGATCGGGAGATCCTGGTCTCATGGATGTCAAAGAACGCGATCCGCGCGAACGCACCCCGAACGAATGGCAACAAGCCAAACGAATTGCCCACCATGCGGGCGAGACCGGCAAATTGAACTCAGTTCCCGACAGGTCAGCCTGGCAGCGCCAGATGCCAGTCAGTTTATGATTTTCTCATTTAGCGCAGTCTCGCTGCGTAAAACCAGCTTAATGGTAAACTTGATTGAAGTTTGAAAAAATGCTATTTAGCTAAGCATGGCTGTGCAAAACGACGGAAAGCTAAACCAACTCTTTCACGATCTCCCCGAAGGGCTGGTCGTCGATGCCGCATGGCTGCGCCAGAAGGGCTATTCCACATCGCTGTGCAGCCAATACGTTGCGGCGGGCTGGCTGGAGAAGCCCGCACGGCGCGTCTACCGCCGCCCGACGAAAACCAAACTCACGTGGCAGCAGGTCGTTATCTCCCTCCAGACACCGTTGAACAGGCTCCTCGTGGTCGGCGGTCGCACCGCGCTCGAGTTGCAAGGCATGGGACATTACCTCTCGCGCGAGGTCCGCGAGATTCACCTCTACGGGCCAGAAGCTCCACCGACTTGGCTCAAGGATTTGGATCTTGGCGTGCGGTTCATCCACCACACCGGTAAGCGGCTCTTCGGAAACGAACCCACCCATGGCAGTTTCAGGCAGATTGAATGGGGACATCTGAGCTCGCCGCTCACCGTATCCACACCCGAGCGCGCCATTCTCGAGCTGCTGGATGAGCTGCCGAATAACGAAAGTTTTCATCAGGTCGATAAACTGATGGAGGGCCTCTCCAGCCTCAGCCCGCGCCGCCTCAAAGAACTGCTCGGCGATTGCCACAGTGTGAAAGTGAAACGGCTCTTTTTCTTTTTCGCGGAACGCCATCACCATCGTTGGATGAACCAACTCGACCCAGAGAGCTTCGATCTCGGAACAGGAAATCGCGTTCTGGTGAAAGGCGGCAAACTCAATCGCCGTTATCACATCACCGTGCCGGAGGATCTCGATGGCCTACAGTGATATCTACCGGCAACAAGTCACGCTCCTCATCCGTACGCTTCCCTATGTGGCCGAGGAGGCTGCCTTCGCACTCAAGGGTGGGACCGCCATTAATCTCTTCGTGCGCGACATGCCGCGCCTCTCCGTGGATATTGACCTGACTTACCTTCCAGTGGAGCCACGCGCGGCCTCGCTCAAAACAATCGATGAGGCAATGACCCGCATTGGCGAGCGCATCGCCGCAGGCATTCCAGGCGCGCGGATCGTACTTCATCGCCCGCAGGGCTTGGGGATAGTCACCAAAGTGCTTGTCGAAGAGGGCGGCACGCGGATCAAGATCGAAGTTACGCCGGTCTCGCGCGGCTGCGTCTATGAGCCGGTTACAATGAGCGTTTCGGCCTTTGTAGAGGCAGAGTTCGGCTTCGCTGAAACACAAGTCGTTTCATTCGCTGATTTGTACGCGGGCAAGATTGTCGCCGCGCTCGATCGGCAGCACCCGCGGGACCTATTTGATGTCCGCGACCTTTTGGCCAACGAGGGCGTGAATGACGCGCTTCGCGCTGCATTCGTCGCCTACATGCTTAGCCACAATCGTCCCATGCACGAAGTCCTTTCCCCGATCCGCAAGGACATTGAGGGCGAATTCGTGCGTGGATTTGAAGGCATGACTGACGCACCCGTCGACCTCGCCGAACTCGTCACCGCCCGCGAGAGAATCATCGCCATAATAGTAGGCGCTATGCCCGAGGCGCATCGCAAATTCCTGATTTCATTTAAACGCGGCGAAGCCGACTGGTCTCTGCTCGGCTTGCCCGGGGTGGCCGATCTTCCTGCTGTAAGGTGGCGTCAGCAAAATCTCGACACACTCTCACGCGAGGTCCGCGCTGCCGAAGTGGCCAAGCTGGAGAAGGTATTGTTCGGAGACAGCCATGAAGGCTGATCTGCCATCGCTTCTCCCAAGAACAGTCAGTGTGTCACGAAATTCTATCGATTCCAGTTTCGACTTGTTGGCGGGCGACCACAGCTCGGCGAGGCACTGGCGGATGCGGTGTTCAGTGAGGACGATTTTGTGTCGATGCAGGACAGGCGGCAGTGAACCCTGGCGGCACCCATCCTGGTCCGGGCGACCCTGACCAGCTCTTCACCCCCGAAGAGGCTGGCGCCCTGCTCAACGTGAAACATCAGACACTCGCGAAATGGCGGATGGGAGACACGGACCGGACCCGCACTTCGTGAAAGTCGGCAGAGCGATCAGATATCGCCGCGCAACGCTGGTGTCATTCATTGAAGGCAACACGGGCACGAACACTGCCGAAGCCAGATCAGGCGTTCGCGAACACTAATTTTTGTGGGCAATGTGTGGGCACGGCGAAATTCGAAGAAGCGATGTTTTCGTTTAACCCCTTGTTTTCTTTGGTGCACCCGGAGCGATTCGAACGCCCGACCCCCAGATTCGTAGTTTGTGGGTATAGGATTTTATTCCGTCCGCTGGTGTTCGTGCACGTTCATTTTATCGTTGTTTTATATACCTTTTATGAATTTTCTTGTTCGCGCCCATTCACACGCGCTTGCCTTTGATCGCGTTATTTGGCACAAATTTGGCACAAATTTCAGCTTCTTTTGGTGATCATCACATGGCCCCGTCCCGACTGCGTGCACTTACGGATCGGCAGGTCCAGGCACTGCAAACAACCACAAGCGTGGGCGGCGTCCCGGGTCTCGAATGTGTCGTATCTCCAACTGGCACCAAGTCGTGGAGACTGCTCTATCGCGTCACTGGAGACACATCTGCAAGACGACGCTCGCTGGGTCTTGGCCGCTACCCAACCGTCGGCCTGGCCGAAGCGCGCCAGCGATCCACAGAGGCCCTTCGACTCGCGTCGGAGGGAACAGACCCGAAGCATGAGCGCGAAGAAAAAGCGCGCAAACGCGACCTGACAGTTTCACAGGCAGTGGACGAATACCTAGACTGGTGCCGCATGAACAACGTGGCGGCCACAGCCCAGGACAAGCAATCCGTGTTCAAGAACCACGTCCTCAAAAATCTAGAATCGTCCCCTCTCGTGTCGATCACGCGGAAAGACATTGCTGCCATCTTGGACAAGCTCGGAGACAGGCCCGCTCGCCGGCGCACGGCCTACAGCTATCTGCGGCACTTCTTTCAATGGGCGGCCGAGCGGGAGTTTATCGACGCAAATCCCTGCCTTGTGATCAGGACGCCCAAGACCGTGCCCGCACGCGAGCGCGTTCTGACCGACGATGAAATCCGATCACTCTGGACAGGCACCAGTGTACTTTCCTTCATGGGGCGCCTGCAGCTCATGACGGCGCAGCGTATTGGCTCCATCGGACGCATGCGATGGGAAGACCTGGACCTGAAGGGCAAGATCTGGAACATCCCGGCCCACAACATGAAATCTGGAAAATCACATGCTGTTCCCCTGTCTGACCGAGCAGTCTTGCTTCTTTCGGGTTGGCCCCAGCTACCAGGTCCCTACGTCTTTGGCGTCGGGAGCGACGGAGCCAAGGCCTTCAACGGCAGGTCCAAAGGAATGAAGCGCATGCGCGAGGGTGGTATCGCCGGCGACTGGCGGCTTCACGATCTAAGGCGAACAGCCGTAACGTTAGCCCAGCGCGGCGGCGCAGGCATCGACGAAATCAAGGCGCTCACCCAGCACAAGGTGGCAGGGGTTATTAGCGTCTATGCGCGACACGGTTACGAGAAGGAGAAACGGTCTGTCGTGGATTTCATAGACATGCAAATTGCCAATATTTTGCGGCATGATCAGGATTGAGCGACCAGAAGCGCACGATGCCTCCCCAAGGACGTGGTCCACTGAGCGACATGACGGTCGAAAGCGATCCTGCGACGCTGGAAACTGCCATATATACAGCATGGCTTTCGACCGTCATTCAGTGATTGGGCGGCGGCGACCGAGTATGTCGCGCTTATACGAAGTCAGTTTACTGGGACGAGCACCTCAGAATGTACGAGTGGTGGGCAAACGAGATCCAGAGCATGATCTGATCAAACGCCTACTATCCTTATTGGCACCCAAAAAGGCGTCACCGACTCCTTGGATTCTGCCTGCTGCGTGAGTCGCGTCCAATTCCAGAAATTAAGCGTCAGACCGAAGCCAACTCGCAACTTCGTCGGCCGGCGCTGACGCGGGCGTCATGCGCAATGGGCACTCCCAGACAATTGCAACGCGCCATCCCAGCGCGCATCGAACCGAGAGTATTCGCTGGATTTCTTCTCAACTATCGGTCTTATTAATCGAAACTCTTGGGGAACTAATCATGCGTAGTCTCTATTTCTTGTTGGCACTCTCACTTTTTTTCGTGCCTAGTGCCACTGCAGCTTGCTGGAAGAAAAAAGACAATACTTACGTAGAGAGCGCGAAATCTCCTTCGTCTGGTGCCAGACGAACCTCTTCCAGAAATTGCGCTGGAGTGTCTAAGAGCGCGAGCCCCGCAAGCTCTTCTAAGATCAAGCGTGTGGTGGTTCCAATAGAAAATCTGAAAGGATTTTCGGTCCGCCCCGATACGCGGCAATGTACAAAGTATGTTCAAGACAGGACGGGGATTAAGCCATCGGGCATTGCATACGAACGTCCCGACAGTGAGCATAAAGCTTGGAAGCAAGCGCTGATCGATAAAAAACTAAAGGATCCGAGAAAGGGTGATGTTGCAATCATTGCCGCATCAGCTGCATGGCATGTTGCTTATGTGGAAGAGGTCGGCGCCAGTTATCCAGTTTCGTACCAAAATGCGCTTGGTCGCCCAGATAAATGTTGGATTACTATTTCTGAGACAAATTACAAGGATAGGTATTATCAAAAGCGCACCGCAGTAAGCTCTTCTTGTTCAGGTGCATGGGCGAAACTCAAGATCAAAGGTTTCTACAGGCCATGAATATTGGTCGAGCCTAGCCCAACAATGCACTTGAAAAACCTACCACGTCACGTCGTCTACAGGGCGGAACGAATAGAGTGCCTCTTCGGCGAAGCGCGGAATCGCCTCATCGCAATGATCGAAGCCTGGCTTATCAGCTTTAGTGGTGCATCTGAAACGTGCGACAGACAGTCGAACCAGCTCTTCACCTTTGTATTGGTCAACCGGTCGTAACAAGAAGACCACCAAACGATAGTTTCTGATGGTTGGACCTGAGAACCAGCCTTCGACTTTTCGCAAATCGAACTCCAACAATAAACTCCCTTTTCTCGCGAGAATTGGAGCACCAACAAGCTCAGAAAATTCGACTGCTGAAGCATGAAAATCGCGACCGGGCATTTTTCTGACCGTAATTGAAGTGACAATATCAGGCCCAAACTCGGTCTTGAGAGCCGTGACCAGATCGCTCGTGGTCGCGCGCTTTAGATAGTCTTTCATCGCCCGATGTTCCGGCGAATCGGAATGAGCTATCTCTCGATAGTTTTGAGCCGAAACATAATGTCGCTGCGGCGTCACAGATGACGCGCAGCCAGCCAATAACACTACCGATACCAACCCATGTGCCGCCCGGCTGCCGATCATAGCTTCTCCAATGCGCGCTGAAGAATGAGCGGCTCCAAGATGGAACATCGTGTAAAATTGGTGAACGTTGCTTCAGAAGCAATGCACTTTCCGTAATGCGCCGACTCCGCCACAGTCTCGTTAGTGTTCGACGCAATAAGTCGCACACTGAACTCGACAAACCGAGTCATATCGCCTGGCTGCCCAAGTTCTTTCCTCGAAACCTCGATCCAATAGTTTGGTCGTCCACCGATAATAAAAAGTCCGCTGGGGAGAGTGTTGGCGAATTTTGTCATTACAACTAAGTGCTCGGTGGAGGGGCGCCTTTTAGTTCCGAATACCGGCGCCGATTGCCCCGACTTCATCAACCGCTGCTCAAGCGCGGATCCAATCTCCTGTCGCTGAACCAACGAAGTTTCTATCGCTGCTCCACCTTCAAGTGTCGTTGACGAGCAACCTGGCAAAAACCCCATCAGCACGAGGGCTGCAATCAAAAGAATCCATTGCATCGAAATTCAAATCCCCCTTTTTGCTCGACACAGACGTGTGCGTTGGAGCGCCTTTCCTTCTTTTGAACGACCCGTGGAACTACAAATCCGATCTCTTATCTCCAATCAACGATACGTTGGATTCAGGGCATGCTCAATCTGCAACAGTATCCAAGCTTCTTTTTGACCGTCAGACTCTGCTTGGTGGAAGTCAGATCCCTGTCTGGAAATGTAAACATTACGCAGTACTTTAACCACGGTTCGGTTCGTGCGCTCGTCGGTGACGGTGATCACATAGCGGTCCTTCCACTTCGCATAGGAGGCCTCTCTGAGTTCCAGTTTCGTAAGAAATATTCCGGCATCGATGCTAGATAGCTCAATTTGGTTGCCCAGATCAGGCATTATGTCAGCAACGAGTTCCGCGATCTTCTTTCGATCTGCAGCATAGGCTCTGCAATATGGCGTTTCACCAACTATAATTCCGTCGCGAAAGACTGGGTCTCCTTCTTCCGGTAACGGATTCGCCAATGCTCTAGCAACAGCGTCATAAGCTGCTCCCTGACCATTCAAACCTTCTTGGATGCCGGCAGCCATGCCTTCGGACCACGCCGACCTCCACGTTGTGTGATAGCCTTGCCAACTAGGACGACGGACTTTCGTTAGGTCTGCCAAATTTTTGCAACCGACGACGAGCTCGCCTTGGCTGTCAGTGACTTGAGTTCGTTCGACCGGCACCACCGAAACACATCCCACCAAAGAAAATATCAAAAACAGTGGCATCAATTTCATGGCATTCCTCCTACGTATTGGGCTCGACAAGTTCTACTTCTATAGTATTTTCAAGTATGTAAAAGTCGGTGTTTGCGTGCCGCTAAAATCGGAGAGGCATGTGCATGCGGGTTGGAATTTGGAAAATCTTCGCATGTGTTTTTTGGCCTGTTTTGTGCGGTTCAATAGCAAGCGCACAGATGCCCCCCGTTGATCACGTTTCCAGCAATGTGGGATTCGTTCTTGAAGACTTGGCCGGAAAGATTTGGATTCAGAAGGACACGCGACCGGTTCTCTACTTGCAGTACGAACCAGAACAAGATGACGGCATATTGCTTTTTGCCGGCATGGATAACGACGGCAACGTGATTGGGGGCTATTTTGCAACGGACCCTCAAACTCTCGCCACAACTGCTGTCTTGGTTCGAAAGGGACAAGTATCAGAGTTCGTCGTAACTAGCTCACCAGGCAAGATCGTTCTTACTGGATCAGAAGCTGGGATTGCAGTCCGCCAGACGTTTGAGAGAGCGAGCGCGACACGTTACCATGTGGCTTGGGAAGAAATGCGAAACGGGCGCTGGATACGCGTACGTGAATTAAGCAGCATTCTAGCCAAGCCGGAAATGGTCAAGGCGCTGAGATGGGTTGAGAGTAATCCCGAAGCCGAAGATGAAGCTGAGGCGGCGCGCCTAGCCTTGATGGCAGAACAGCCTCGGTTCTTTGAGCGCCTTAAGCTGGCAGTTCAAGATGGCGTTGTTGTAGGTGTCCGTGATGGCTTAGAGACGGGGATCAGCGAACGTGTGGCAAATGAAATAATCAACTTGTCGTCGGATGTCGCTGAGCTTGAGGAAGAATGAAAAAGACGATGTGCTGTGTATACGCTGGTCGGCAAGCACCAGATTGACATGCCGCACCCTAGTTCAACAACTACGCTGCAGAATTGTCGGACTAGGCGTGAACTGCATATCTGGCTACGGGTTCGCCCTATAAGCCGGAACCTGATACCATCCATTGCCTCGCTCGCGCCAAAACGTTTCAACGTTGGTCTTAGCGGCACGGACATCGTCGCAAACTGTGGCTTCCACGATAACACTGCGGTACATGCCGTCTTCGCGCTCCCAAATGGCCGTCGGCGTGAAGGTGATGTTGAGTTGCAAAACGTCCACCCTGCCCTCGAAATCGAAGCTGGAGCTCTTCCCGGTTTGTGCTGCCGTCCATTCGCCGAGCCCGAGTTCCTTCTTATACTTATTGAACCCGAACCAAACGCCGCAACCCCCTGGTAGGTTCACTGTCGGCGCCTTAGCCCCCGCTGACAATTCAAAGAATAGCGCAGGCGGCGTTGCAGCGACACATTCGTCTATCCGCTGCTCAAGTGAAATCGGAGCCAACTCGTGAGGATAGGGCACGATCCCGCAGCCCGTCAAAATGAAACAAGCCCAGATTCCAATAGACGACATATGAACGGCGCGCTCGATAATCATTTATTTATCTGGTGGTCAATTAGTGGATCACCTCTACATAGCTAGCTATCAATAGCTAGGTTTCCTGTAGTACATTGATAGTTTCTTGACCGGCATATCTTTGTAGGTAGGGTTGGGAAATGCGCCGTGCTGACATCCGTCCATTTGCTTGCAAAGGTTCAAGTGGAGATGATCCTTATAAACCGTTCCGATTTGCTCGCCTCGCACAATCGTTTGTCCCTTTTTCGCTTTAAGAACGACGTGCAGGTAACCAGAGAACGATCCATCACTATTCTTCACGATGATGTAGTTGCCGTCGCTTCCACCAAGAGAACCAGTCTTTACAACTTCGCCATTCTTGATGGAAAATACACCGTTTCCTTTTGGTACAGCTAGGTCAACGCCAGTGTGTACCTGTGACGAATTTCTGCTCCATTTAACGCCGTACTTTTGAGTCACGGCTTGGTAAGAAACGAGAGGAGAGCCTGGCCGCGGAGGACCTGCATATATTTGCGCGATCGCGGCAGAAGTAAGAAACACTGATCCTAAAACCAAACATGCGATCCAAGATTTCGTTGTATTCATGATCGTCTTTGCCCCCAAGCACTCGTTATTCGGCCGATAATTTAAGTCCGGTCTGAATAACCATGCATACCGAATATTTTTTCGCAATGCATATTTGGTTTGGAATGGCCCCATCTATCTGGCGAGCTTTGTCTTAGAAACTAAGACATGATGTTGTCATTTCTCGCGACCAGACATTTGGGCCTCACGTCAAGTTCAGAACAGACTCCTTCGCTCAATATTCTTCTTTGGCCAGATTGGGCGCTCGCGCTTTATGCGCATGCTGCGTCACGGCGACGATTGCGGAGCGAGCGCCTTTATCGCCTGCAGCTTCAGTAACATCCCCAGCGTCCGCTCAAACTGCCGATCCAGCTCCCCATCCAATGCCATCAGCTTCGCCGCACGAAACGGATCGAGGCTCTGCCCCCAAACCTGAAGCCTCACCGCCGGCCGCTGTTCCACCGCTTCGATCTGCTCCGTCATCTGCTCCTGCAGGCTGCCAGTGATGAACGACAAGAGTCGCGCGGCCCGCTCCTCTGTCGTGTCGGCATCGCCTTCATCGGCCACCACGTTTGCCCACCAATCGAGTGAGTGTTGATTTCTGCTGAGAACTGACCCGGAGTTTTCATCGAGAAGTGACCCGCTTTTTGACTATCGTTCGAGTTCTATTTCCGGGTCAAGATGATGTTTTCTCCTTTTTCGATTTGGGTTGTTGCGCC
>Ga0163216_101712_pt1 | contig 11145 bp, 10 predicted proteins | sample SynspAceP_FD_167610 | JGI IMG/M metagenome (GOLD analysis project Ga0163216, IMG submission 167610) | Saline lake microbial communities from Ace Lake in Antarctica - Synechococcus sp. Ace-P (Illumina Assembly) | ecosystem: Environmental > Aquatic > Non-marine Saline and Alkaline > Saline ...
TTGTTCCGTGCTGTCACGCCACTATCGCTGGCCTTGCCCGGCAACTGAGGCTCAAGCCGCACCCACAGACTATCACAAACCACAAATCGATCCTCGTTCACTCAAACCTCCATTTTGGAAGTTTGAACCAGAAATCAAACGCTATGGGAATCCTGAATGTCCACGGACCCTAATGCAGTCTGGATATCTTTAAACGGCGCGGACAGCTGGAGAGCGACCCCGCGTGCAAAGTGAAGAAGCTCCGTCCCACTGGATTGGTCGGGACGGAGTGATCTTACCGCCGCGCCTTTTCTTTATTTTGCTGTTGATTTCCACCCAGAAGTGACCCACTTTTAGATTATGTTTCGGGAGTCAGGCTTTGGTCAAGGCATCAGTGTTATCATTCGTTTTTCGCGCAGCTGCGGCCGAACTGGCCTTGAAGCGAAAGCTGTCGTTTCCGGTCTCCGGGATGTGGCAGCGATGTGTCAGGCGGTCGAGCAGCGCGGTGGTCATCGTTGCATCACCGAAGACGGTCGCCCATTCGCTGAAGCTCCGATTGGTGGTAATGACCACGCTGGTGCGTTCATAGAGTTTACTCTGCAAGTGGAAGAGCAATGCACCGCCTGACGTAGAGAACGGCAGGTAGCCCAGCTCGTCCATTGCCTGGCAATGGTTTGCATGCAAACCATGAGAGGGGAGGATCACGAGATCGAGCTTGGTGAGGCTTTCGGCGAGCTGTCCGGCCTTCCCCTTGGCCTTCTCCTGTTCGAGGGTGTTGACGAGCTCGATGGTCGAGAAGAAGCGAACCTTGCGGCGGTGATGTTCGACAGACTGCACACCAAGGGTCACGCCAAAGGCGTGCTTTCAGCACGACCGCGACATGGGTTTTGCCAGTCCCCGGGCCCTCAATCAGTACGACGTTCTGGGCACCGTCCATGAACTCGCCCCGATGAAGTTGGCGCACCGTGGCCTCGTTGATCTCACTGGCCGCAAAGTCGAAGCCCGAGAGGTCCTTGTAGGCCGGGAAGCGAGCGGCCTTCATATGATAGGCAATGGAGCGCACCTCACGTTCTGCGACCTCAGTCTTCAACAACTGGGCGAGCATCGGCACTGCGGCGTCGAATGCCGGTGCGCTTTGTTCCACGAGGTCTGTCACGGCATGCGCCATCCCGTGCATCTTCAGACTGCGCGAGCCATGATGATGGCACCGCTGGCTGGATCATGACGCATGGCGGCCTCCGGCGGTCCGGGCTTGCAGGCCATCATAGCGTTCGACATTCGCCTTTGGCTCACTGCGCAGAGCAAGGGCCTGTGGGGTGTCCCCTCTCGTGCATGTAAACATGCACTGTCCCGTCGCCTGACAGGGCATTGCAAATGCCCGAGAAGGGGGCAGTGGATGTCGGGCCCACCGATCGTCTTTCCGTCGATCAGACGATGCAGTAGGTTCAGCACGTGGGTCTTGGTTGCGACGCCCTGTGCCAAGGCCATTTCCACGGCGACCCGCACGGCCTGTTCATCATGCCGGAGGCATGCCTCCGGCATGACGTGATGCAGAACCAGTGCCAGGATATCAACCATTCACTGCCCCCTCTCGGGATCACGCTTTGCGTGACCCTGTCGGGCAACGGGACAGGGTAGTGCGGAGCAATGTCCCGGGAGGGTCCCTATCCCCACCAGGCTTGCGCAGCATGAGGTCCTGGAGCTGTTTGAAGGCCGGAGGGAATTCCACGAAGGGCGCACCGTTCATTGCCCGGCAGGCGCATGCAGAGCATGCTGCCGAGAGGGGCGCAATGCTCCGGGCTTGCGCTGAAGGACCGCCAGGTAATGCCGCCAGTCGTAAATAGTGCGTGGTGGGAGTTGATGACTGCGCTGGATCACCCGCACATGCTCACACAGGATCTGTCCTTCGGCGGCGTCACGCCAGAGGCGTGCTTTCAGCACGATCACCAGCCTGTCTGGATAGACGCGCAGACAGACAGGGCGGTTCGCAAATGACGCCGGTACGCTATAGCGGTTGCGCTCAAAGCTGATCAGGCCCCCTCTCGGCAGCATGCTCTGCATGCGCCTGCCGGGCAACGGGTCGCAAGGAACCGCATGTTTACCTGTCGGTCCTTCCCGCGGCCGACGCGGTCAACCGCAGTGCGCGCGTCCGTCGCCAGTGGGCTCGAACCAATGGCGCCTCACTGGCAACTCCTCGAACCAATGGCGGACAATTCCCGCTGTCGTAGATGCCGGGCTCCGGGACACCGCCGAAGGCTCTGAACCCGTGCCAGTGGGCATCAAACTGCATCCCTTGGGTCAACTCTCAATGGAAATTATGCAGCTACCCGGGTCACACCTCGGTGGAAATTAACAATTTTGCCTTTAAACTTAATCCTGCTCTTCTCCGTAAAGACTGCAAATAAAACAAGAGGGCTACCCGCAGGCAGCCCTCTTTATTAGATGTTTTCGTTTGGTTTACTGAGCTGCCCAGCCGGAAACTGCCTTAACTTCAAGGAATTCCTCAAGGCCAAAGACCCCGCCTTCGCGGCCGTTGCCAGACTGTTTGTAGCCGCCAAAGGGCGAGCCTTGGGCGAAGCCTTGGCCATTGGTCTCGACCATGCCCGAGCGCAAGCGGCGCGCAACGCGGCGGCGGGCCTCGTCATCTGTGGTCTGGACGTAGTTTGTCAGGCCGTAGGGCGTGTCATTGGCGATGGCGATTGCTTCTTCTTCGGTTTCGAAGGGGATAATCGACAGAACGGGTCCAAATACTTCTTCGCGGGCGATGGTCATGCTATTGTTGACGTCCGCAAAAACTGTCGGTTTGACGTAGTAGCCGCGGTTCAGGCCATCGGGACGGCCAAGGCCACCGGCTGTCAGGCGGGCTTCTGACATGCCTTTTTCGATCAAGCCCTGGATTTTGTTGTACTGCGCTTCCGACACAACTGGCCCTATGTGCTTGCCTTCCTCCGACGCGGGGCCAACGTGGGTATTTGTGGCGACTTCGGATGCGGAGGCTACAGCTTCGTCATAGCGGGATTTGTGTACAAGCATTCGTGTGGGGGCATTGCACGACTGGCCGGAGTTGCGGAAACAGCGGATTGCACCTTGTGCAGCTGCCTTTGGATCGGCATCGGCGAAGATGATATTTGCACCTTTACCGCCCAGCTCGAGGCTGACGCGCTTGAGTGTGTCGGCAGCCGCTTTGGAGATCGCGATACCGGCACGGGTAGAGCCTGTGAAGCTGATCATGTCGACATCGGGGTGCGCGGAGAGCTGGCTGCCGACGCCCGGACCATCACCGTTGACGAGGTTGAACACGCCTGCGGGGAAGCCTGCTTCGTGTACGAATTCTGCGAACAAAACGCCTGACAGCGGTGCAATTTCCGAGGGCTTCAAGATCACGGTGCAGCCGGTGGCCAGTGCGGGAATAACCTTGAGGATGATCTGGTTCATCGGCCAGTTCCACGGTGTAATCAGCGCACAGACGCCGATGGGCTCACGCAGGGTTTTTTCGGTTGCTGTGAAATCTGACTCGAAGGAGAAATTTTCGAAAGCTTTCAAAAAGCCGTCGATGTGCCAGCTGCCTGCACCTACCTGTTGTTGACGGCTGAGCATAATGGGCGCACCCATTTCCATGGACATGGCTTGTGCCATTTCTTCCTGACGCGCGTCATATATTTCTGCCAGCTTTTTGATCAGGGCGGTCCGCTCCTCCTTGGAGGTTTGTGACCAGCTTTCGAATGCGGTGCGCGCGGCTGCAACGGCGGCATTTGTGTCAGCTTCGCCACCAAGAGAGATCACAGCGCACTGTTCTTCCGTAGATGGATCAATGACGGGAAAATCATTTGCAGCGGCCGGGGCGACCCATGCGCCGTTGATATAGAAATTACGGTGTTCTTGCATTGGACATACTCCTTGTCTGGGTTTTGCGCCACTGTGTCACTCTGTTTGCCTGCCTGCAAGATGGCACTGGAACTCGGGCTGTGAATGATTAAGTAGGACTTAAGCAACCATCAGATGGAGAGAACCGACATGAGCTTGCGCATCAACGATACCATTCCCGACCTGACAGTCGAGACAGATCAGGGCACCATATCCCTGCATGATTTTGTGGGCGATCACTGGGCGATCCTATTTTCACATCCCAAAGACTTTACCCCTGTCTGCACAACCGAATTCGGTGCCGTGGCGCAGCTTGCGGACGAATGGGCCAAGCGGGACACCAAGGTGCTGGGTATTTCCGTGGACGGTGTTGAAGACCATAAGAAGTGGAAAATCGATATCGAGCAGGTGGCGGGTGCCAAGGCGGGTTTCCCCATCGTGGCCGACACGGATTTGTCTTTGTCCAAAGCATTCGACATGTTGCCTGCGGAGGCCTATTTACCTGACGGTCGCACACCTGCGGACAGTGCCACGGTGCGTGCTGTGTTCATCATCGGGCCGGACAAAAAGCTGAAGCTTTCGATGACCTACCCCATGAACGTAGGCCGTAACTTTGCCGAAGTGCTGCGCGCGCTGGACGGATTGCAGACTGCAAATGGCCAAGGTGTTGCAACGCCTGCCAACTGGAATGTGGGCGATGACGTGATCATCCCGACAAGCCTGTCTGACGCGGACGCAAAAGAGAAATTCGGCGCGTTCGAGACTGTGCTGCCCTATCTACGCAAGACCAAACTGAAGGGCTAACCGGCGCTTCATGGATGTGAAAAAGGGGGGCCAAAGCGGCCTGCCTTTTTTATAAGACCTCAGAACAGGCCGAAGAACTTCTTTTTCTTCGCGGGCGGGGGCGCTTGCTCCATGATCTCCAGATAGCGCTGCCAGTTGTGGCGGCCTGCAATCACTCCTTCAGCCACTGCACAAAACAGGTCTTGTGTCTGCGTGCGACGCGCCTCGAACAGGTGGAAAAACGCGTTTTCACCGTAGAAGGACCCGATGCCATACATGCCATAATCCGCCAGCGGCCAGCGCGGCAGCACCGAGAATGCGGGATAGGTCAGCGCCACCTCGACACCGGCCTCTTGAGCGCGATCAGTCAGGATCTGGGCGACATCGCCCGTCTTGGTGCGGCACATCGAAGGCGCGCCTAGCGTGTTATAGACGCTGCGCTGTACGGCCAGAAACATCGGCGCGGCATATATCCGGCTGGGGTCTTTGTGGTTTGCAACCTGCGCGAGACCCGCCACAGCGCCGCCACTCGCCTGTGCAACCAGCCTATCAAACCCTGCGCGCGACAGCGGGAAGGCGTCAATATCCGCGATGATGGTCAGCGGCCCCAGCGATTCGTCGCGCATGACTGTGTTGATCCACTCGCAATGGGTGGTCTTGTCGTCTTTCCACTGCTTCAAGGGGATGTCGAGATGCGTAAAAACCCGCGCCTGCGCCTCGACCATCCGCGTAGGAATGTTGGACTGATAGAACGTGTGAACGGTGGGGGTGCTCATTGCGTTTTCCTCTCGTGCCGCAAGTTGAAGCGGATTTTGTGACCCAAGGCGCGTAGTTTGTCGCCGTACATGCGCTTCGCTTTCAGCCAGCCATAGCCGCGCACACGGCCTTCGGTGCCGCGTTTGGCCGCTGTGTGGGAGGTGTCGATATCGCTGGCGGCCCCTGTAGTCGTAAACAGCGGTGGCGAAAGGGTCAGGCCCATATCGGTCTGCGTCAGCCAGCGGCGAGTGGCATTGTCCAACGGGCAATCCATCGGCAAATAGCCGTCGACGAAAGCCTGCGCGCCTGCACGGGTCCACAGTAGCGCAGTCGCCAGCATGGGAAAATAGTGACCGCGGTATATGGTTGTGTGCACGCCCTCATGGCTGAGCGGTGCCACAGCGGACATGATCTTCATCCGGTCCGCACCGATGTTGGCGGTATGCCAGTCCAGCGCGCCGCGCGTACTCTGCCAGTCGATCAGCGCTTGTGTCAGGGCAAAGGCGTGGGCGTTTGGCAACATGTCATCCTCCAGCACAAGGCCGTAGGGCGCGCCGCTGTCCAGAAACGCTTGCAAGGCGCGGATGTGGCTAAAGTAGCAGCCGATTTCGCCACCGTTCAGATCACGGCCCATATAACGCAGTGCAGAGGTTGAACTATACTCCGGTACAGTTGCAGGATCAAGCTTGCGCCCGTTGTAGCCCGAAATCCTGCTAAATGTAACGCCGTGCAGAGCAAATTGTTCCTGTGCCGCTGCAAGCCGGTCTGGGGAATCGTCAAGATTAATGAGAAAGACGGGGAATGATTTCATACCGGCGTGTTATCCGCTAAACGTGCTAAGCGCCAGCATGTGCCGCGCCCGCCTAGCAGACGGGCGCATTGCCATTAGTGCAACACAACCCGCGTGCCATTCGGTACGCGGTTATAAAGATCAATCACATGTTCGTTGATCATGCGGACACAACCGTTTGAGACCCGCGCAGCAACTGTTTGCGGCTTGGGCGTGCCATGGATGCGCAGATAGGTGTCGCGGTCCCCGCTATAGAGGTAAAGCGCACGGGCACCCAACGGGTTGATGCCGCCCCCCTTCATGCCACCAGCGTGCTTAGCATAAATTTGCGGCTCGCGGCGGATCATTGCGGGGGTGGGAGTCCAGTTGGGCCATTCTGCTTTGCGGCGGATGCGGAACGTACCAGACCGGTAGCGCCCTTGCGTGCCAATACCGACCGCGTAGCGGATCGCCTTACCGTCGGGAAGCGTCCAGTACAACGCAAACTGGCCCGGATCAACGTGGATTTCGTTGGGGCGGAAGCGGTCTTTAATGTCGACAATGCGGGGGCGCAGGTGGTTTGGCACCTGATACTCCACCGTAGCGGCAAAGGAGGGTCCGGTGGCAACGGCGGCGGCGCCCGTGAGCAACAGCGTGCGTCGGTTAAATAGGGACATGCCAGTGTCTCCGCTTAATAAATGATTCTGTAATATAACTCTTAACATAATGGAAAAGTTCCCCCGCCGTTAGTCCGGTTTCCCGTACCTCTGTGGTAATGGTTTCGGATTTCAACTGCTTGCAGTTGTCCAAGGTGCTGAACCACAGGGGGTTCTCCACTTTTCCCAGCGCAGCTTCACACGGAAGGCTGCGAAAATAAAAAGGCCCCTGCGTCTCCACAGGGGCCTTTGTGTCCGTCAAACCCGCTCGGATTTACTCTTCTGCGGCTTTTTCTTCTTCTTTCACTTCTTCGCCGGTTTCCTGATTTACCACTTTCATGGACAGGCGCACCTTGCCGCGATCGTCAAAGCCCAGCAGCTTCACTTTCACTTCCTGGCCTTCTTTCAGAACGTCAGACGGGTGGTTCAGGCGGCGATTTTCGATCTGGGAGACATGCACAAGGCCGTCACGCTTGCCAAAGAAGTTCACGAAGGCGCCGAAATCGACGATTTTCACAACTGTACCGGTATAGACGGCACCTTCTTCAGGCTCGGCCACGATGGACCAGATCATGTCATAGGCTTTCTTGATCGAATCGGCGTTTGCCGACGCGATCTTGATGATACCTTCGTCGTTGATATCAACCTTGGCACCCGACATTTCGACGATCTCGCGGATGACCTTGCCACCGGACCCGATGACTTCGCGGATTTTATCCGTCGGGATCTGCATTGTCTCGATCCGTGGTGCGTGGGCAGAAAACTCGCCCGCGCCGGAGATGGATTTGTTCATCTCGCCCAAAATGTGCAGACGGCCCGCCTTGGCCTGAGCCAATGCTTTTTCCATGATGTCAGGCGTGATGCCCGCAATCTTGATGTCCATCTGCAAAGACGTGATGCCCGCTTCTGTACCGGCCACTTTGAAGTCCATATCGCCGAGGTGGTCTTCGTCACCCAGGATGTCGGACAGGATCGCGTAGGAGCCATCGTCTTCCATGATCAGACCCATGGCAACACCGGCCACGGCTGCTTTCAACGGAACGCCCGCATCCATCATCGACAAGGAACCACCACAAACGGACGCCATCGAGGACGAGCCGTTGGATTCAGTGATCTCTGACACAACGCGAATAGTATAGGGGAAATCTGTTGCGGCGGGCAGAACGGCCTGAAGGGCGCGCCACGCAAGTTTACCGTGACCGATTTCGCGACGGCCGGGAGGGCCCACGCGACCAACTTCACCAACCGAATAGGGAGGGAAGTTGTAGTGCAGCAGGAAGTTGGATTTGAAGTTGCCGTGCAACTCGTCAATGCGCTGCTCGTCGTCTCCGGTGCCCAGCGTGGTCACAACCAGACCCTGAGTCTCGCCACGGGTGAACAGGGCAGAGCCGTGCGTACGCGGCAGGATGCCTGTCTGGGAGACGATATCGCGGATCTCGTCCGTGCGGCGGCCGTCGATACGCTTGCCGGTTTTCACAACGTCACCGCGCAGGATGGAGGCTTCAAGGCCTTTCATCGCGGAACCGAGGTTGCCATCGGACAGCTGTTCTTCGGTTAGCTTGGATTTGATCACATCACGCGCAGCGGAAACCGCGGCGGTACGCTCTTGCTTGTCAGCAATGGCGAAAGCGGCGCGCATCTCGGTCTCGCCAGCGGCCTTAACGGCTGCGGAGAGGGCAGAGTAATCAACAGGCTGGAAATCGAACGGCTCTTTCGCCGCAGATTCGGCCAGCTGTACGATCAGGTCTATGACCGGCTGGATCTGCTCGTGGGCGAACTTGACCGCACCCAGCATTTCTTCCTCCGACAGCTCGTAGGCTTCGGATTCAACCATCATCACGGCGTCTTTGGTGCCTGCAACAACCAGATCCAGACGCTGGTCGGGGTTGTTCTTGAGGTCCTGCATGTCGTCGATTTCAGGGTTCAGGATGTATTCACCATCGCAGAAACCAACGCGGCAGGCCGCAATAGGGCCCATAAATGGCGCGCCGGAAATGGTCAGCGCAGCGGAGGCCGCAATCATCGCAACCATGTCGGGATCGTTGACCAGATCGTGGGACAGGACAGTACACATCACCAGCACTTCGTTCTTGAAACCGGGGACAAACAGCGGGCGGATCGGACGGTCGATCAGGCGGCTGGTCAGTGTTTCTTTTTCACTCGGGCGTGCTTCGCGCTTGAAAAAGCCGCCGGGGATCTTGCCCGCAGCGTAATATTTCTCTTGGTAATGCACGGTCAGCGGAAAGAAATCCTGACCGGGCTTCTGGCTGCGTGCGAATGTCACGTTCGCCATCACGGAGGTCTCGCCATATGTGGCGATGACAGAACCGTCGGCCTGGCGCGCAACTTTCCCTGTTTCCAGTGTCAGCGTCTCTTCGCCCCACTGCATGCTTTTCTTAACTTCGTTAAACATCATCGTTTCCTTGTCGGCCTGTTGGCCATTTGCGTAGAGGGCGTATTCCCTCTGACCCCGGTATCTTGTTTGGTCGGCGCTGAGGTCCGGGCGCCGGCAAGCTAGGTATCGCGGCGTGTACAGCAGAACGCGGTCGATGGGAAGGGAATGGTGTTTTGGGGATGATTTGTGCAGGGCAGTTGTCCGGGCGTTCAACAAACGGCGGTTTTTGAACAGGGGAAAGGCAGTGTCCGATCAAAACCTTTGCGTGATCACCCGCCCCGTAATAAATCGCGAACAGAGTATAACGGGCGTTGTGTTGTGCACGTCAGAGGGGAACAGATCCCAACATATTATTTTGTCTTTATAAAAGCCTATAGTCTGTATGGTTTCTTTGAATATAGAAACACTCCTATAACTCTCGAGAATATTCATTTAGTAGTGACGAACATTTCCCTTAGATCCATGTTAAAAAGGTTACAATATGGCCAATATAAGCGAAGAAGCACTCTAAAGCATCATAATGCGTGCTTTTTAAGAGACAAACGATCAGCAGAGCGGTGATGCAGAAATTCATAGTGATACGATATTGTTAGACACAGGATTGGACTCTTTAGGTTTTGCTATCTTGGTTACAAATCTTGAGGAAGAGCTTGAGTATGACCCGTTCAGCCTGTCGAGTGATGCATTTTATCCGCAGACGTTTGGAGAATTTGTCAAATTTTATTACGACAACCAGCCTCAATGAGACTTATCGACAGATTGAGGGCGCTCCCTGAAAATAGAACGCTGGTCTTGGCTCCTTCGGGTCTCTTATCCCGCGATGAAGTTGTCGCCGCGCCCGCACAGATGGAACGGCTCACTGGATCCAAAATAGCGATTTGTGTTGCGGATGCGGGGGTCGCTTTGTGAGTGCTAACCAGCCTTGATGGCATTGCAGAGCAAATTTTACTATTATCGCCTGGGGCAAACCCATCTGTGAGCCTTGAATTGGTAAGGCGGAGCGGCAGTACTTCTATCATTACCGATCAGAAAAACGCTCTGTTCGCAGTGGATCAATCTACACCTGTTTTTGAGAGTTTGAGAGTTTGAGAGTTTGAGAGTTTGAGCGAGTTGATCGCTGCGCAGACGCAACATTCCGGATCCAAAATTCGTGAAACTAAATGGATTATGAGCACATCGGGGACGACGGGCACCCCCAAACTCGTGGGCCATATTTTGACCAGCTTGAGCAAGTCGACCAAAGCCAACCCCGAGCGTGGGCGCGATCAAAATTGGGGCATGCTGTACGACTACACTCGTTTTGCAGGACTGCAGGTTTTTCTTCAGTCAGTTATATCGGGCGCGAGACTAATTGCTCCGAATTATGACACACCCCTAGGCGAAAAGATCGCGCTTTTTCTGGAAATGAATTGTACACATCTGAGCGCTACGCCGACGTTTTGGCGCAAGATCATTATGACGCCCGGTAGTGAGAAGTTGAACCTCAAGCAAGTCACACTTGGCGGAGAGATTGCGGATGACCGCATTTTGTCCGGCGTATCTGCGCAGTATCCAAACGCTCGAGTAGCGCATATTTTTGCATCAACTGAGGCTGGCGTGGGGTTTTCCGTCTCTGACGGCAAGGCCGTGTTTCCTGAAAGCCATCTGACGAACCCACCACCGGGCGTCGACATTAAGGTAGAGGGCGCCAAGCTGTATGTGCGCAACCCCCATGTGATGCCAGGGTACTTGGGAGAGACGAGGGTTTTTTCTGAAGGTGACGGCTGGGTCGAAACCGGTGATACTGTGGAAATTAAACAAGGCTTGGTGAGTTCAGCCGGTCAGCGCAAGGGCTGCATTGAACCTATCAGAGGGCGTTGCATAACCAAGTGTTTTTCTTGGGCGCGTATTCAGCTTCAGGGCCACTTGGTCGAGATCGTCTTGGCTGAAGGATGATAGATCGG
>Ga0163216_101713_pt1 | contig 11140 bp, 16 predicted proteins | sample SynspAceP_FD_167610 | JGI IMG/M metagenome (GOLD analysis project Ga0163216, IMG submission 167610) | Saline lake microbial communities from Ace Lake in Antarctica - Synechococcus sp. Ace-P (Illumina Assembly) | ecosystem: Environmental > Aquatic > Non-marine Saline and Alkaline > Saline ...
GTGAACGCGCTTTTCAATCTTGGCAGTATCAATCTTTCACAGAACATGATCGCAAAGGCGCTGCCGTATTTCCGACAAGCCGCTACGCTTGGAAGTGAACAAGCCAAGGCTGTACTTGATCAGCTAGGGGACGAGTCCGATTAAAATTACGAAGCGGTCTGAAACCTTGGATTGGTTTCGCGGAATTGGGATATTGGGTGTGTTGTGGGGGCATGCCGGTTTACCGGGACTGCCGGGTGCCTATCTATTTATCGATACTTTTTTTGTAATCAGCGGATTTCTGGTGTGCCAGTCCTTTTTGCGGGTTTACGAAAGCATGGGGCAAGACCCCTCGGGACGGGTTGTGTCTCGAATGTGGTGGAAATTCTCTGGCGGCGATCTCCGAGTGGTTTGATTTGCACCTGATCAGGCTGCGAGGTCAAGTGTCATGGGCTCGATGGGTTGGCTGAGGGTTTGCCATCCATCGATTTTGCGCATTGTGATCTGGCCGGAGGCCATCAGGGCCCAGAGCAACATGGGCACGGTTTCGGCACAGGGCAGCACGGCCTGGGTCTTGATCCGGCGTCGGAACTCCTCGTTTAGCCGTTCGATCGCGTTGGTGGTCCGCGCCGCTTTCCATTGCGTCGGATCGAGGCGGGTGAAGGTGAACAGTCGATCCCCGGCCTCTTCCAGACTATCGGCGACCGCCTTGCACTTCAGCCGCCATTTGCGCAGGAACGCTTTGCGGCGGGTCTCGACCTCAGTTGCGGTGTCAGCGTAGATCATGTCCCGATAATCGTTGCCCAGTTCTTCATGCATGTGCTTGGGAGCGTGGGCCAACAGATTGCGATGCTTGTGAACCGTGCAGCGCTGGATCGGCAGGTCATCGCCCCACAGCGCCACCAGTGCCGCCTCGAGGCCCGGGGCACCATCGACGATCACAAACTCGGGCCGTTTCAGCCCACGCTTATCCAGATCATCGAGGAACTGGCGCCATGCGGCGGTGCTTTCCCCGCCCATATTCATGATGGAAAGCAATACCTTCTGTCCATCGCGGCGCACGCCGATGGCAGCCAGCACTGAGATGTTGGTGGCCTTCTTGTCGAGACGCGTCTTGATGACGGTGCCGTCGAGGATCAGCCGGATGATGTCCTCATCAGCCAGGCTACGGGCGCACCAGGCGTCCCAATCCACCTTCACCTTGCGCCAAGCCCGGCTTACCACATCCTTGCTGACAGCCCCCTTGAACAGCGCAAACAGCGCACGCTTCACCCGCCGCGTGTTCGTGCCCGCGAGGTAAACCGATGCGATCAGCGCCTCTGCCGTCTTGGTCAGCCGCTGGTAGCGCGGCAAAGCCTTTGATCGCCATTCGCTGACCTTGCCCGCCGCGTCTTCAATCCGGGCGCGAGGCACGCTGATTGTCTCGGCCCCAAATGTCCCGATGATCTGGCGACCCCGATTGCCGTGGCGATAACCTTTCACCTCCCCGGCCGTTCGGCCATAGCGCAAACGGCCAAGAAAACCGTCCAGCTCTTCGTTGAAAACGGCCTCGATCGTGCCGCGGATGTTCGCGCGAAGGCGATCCTCGATCGGATCAAAGCCGTCCTTAAATGCAAGTAGCGCAGGCGCGCTGGTGTCTGTATTCTGTGTCATGGCGTGATCTCCTGTGGCGGTGCCAACCGCCGTTTGGGTGGGTTTGGTTCACCCGGAGATTACGCCAACTTCAAATTTCCACCAACTCCGAGACACGACCTTTGCGACATCCATGACTGCTTTCACTGCATCGGCATTAGTCAAGTCCACCGACGACGAGCTGTCCGACGCAGTTTTAACGGCTTGAGAAAGAGCCTTTGTAACTTCCAGACCGGCAGCGCCGCCACCAGCAGCTGCAATCAGCCCTGCCACCTGCACACCAGCCTTGTAGACCTCAATATTCTCTGAAGCGATGGGATCAGTGCTGAGAAGATCAGCGTCGCCTGTTATACCCAGGGCCTGCTTTACGGAAGCGGTTGCCGAAGCGACCGTTTCACCTGCCTCAACCAGCTGCTGCACAAGGGTCGTAAGTGGAGTGACCACAGTCGACCCAGCTGGCGCCAAGAGAACACCAGTAAATGCTTCGGTGGGATTATCGTAACTGCCCAGCATGTTGGGTTGAGGAATATTGTTGACTGAACGGCTCAAGCGTGAATCAACGGATACATGTCTGAAGGTTCAAAACTCCCATTTCTACCCTTTGCGGACGCTGCAGGCCGCGCCGCCTACTTTGAGGCTGCGTATTTGAAGCAGCTCGAAGTGAACAAGGCGCTTGAGCAGCGGATCATCGCGCTGGAACGGCAAGCGGCTCTCAACAGTAAGACCAGCAGCCAGCCCCCGTCGAGTGACGGCTTGAAGAAGCCACCTGCCCAGAAGCGGACGCAAAGCTTGAGGGGTAAATCCGACCGCAAAACCGGCGGTCAGCCCGGCCATAAGGGGAAGACGTTGCGACAGTCGTCGACGCCTGACCATATCATCCATCACTACCCACAGGTTTGTGACGCTTGCGGCGCGGCACTCTCAGCCAGCATGGCAGAGAATACTGTGGTGCGTCAGGTGGTTGATTTGCCAGTTCCGCCGCCGTCAGAGGTAACCGAGCACCGGGTACATCTGTGTCGGTGTGGCCAGTGTGATGCTGTCACGCGCGGGGGCTTCCCTGAGGGTGTTGCGGGGCCAGTTCAATACGGCCCTCGGATCGCCGGTATCGCCAGCTACTTGCAAACCTATCATTGCATCCCGGAGGAACGTCTTTCTCTTGTGTTGTCTGATCTGTGATGAGCGACAACCATCTTGGCCGGTGCCGACAACCACCTTGGCCGGTGGGGCTGAACGGAAGACGGGCTTGCCCGTTTGGAGGGCAGCCCCACCGGCCTGATTGATTTCTGGGATAGGTGCTGGTCGCTGCGGGTTGGTAAGCCGGGTCTCTCTGCCATCAAACGGAGGACCCGGATTGGCCTACAAACCCATCACCGACCAGCAAATGAGATTATACATGACCGACCTTCAAAATCACAGTCAGCGCACAGCGGCTGCCCGCGCCGGGTTCAGCGAACGAACCGCCCGACGCTTCGATGCCGACCCCACACCGCCCTCAAAGCGCAAGATCGCTCATGGGCGCACTGTGAGCGATCCTCTCGAACGCTATTGGGAGAACGACCTTCTCCCTCTTTTGGAAAGGCTCAATTCGCATTAGCTATGCACATGGTCCAACCGGCAGGATTCCTACTGCTGCGGCGAGGACGGCGCGTGGTGTGGGTTGCCTTGGAAGCACTGCAAGATGAAACCATCTGAGATAGCTGTCGAGATACTTGGTGGCGACGCCGCGATGGCGACGAAGGAAGGACTTGAGCCGCTCATGGCGGCTGTTGACGGTCTGGATGTGCAGTTCTCCCCGGACACGCTCGCCAGCGGTTTGGTTCAGCGCCTCATGGCTGACGCCCATCGCGGCGGCGCAGGGCGGATAACTGGTGCAGCCGTCCGTGACCAGCAAAGCGTCCAGATCAAGGACTGGCTGCAAAACCGCTTGCAAATGAGCGGCCGACACCGCTGGCAATATGGCGCTGACGGTGGCGCCGGTGCGGTCGGCGGCCATCAGGACCGGAACCTGTTCATGCGACAATCCCCGTTTTGACGCCTTGCCGCCGCGCCTGCGGGCCTTGCGATCGAGGTTTCGTTCACCTTTACGACTGCTCAAGACAAACGTCTCGTCGGCCTCGACGATACCACGCAGTTTGATCGCGCCAGACGTCACAGCCCGCAGGAAGCGGTGACGCCAGCGAAAAGCCGTGCTGCCGGCCACCCCGCAGCGCGCCGCCGAGGTCTTCACCGTGTCGCCATCGCTTAACGACCCAGCAAATTCCGTCCAGCAATCCTTGTGTCGCAGCCGAGCTAACGGCGTCCCAGTCAGGGCGTTGAAGGTTTTGCCGCAGATCTTGCAAAAATACCGCTTCAACCCGTTGGAGCGGCCTCGGATCACAGCCCCGCCCGTCGCACAATGCGGACAGCTTCGCGCCGTCCCGATCCGCTCCTCCAGCAGTCCGATCACGGCTTCCAGCGACGGCTGACCAGCCAGCAGCCGAACCGTTGCAATTCGCTGGTCCGGGGAAAGATCATCAATCTCAGATAGCCAGGCTAGATAGTCGTGATGGTCCATGCGCGCCTCCTGCGTTCATGTTCCGTTATATCGCATCAGAGAGTGCATAGCTAATGCGAATTGAGCCAAATTGAAAGGTCGGACCATGACCGCCACCACAACCATCCGCATCGACCATGCCGCACTGCCCGACCATTTCGACCGCAGCCGCCCAGATGCCATCGCCGCGGCCATCGAGACAGCGCTGTGTGATGACGGGATCAAGGCCGAGGCTTCGGACGTGATTAGCCACATCAAGATCGAACTGCCGACCAGCCTGCTTGCTGCCGCTTGCGCGGTGCTGGCCGATCTGAAGCTGATTTGACGGAGGACAGACCATGAGCACCCGCGCACAAATCGCCATCCAGACCGGGCCCAACGATATACTGCCATTTCGACGGCTACCCCTCCCACATGCTGCCTGCGCTGGCCCGCTGGACGCCCGAGGACATTCTTGCCGCCTATGAAATCCGGCAAGTGACCACCGACGCGCTCGATTGCTTCGATCCACCGCGTGCGCCGGTGATTTATCCCGAACCGCGCTGCGACTTCTGCCACACCTATGTGTTCGCGCAAGGCCGCTGGGTTGAGTGGAGGGCCGGCCGATGACCGCCACAGCCATTCTGCCGAGCTGCAACGAGGATTACGGCTTCTTCCGCACCATGACCGTTTGCCCGTTGCGGGATCGCCGCAGCGCGGAGGTCTGGGCGCTGGCATCTACCATGATCGCAACTGCCATCTGCGCCGATAGCGAGGACGAGATGATCGGCATTCGCGACTTTCTCGATAGCCGGATGGGTCGCCACTTCGCCGATGACGTCATCGGCAACATGATGGGCTGCGACATCGATTGTGAGGCCGCCATTAAATCCGCGATCCGCCGCTGGCAGGACTGGCGCATAAGTCGCCAGACCGAGCGCAAGGAGGGGATCCCCACAGGGCTGCCCTACCTGACCGGCTGGGTGCAGCACTTCGCCGTCACCGCCGCCATGGCTGAGACTAGCTGAACGCAACACCGAATTCCCCCAATCAAGACAGGAGGCTCAGATGCCCAAACTCACTGATACCCAGATCCTTATCCTTAGCCGTGCGGCGAACCGCCCTGACAATCTGGCGCTGCCCTTGCCCGAGGGGTTGCACGGCGCTGCCGCCAAGATGTCCGTGTCCAACATGATCGCGCGGGGCTGGCTCGAAGAGGTTGAGGCCAATCTGCGCCGCAATGAACCGATCTGGCGCGAGACAGGCGATGGACATGGCACCACGCTGATCGCCACCGCCGCTGGACTGCAAGCCATCGGGATCGAACCCGTCGTGGCGAGCACAGTGAGCAACCTTCGCCAGACACGACCGGACCCAGACCTTCCGACAACAGCGGTATCAGGGAATGCATCAGACGTGCGCAATCCTGTGAAGATCCGCGCTGGTACCAAGCAGGCGGCGATCATCGCGCTGCTACAGCGCCCCGAGGGTGCTGCCATAGCCGAGATCGTGGCAGAGACGGGCTGGCAGGGTCACAGTATACGTGGCTTGATCTCTGGCGGCCTGAAGAAAAAGCTGGGCTTGCCAATTGCATCAGATCAAGACGCGATCAGAGGAAGAGTCTATCGCTTTACAGCAACAGGCTGATGTTGGTTTGCTTTGCTCTACGGCCAAATCTTTAGATAACTTGCAAATCGACTAACAAAATCAAAAGCGTATTGGCAGATTGCTTGACCGGTAATCTTACTGCTCTGCGGTTACCCGACCGCAAGAACGCCTAGACTTGGGACCAGCTGCGGCTGGTCCCTTTTTGTTTTAGGTGCCGAGGCGGTTGAACAGCCGTCGAAGGACGAAGCTGCGGATTAGTGAAACCCCAACAAAGACGGCGCCAATCGCAAGGTTGTCACCCAAGCTGACTTGCAGCCCGAACCATGGGAAAGCGACGATCTGGGTGATCACCGCCAGTGCGTATCCCACAACGACATTGGTCACAGCCTCGATCATGGAGAGACGCCGGGATTGGCTCATGCGGCTAGCCGCTGGGATTTGAGGGCGGCAAAGCTCTCGCCTGTTTCTGCCAGGATGGCTTCTTGGCTGGTGAATGCCTGCCAGCGCTCGATCGCCACATCGACATAGGCGGGGTTCAACTCGGCCCCGAAGCAAATGCGCCCCGTGGTCTCCGCCGCGATCAGCGTGGTGCCGGATCCCATGAAGGGCTCATAGATGGCCTGACCGGGGCTTGAATTGTTCAGGATTGGGCGACGCATGCATTCCACTGGTTTCTGTGTGCCATGCACAGTGTCCGCATCCTGATCCTTGTTTGCGATCTGCCAGAGCGTTGTCTGCTTACGATCGCCCGCCCAGTGACCTTTGCCTTTGGCGCGCACAGCGTACCAGCAAGGTTCATGCTGCCAGTGGTAATCGCCGCGGCTCAGCACGAGGCGGTCCTTGGCCCAGATAATCTGCGAGCGGATGTTGAAGCCTGATACAATCAAGCTGTCGGCAACCGTGGCCGCATGCAGCGCGCCATGCCAGACATAAGCAACGTCACCTGGGAATAGCGACCAAGCCTCGCGCCAGTCAGCGCGGTCGTCGTTCAGCACCTTGCCGGTGCGTTTGGTCTTGGCGGCGCCCGCCTGGTTGCGCCATGAGGGATCATACTCGACACCGTAGGGTGGATCGGTCACCATCAGCAGTGGCTTCACATCCCCAAGCAGCCGTCCGACCACATCGGCAGAGGTGCTGTCGCCGCAGATCAAACGATGCGCACCAAGCTGCCACACATCGCCCGGAACCGACACCGGTGTCACCGGAAGTTCTGGTACATCATCCTCACCCTCGACGGGGCCATCGCTGCTCAGCGCATCGGGGTCCTGCAACAACGCATCCAGTTCATCATCGCTGATCCCCAGCAGTGACAGGTCGAAATCCTCCGCCAGCAGCCCTGCGATCTCGTCGCGCAGCATCGCCTCGTCCCATTCGCCCATCTCGGTCAGCTTGTTGTCGGCGATGCGGTAGGCGCGGCGCTCAGCCTCGTCGAGATGGCCCAGCCGTATTACCGGTACATCGGTCAACCCCAGCATCGTCGCGGCAAGTACCCGGCCATGGCCCGCGATCAACTCGCCATCGTCAGCCACCATGCAGGGCACCGTCCAGCCGAACTTGGCCATGCTGGCGGCGATCTTGGCCACTTGGTCGTCGCCGTGCATCTTGGCATTACGCACGTAGGGGCGCAGCCGGGTGATCGGCCAGGTCTCGATCTGGCTCGGCGCAAAGACGAGGTCCATGGACGGTTCTCATTTAGGGCAGGGGCGACATACCGATACTCACGCCGGCGTGACCGGCGACCAGAACAGGATCCGCGATGTCATGAATATAAAAAGCGCCCGCAAGGGTTATCCCTCGGGCGCAATTCTTCGATGATGTAGGTATGAGTCAAGGGGGGCAGCTTTGTCAAACCCTTTTTGCGTGTTGAATCAACGTGTTCTGCTGCACCCAAAAAGCACCACCGCGAGGCTGGCTTCCCTAGCTGGCGAAACCGCTGGATTTTGGCTTGGGTGGATTCTTGACAGAAATAGTAAAATCCACCTGTTGGCCACCCGTTGCGCGCGCCAACGCTTTGATAATGAGTCACTTTTATCTCCAGCCCAGCCAGAGTGGCTTCAAAGTGGATTCCCCGGTGAAAAAGCCACGCGCTAGCGAAATGGCGCGCTAAGCCCCCCCGTATACGAATAGGGCCAGGGAGGAACCATGGGAGGGGGGTCAGGCCCCCTCGCCGTTGGCCTCGAGGTGATACGGCGCGATCAAAGAGGCCGCTGGGATCTTCCAGCTGCTGTTGATCTTCTGGATCATCCGCAAGGTCAGCGGGCGCTTGCGGTTCATGATCTCAGACGCGCGGGGTTTGCCGCCAACCAGCTCTGCCAGATCGCTCTGCTTCTTCTTCTTGATGTCCATGAACACCTTCAGCGTCTCGATTGGATCGAGCGCTTCGATTGGGTATTCACGGTTCTCATAGGCTTCGATGAGGTCGGTCAGAATATCGAAGCGATCGGCCTCTGCTGTCCCGGGTGCGGGCGGTGCATCGAAGTATTGCTCGATGTCTGCAAGCGCCCAATCCAGATCTTCATTGGTTCGGATTGCACGGAGTTCCATGTGTTCTTTCCTGATTTAATTAAACCTTGGTTACGTCAATCTTGTCATATTCTGCGTGGGTTCCCACGAACTTGATCATCACACGGTAATACGGGCCATACACAACACGGGCGACCAGCCGGAACTTGTTGCCGCCGATGTCGAACACGATCCTGCTGTCGCCCACGAAGTCCACGGATGCACCAAACATGTCCTTCACATCTTGTGGTCGCTCCCATTGAGCCCGCTCGACCTCAGCGTACCAGAACTGCAGCGGTGCTTTCGCCGCCGCATGCTTGCTCCAGTATTCCACCAGGGTTCGTCTCGACAGGATCCGCATGCTACCTCACTAGGTTCCCTCATCGGGAACTTTGCTCCATATGTTACCGGAGTGGGAACTTGTCAAGCGTCATTTGCCAACCCTGAAGCGGGGGCAATACCCTTGGTATCATATCCGTCATGAACCTGCGCGCTCAATTCACTACTGGCAGATCCGAGATGCGCGTTGTGTGTAAGCGCCGTTTCCATCCCATTGATTTGACGTATTCCTGCTGCGTGACGCGCCTGCGAGAAAGTTTGCGTTGGCGGACAGGAGTTTTTCATGGCGGATGGTGGGGATGGTTTTGTTGGGCGGTGTGACGTTGTTGAGCCCCGGCGTGGGAACCGCCGGTGGCCTGATCAAGTGAAAGCGCGGATTGTGGCGGAGAGCTTTCAGCCCGGGGCCCGTGTTGTGGATGTCGCGCGTCGCCATGATCTTGTTCCGCACCAGCTTTCAGATTGGCGCAGGCAGGCACGAGAGGGGCTTCTTCGGTTGCCTGCGCAAATCTTGCCGGCGCCCGGAATATCCGATGCGCCTGAACCTGCCTTTGTGCCGCTGTCCATTCTGCCTGAACCCATGGATCAGCCGGTGTCGTCCACGGCTGAGGCCGCGCAGGGCGGCAGCGGTGTGATGACGATCGAGGTTGGGCCGGATCTGCGCTTGCACATTCCTGGCGATGTTGCGGTGGAACGGGCGGCGTCGCTGGTGCGTGCGCTGCGGGGGGCGGCATGATCGTTGCGGGCCAGCGGCTGCCGATCCTGATCGCTACGAAGCCGGTGGACTTTCGTTGCGGGCATCATGCGCTAGCGCTGATTGTGCAGACCGAGTTGAAGCTTGATCCGCATTCCGGGGTGACGGTGGTGTTTCGATCAAAACGCGGGGATCGGTTGAAGATCCTTGTGTGGGATGGCAGCGGGATGGTGCTGACCTACAAGGTCTTGGAACAGGGCAGCTTCGCGTGGCCGAAGGTGCAGGACGGGGTGATGCGGCTGTCGCGGGCGCAATTCGAGGCGCTGTTTGAAGGTCTGGATTGGCGGCGGGTAGTGGCGCAACGGGTGTTGCCGCCAGCTGCGGCAGGATGACTCACCGGGTCCATTTTGGCGTTGTTTTATTGGGCTTTCTGTTCCAGATCGGGTAGAAGGGCGCATGTCGCAGCCCCTCGATCTCAGCCAGTTTCCGGACCTGCCGCCCGAGGTGGTGAAGGCCTTTGCCGCCCAAAAAGCGGCACTGGAAGCCGCGCAATTTGAGGTGCGGGTCGAACGCGCAGCGCGCCAGCACGAACAGGCCGTGGTTGCTGAGAAGGACGCCTTCATCACCGAGCTGAAGGCATTGATCGAGAAGCTGGAAGGCCAGGTTCAGGATTACCGGCGCACCAAGTTCGGACCAAAATCCGAGAAGCTGGACCCGGCGCAGCTGGAACTGGCGTTGGAAGATCTGGAAACCGCCATCGCCGAGACGCAGGCGCAGATTGCGGCTGTCGAAGACAGGATCGTGGCCAGCGAACCCGACCCTTCAATGCGCAAGCCGCGCGCACCCCGCAAGGCCCGGGCGCTGCCCGAAAGCCTGCCGCGCGTCGAGCGCGTGCTTGAACCCGACAGCATTGCCTGCCCTTGTGGTTGCGGCGACATGGTCCGGATTGGCGAGGACCGGAGCGAACGGCTGGATTATATCCCGGCGCGCTATCAGGTGATCGTCACAGTCCGACCGAAATACGCCTGCCCCAAAGGCCGGACGGGCGTGGTGCAGGCGAAAGCGCCCGCGCATCTGCTGGAAGGCAGTTGGCCGACCGAGGCGCTGGTCGCCCAGATCGCCGTGTCCAAGCATTCCGAGCACATGCCGCTGAACCGGCAGGCCGTGGTAATGGCTCGCCATGGTGTGCCGATCGACCGCTCGGTGCTGGCCGACTGGATGGGCCGGGCCGGTGCGTTGATCGCCCCCGTGGTCGACCATATGGCCAAACGCCTGATGGAGGACAGCACACGGCTCTATGTCGATGAAACCACCGCCCCGGTGCTGGATCCGGGGAAGGGAAAGACGAAGACCGGCTATCTCTGGGCCGTTCTCCGGGACGACCGCGGCTGGGGTGGCACCGCGCCGCCCGGCGTGGTGTTCCACTACCGGCCCGGCCGGAAGGGCGAATATGCTGCTGAGATCCTCACTGGCTTCAACGGCACGATCCAGGTCGATGCTTATGGCGCCTATACCCATCTGGCCACGCCGGAACGCCCCGGCGGCGATCCGCTGCGGCTGGCCTTCTGTTGGGCTCATGGCCGCAGGAAGCTGATCAAGGCCGCGCCGAAAAAGGGATCGCCCATCGTGGACGCAGCGCTATTGCGCATCGCCGCCCTCTACAAGATCGAGGATGCTATCCGAGGGCACGATCCCGATCACCGTCGGGCTGTCCGGCAGGAGTTATCCCGCCCGCTGGTCGATGAATTCTTCGAAACCGCCCGATTGGGACCGCCTGCTGATTTCGTGTCGTGAGTGGTAAGAGACGTCAGTAATGACGTCCTTACTGACGTCACTGATGTTGTGGAGGTGGCATGCGTGGAGAAATTCTTGGACTT
>Ga0163216_101716_pt1 | contig 11127 bp, 9 predicted proteins | sample SynspAceP_FD_167610 | JGI IMG/M metagenome (GOLD analysis project Ga0163216, IMG submission 167610) | Saline lake microbial communities from Ace Lake in Antarctica - Synechococcus sp. Ace-P (Illumina Assembly) | ecosystem: Environmental > Aquatic > Non-marine Saline and Alkaline > Saline ...
TAGCGCTTTTACCATGTCCGCCACAAAACGTTCAGAATGCAAATAGACGACTTTGGCATTCGGATTATGACGCATTAACTCGGTGCCCACGGCTTGCATTAAGTGAGTTTTACCCAAACCAACGCCACCGTAAATAAACAGAGGGTTGTATGCTCCACCAGGATTTTCAGCAACCTGTAATGCGGCCGCATGAGCAAGCTGGTTAGATTTACCTTCTATAAAGTTGTCAAAGGTAAATGAGTTATTCAGATTCGCACCGTGATTGATCCCACCTTCTACCTGAACTTTACGTTTTGGGGCTGCTAAGGGTAGCTGCCCTTGTTCATACGGTTCAAGTTCCCCACGTAATCCTCTTCCTGTCGCAGAAAGTGTCAAAGGGGCTTCAAATTCAAGACCCGCTGGTGGCGAGCCTTCTTCGTCATCCATTAGTCCAAATCCAGGACGATAGCCGGATTCTCTCGCTACTTCATTATTCAAAGGGCTGGAAGTAGGTGCACTAGGGATGGGAGGGGGAGGAGGAGACATCTGATTTGCTTGAGCAAAGTTTTGAGCTGTCACCGTCAGTTTTAAAGGCGGGGCAAGATCATCACCTGCAAATTCAGACAATAGCTCTTTTATGCGCATTTGATATTTGTTACTCACCCAATCCAACACAAAACGATTCGGTGCACTTAAGCACAACTCTCCATTCGGCATCATTTCAGCCTGTAATGGACGGATCCAGGTGTTGAACTGCGATGTGGAAAACTCACCCTGCAAGCGCTGCAGACAAAGATTCCAATGCTCCAAAGACACTGTAGACGTACTCCCTGGTTGAGTGACAGATAAGAAGCGGATTTTACCTCGCTCATTTGAAGTTATCCACATATAAATAGAAAAAACGGAACAACTCAGCCGAAAAGAAAGAAATATTAATAACAACTAATGTTATACACACCCGTAGATAACGTTTTCCCCTGTGCATAAATGGATAGGTTATACACATGTTAATAGTGAATTATTTTTACGTTATACACAAGGGTAAGTGAAATTATCTTTTTGATTTTTATACACATTACTAAGTTAAAAAACGCTCCTGTGGATAACAAAAAATATTCTAATCTTGCTTATCCACCAATAGGGTAAAACTCTGTGTGTAAGTGTTTAATACTTTAGAAGGTCATTTTTTAAATAATAAAACCGTGCTAGGCATTGAATTTACTAGAGAAAGGCACTAAAATCCGCGCCCTGATTTGACAATCAATTGTAGAGGCTTGGCGGTCGCTAACCCTCAAAACTCAAACACTGCATTCAGTGAGAGAATAAAGATGAAAAGAACTTTCCAACCTAGCGTTTTGAAACGCAAACGTAACCACGGCTTCCGTGCTCGTATGGCAACTAAAAGCGGACGCCAAATCGTCGCTCGCCGTCGTGCCCGCGGCCGCAAGGTATTAAGCGCATAAAACCGCTGATGACCGATTATTGTTTTCCCCGGCATGTCAGACTTCTGAATGCCGGGGATTATCAATCCGTCTTTAATGACACCTCCTCCAAAGTCTTCGCAGGCGAATTTCTTTTATTAGCACGAAAACGAGATGATAACCAAACTCGGTTGGGTCTTATTGTGTCTAAGAAAACGGATAAACGTGCGGTAGGCAGGAATCGTATCAAACGCTTGGTACGTGATTCCTTTCGCCATAATAAAACTCTCCTTGAAGGTCTAGACATTGTTTTTCTAGCACGACAAGGCATTAAAGAGTTAGACAACCCTGATCTGCACAAACGCTTGGAAAAAGCATGGGATCAACTGGCGAAAAAAGCACTAAAACCCACTCAAAATAAAAAACGCGACCACTCTAAGCAGAAATAGGCTGAAAAAACTGCCAAAGGCTGGTTTAATAGCGCGTGATTTTAATCAGGGTTCTGTGAACCTATTGTCCAACCAAACAAATTAGTTGAATACCATGGATTTCAGACGTTACTTTTTATGGGGTGCGCTTTTTATCAGTGGCTACCTACTGTTCCTACAGTGGAGCCAAGATTATGGTCCTCAGTCCACTCAAAGCGTAGCTCAAAGTTCTCAATCTCAATCTGAGACAAACACTCAAATGAGCGATGATTTGCCTTTGGCAACTCAAAGCACGACTACCGATGCCAATATCGAAATCCCGCAAAGTGCGACTAATATTGCACCTGGGAAATTGATTGTAGTAACAACCGATACATTACGTGTTGCTATTAACCCTATTGGCGGTGACCTTGTTGAAGCGGCTCTTCTTCAGTACAAAAAAGAATTAGGCAAACCTGATCCTTTTGTTATCTTAGAAGACGGCTCTGAGCGCACATACGTGACGCAAAGCGGCTTGGTTGGTCAAAATGGTCCCGATGCTTCTACCGAAGGTCGCCCAGTTTACCAAGCAGAAAAGACGTCTTACAATTTGGCTGACGGTGAAGATTCACTTGATGTGAATCTGTATTACACCGATGCGAAAGGTGTGAAATACACAAAAACCTTCCGCTTCATGAAAGGCAAATACCGTATTCGCCAATTGATCACTGTAGACAATACAACGTCTTCAATATGGCGTGGTAATTTGTTTGCGCAGATCAAACGTGATAACACGCCAGATCCAAGCCAAGCGACCAGCATGGGCCTACAGCCTTATTTAGGTGGTGCGTTATCGGATGAGCAAAACAAGTACAACAAAATATCTTTTTCAGATATGAAAGAGGAACCGGTCAAAACAACCACAACAAAAGGTTGGGTTGCCGTACTGCAACATTATTTTGTGACCGCTTGGGTTCCTGAACAAGGTCAAAAAGTAACCTTGCAAGCTCGTACAAATGGTGATTTCAATATCATCGGTTTCACGGGTTCTCCCGTTGAAATTGCACCTGGTAAACAAGGTACTTTGAGTTCAACGTTCTACGTTGGTCCAAAACTACAAGATCATCTTGAAAGTACCGCTGAAAGCTTAGATTTGACTGTCGATTACGGCTGGTTGTGGTGGTTGGCTAAACCACTATTCTGGTTGCTAACCTTGATTCAATCTTTCGTGATTAACTGGGGTATTGCCATTATTTTGATCGTTGTTTGTGTGAAAGCCATCTTCTTCAAGTTGTCTGCCACAAGCTACCGTTCAATGGCGAAAATGCGTAAGTTCGGTCCTGAAATTGCTAAGCTGAAAGAACAGTATGGTGATGATAGACAGAAGATGTCGCAAGCCATGATGGCGTTGTACAAAAAAGAGAAAATTAACCCTCTGGGTGGCTGCTTACCTATTTTGGTTCAAATGCCAGTTTTCCTTTCGTTGTACTGGGTATTAATGGAATCCGTTGAGTTACGTCATGCACCATTCTTCCTTTGGATCAATGACTTGGCGGTAATGGATCCGTATTTCATACTGCCTATTTTGATGGGTCTAAGTATGATGGGACAACAAATGTTGAACCCTACGCCTCCCGATCCAATGCAAGCTCGAATCATGAAGATTATGCCTATCGCATTTACCTTCTTCTTCTTATGGTTCCCTGCTGGTCTGGTTCTATACTGGGTAACCAACAACAGCTTGTCGATCATCCAGCAGTACATCATTACCAAACGTATCGAAAGAGAAGCTTAACGCTCACGCGTAATGTCTTCTTCGATAAAAAAGGCTTCCCAATGGGAGGCCTTTTTTACGTTTAGATTGCCATGACTTCCTTGCTAACGGACAATGGCCAATATTCCTGTTTCACTGTACAGAGTTTAATTATGACTGATTTTCAATACGCCACAGACCAAGACACGATCGCCGCACAAGCCACCGCTCCTGGCCGAGGTGGCGTAGGGATTATTCGATTATCCGGTCCAAAGAGTTTGTCCATTGCCAAACAAATCGTCGGTTTTGAACCTAAACCGCGTTACGCCCATTACGTCCCCTTCAAAGACGCCAGTGATGATCAGCTCGACATGGGCTTAGCGCTGTATTTCCCTGGGCCAAACTCCTTCACAGGCGAAGACGTTTTTGAACTACAAGGTCATGGCGGTCCGGTGATTATGGACATGTTGTTAAGTCATTGCGTTGCCCTTGGAGCACGTTTAGCCCGCCCAGGAGAGTTTTCAGAACGCGCCTTCATGAACGACAAAATGGACTTAACCCAAGCGGAAGCCATTGCCGATCTGATCGACAGCACGTCTGAACAAGCCGCTAAATGCGCATTGCGTTCCTTGCAAGGGGCCTTCTCAAAACGCGTTGACGAACTGGTCGAAGCCTTGATACACCTGCGCATTTACGTGGAAGCCGCTATCGACTTTCCAGAAGAGGAAATCGATTTCATCGGTGACGGCAAAGTTGCCGCAGAATTGGCTGGGATTCAAGCCAAGCTGCAAACCGTTTTAAAAGAAGCCAACCAAGGCGCCTTAATTCGTGAAGGCATGAACGTCGTGATAGCAGGACGTCCAAACGCCGGAAAATCCAGCTTGCTAAACGCCTTATCAGGGAAAGAATCCGCCATAGTCACCAACATAGAAGGGACAACACGCGACGTTCTTCGTGAGCACATTCATCTTGATGGCATGCCGCTACACATTATCGATACGGCAGGACTACGCGATAGTCCAGACGAAGTAGAGCGCATTGGCATTCAACGCGCATGGGATGAAATCAGTAAAGCCGATCGCATTTTAATGATGGTAGACAGCCAATCCATTGATTCCAAAGACCCAAGTGAGATTTGGCCAGAATTCATGGAAAAACTCGGCGGCACTCAACATCTCACTTTAGTCCGCAACAAAGTCGATTTAACCAAAGAAGGCACAGGCATAGAAATAATCTCAGGCGTCCCTGTGATCTCTTTATCAGCGAAAACAGGAGAGGGCGTTAACGACTTGACTGAACACCTAAAAGCCGTCATGGGCTTTGACAACACCACTGAAGGTGGTTTTATCGCTCGTCGTCGACATATCGAAGCGCTCAACAAGGCAAAACGCTTTTTAGACGCGGGGGACGAGCAACTTCACGGCTATGGCGCAGGGGAATTACTCGCGGAAGATTTAAAAGAAGCGCAACAAGCTCTGAGTGAAATCACCGGCGCCTTCACCAGCGACGACTTACTAGGCCGCATCTTTGGCTCGTTTTGTATTGGGAAGTAGTCATTAAGACAGCGCCTTAGTTAGAAATGACTAAGGCTTTTTTCCGAACTGACCTTGTCCTAATTTAATGGTCGCGGCGATGTTTCGTGATGAATTGATCAGGTTAATTTTCGCTTGAGCAAGGACATTATCAAGGCTATCCAGCGCGGGAATAATCGGAAAAATAGCCCGCATGCCATGGGCCAAAATAGCCTCGGCATCTGTTCCCAAACTACCAGCAATACCAATGGTTGGAACCCCATTTTCAGTAGCTTGTTTCAACACGCCCATTGGGGTTTTACCAAATACCGTTTGCCCATCGATTCGACCTTCACCAGTTATGACCAAATCCGCGCCTTGAAGCTTTTCAGCTAAGCCGACGGTTTCCATGACAATCTCGATGCCCGGTTTTAGTGTCGCATTGAGAAAGACTTTCGCGCCCAACCCCATACCGCCAGCGGCTCCTGCACCGGAATCTAATCGGTGATCATCAAAACCATGTTGTACTAAAACATCCGCGAAATGGGCTAACGTCTTGTCTAATTGCTCAACCATATCGGGCGTGGCCCCTTTTTGTGGCCCGAAAATAGCAGACGCACCACGTTCACCACACAAGGGGTTATCGACATCACAGGCAACATCAAAGCGACATCCAGCCAAAAGAGGGTGTACTTGGCTCACATCAACATGACTTAATTGCGCCAGTGCCATTCCACCAAACGGCAATTCTTGCTGTTTCTCGTCTTTAAATTGAATGCCAAGCGCTTGTGCTAAACCTGCACCGGCATCGTTCGTAGCACTTCCACCTAACCCAAGCACTATGTGCTTTATGCCTCGATCGAGCGCGTCTTTTATCAGTTCACCAGTACCAAAACTGGTGGTATAGAAAGGGTTACGTTGATCCCGCGGCACCAAATGCAAACCAGAAGCAGACGCCATTTCAATCACGGCGGTCTTCGGTATTTCTCCCTCTAAAGCCCCCAAAACCCCATATTGCGCCTTAACTTGATTGCCCAGCGGTCCGGTCACTTCAAGATCGACCAAATGTCCTTGCGTCGCGTCGACCATAGATTGCACAGTTCCCTCTCCACCATCAGCCATAGGGATTTTGATGTATTCTCCATCTGGGAATATTTGACGAAAACCGATTTCAATCGCCTCAGCAACGTCGAGCGCAGTTAAGCTTTCTTTAAAGGAATCCGGTGCAATCACAATCTTCATAATCAATCCTTGCTGCTGATAAATAGGTCTCGTCAATAAAATAGAAAACGCGGGTTATTGAGCTTTTATATTAACCAACACTCGACCACGTACTTTACCATCAAGCAATTTATAGGCCGTTTCTACTACGTCCTCTAAGCCAATTTCTGTGCTGATCTCATCAAAATCTTGTGGTTGTAGTAATTCACTTAGACGCTGCCAAGCTTCAATACGATCCGCTTTAGGACGCATCACGCTGTCGATGCCGATGAGTTTAACACCTCGCAAAATAAACGGTGCGACGGACGCAGGAAAGTCCATGCCTTGCGCTAAACCACAAGCCGTTACGACACCACCATATTGTGTACTCGCACAAGCATTGGCTAAGGTATGACTGCCGACGCAATCAATCACGCCAGCCCAACGCTCTCTTTGCAATGGTTTACCAGGCTCAGAAAGCGTACTGCGATTAATAACCTCACTCGCTCCAAGCGCTTTTAAATAATCCACTTCTTCCATTCGCCCTGTTGATGCCACCACGTGATAACCAAGACGATTAAGCAAACGAATCGCAAAGCTGCCCACACCACCATTAGCACCCGTGACTAAGATTTCTCCAGAATCTGGTGTAACACCTTGTTTTTCAAGGGCTAAAACCGAAAGCATGGCAGTGTAGCCCGCTGTACCTATTGCCATGGATTGCTTAGCTTCTATACCTTTTGGAAGCGGGATTAACCAATCGCTTTTTAGTCGAGCTTTTTCAGCAAGTCCACCCCAGTGCATTTCACCCACCCCAAAACCATTCAATAATACCCAATCCCCTTCAGAAAAAGCGTCTGAGTCACATTGAGTCACTTTGCCGACCAAATCAATACCCGGCACCATAGGAAAAGACCGCACAACAGGGGACTTACCGGTAATCGCTAAGCCATCTTTATAATTTAACGTACTGTAATAAACATCAACCAAGACATCGCCTTCAGGCAACTGGCTTTCATTTAATTCTGTCACAGACACTGAATTTTTTTTATCTTCTTGAGTAATCAATACACCTTTAAACATATTACCTCCACTTTTAGACCGATCGTCTAATTAAATAACTAAAAAAAGCCAAGTAATGATGCTTGGCTCCAGCGGGCAACAAGGCTATTTCACCTTAATCGCCTGTATAAAGAAGTCTAAGAAAAGACTTAAGGGCTGAGTGTCTTTCATTAATCGTGTGCGGTGAACCGCACCTTCCCAGCCAATCCAAAACGCTTGAGAAGTATCTTCAATAGAATTATGCAGCGTAATCTCACCTGCTTTCAATGCCAGCAGAAGACACTTCGCGACACGAATTTGCCAGCTTTGATAAGCCTCTTGAAGTTGCTCACGAAACGCATCAGATAAATTAGGTGATTCTTGCTCTAAATTACCCACTAAACAGCCTCGTTTAAAGTCATGACGCACAATACCGTCCTGGGCATCCTTCGCAAACCGCTGTAATCGCTCTAAAGGAGAAAAAGCGTCATCTAATAAAAAACGGTCTAATTTCGCTTCAAAGTAATAACGATAGCGCTGAAGAACGGCAAGGCCAAACACCTCTTTACTAGAAAAATAGTGATAAAAAGACCCTTTAGGCACCCCTACAGATTTTAAAATAGGGTCAATGCCACTTCCAGAAAAGCCGATTTCCGTCAGCATTAACATGCCAGCTCTTAGCAATGATTCACGCGTATCAACAGAATCAGTAGACAGCTTTTTTGGTCGCCCTCGACGAGGCTTGTCAGGGGCATTTATTATTAAGTCTTGTTCATTAATGAAATTGAGCAAATTGCCACACCTGTACGAATAAAACACGAGAGTAATAAATTTAGACCAGTCGTCTATTAAAATCAAATTTCAATAGCATTTATTTCACACCGCCACTTCTTCTCTTTGCTTGTCTTTGGTCGGTGGCGCACCAAAATACCGCTTATAATCTCGACTAAATTGATGAATGCTTTTGTAGCCAACGACTAAAGCAATTTGGCCAACATTCAAATGACCTTGATTAAGTAACATTTGCGCTTTCAACAGGCGAAGTCGCTTTAAATATTGCAAGGGAGAAGAGCCTGCAATGGCTTTAAAATGATGATGAAAACTGGAAACACTCATATTGGCGCTTTCAGCGAGCTGCTCAACTCGTACCTCTTGATCTAATTGCAACTGTAACTGTTTTAAAGAGTGAACAATTTGAGAAAAACGGCCCTGGTTTACAACAAGAGCCCGTAAAGCATCGCCTTGCGGGCTTTGCAATGCTTCAAAAATGACTTCTCGTACTCGACTTTGCCCCATGATTTTTGCGGTTTTCGGATCATGTAACGCTCTAATAAGCCGTTTTACCGCTTCTTCCATGTCTGGACTCATCGCAACCGATGACATAGGAAAATAAGGTACAGACAGCTTAAAGTTACTTTCAGTAGTATCAGAAACCAACTCGGATAATAACGCAGGATCAATCGTAATAGACACCCCAAAAAGTGGCTCTTCTTTACTGGCAAAGGTTTCACATTCAAAAGGCAAAGGGAGAGTTTGCACTAAATAATGACCCGAATTGTAGTGAATTTCACGATCACCTAAATACCCAATTTTTCGACCTTGAACAATGATGGTCAATCCCGGGCTGTAAATAAGCGGCATCCTCGGGAAGGATTTTTCACTGCGCATTAATCGAACATTGGGTATTGAGGTATCTAAAAAACCATCTTCTACTACCAGAGGTTTGATCAAATCAACTAAGTTCCTATCGGTCATGTTCGATCTGCCTGTCTATGAAAATCAATGAACCTATTATCTACTCAAGATTGTGTAGGAAAAATTAAAATTTCTTTATTTAGAGAAATAGGCAAAACTATAGCAAAAATGCACAACACAAAACGAGAAAAATTACTCTAGACTAGATATCACCTATTTCATGTTAAACACTGGAGTAACATTGATGAGTCAAACAAAAGCGTACGCTGCAAAGTCAGCAACAACCCCTTTAGTTCCATTTTCATTTGAACGCCGCGATCTACGTGACAATGACGTCAACATAGACATTCTTTACTGTGGCGTTTGCCATTCAGATATTCATGTAGCAGAAAGTGATTGGGGACCAAGTGAATACCCCGTCGTTCCAGGTCATGAGATTATCGGCCGAGTAACAGAGATTGGTAACAAGGTTAGCAAGTATAAAGTAGGCGATATGGTTGGTGTCGGCTGCATGGTTGATTCTTGCCAAACATGTTCATCATGCAAGCAAGATTTAGAACAATATTGCGATAATGGCATGCTAGGAACTTACGGTGCCCGTGATGTAATCGATGGCAGCTTAAACCACGGTGGTTATTCCGATCACATTGTGGTTCGCGAAGAGTTTGTTTTGTCCATTCCAGAAGCACTTGATGCCAGTAAAGCGGCACCATTATTATGCGCTGGGGTTACCACGTATTCACCACTACGTCATTACGGCGTCAAAGCAGGCGATAAAGTAGGTATTCTAGGCATGGGCGGCTTAGGTCACATGGGGGTTAAATTCGCCAAAGCATTGGGCGCGGAAGTCACTATTTTTACTCGCTCTGAAAGTAAAATAGCAGAAGCAAAGAAACAAGGCGCCGATCACGTTATTGTTTCAACCGATGATGCTCAAATGCAAGCAGCGGCAATGAATTTTGATTTTTTACTGGACACCATCCCTGTTCAGCATGATTTAAACCCCTATCTAAGCTGCTTAAAAGTTGATGGCATGCATATTTTAGTAGGTTTGATTGAGCCTATGGAACCTGCTGTTCATGCTGCAAATTTGGTATTAAAGCGCCGTATTCTGACAGGTTCTTTGATTGGTGGTATTGCAGAAACTCAAGAAGTATTAGATTTTTGTGCAGAACATAATATCGAATGCGATGCTGAGATGATTAATATTCAAGATATTAACGACTCTTATAAACGCATGAAAAAAGGCGATGTGAAGTACCGTTTTATCATTGACATGAAAAGCCTTAAAAACAGCTAATCGTTAAATTTCTTCGTTCTTCTTAGGAACAAAAAATCTAGCAACAAAAAGCGTTCTCTATCAAGTGTAGAGGGCGCTTTTTTATTTGTCTTTCTCCCCTCAAAGCAAACCTTCATTTTTACGTGACTTTTTGAAAGACATGCCCGCTAAGGAGATGCCTTCATTGCTAGTCAGTTACATTGCTAGTCAGTGACATTCCTATCAATCACGACTCATTCAGCCTTCCTTTCCGACCGACAAGTAGCCATTTTTTATGGCTCTATACAAACGAGTCTTCATTTTGGCAGTAAGCCTTCATTGAAGTCACTTTTAAAGAGTCAAAAAATTCAACTTATTCACAGAGTGACCTTTTTAAAAAATTGTCTTTCTTTCTCCACAATGCTTCAAACCCTTTGAAAACCTGCATCTATGGAAACTATTCACATTATGAAGTCATAAAAAAAACAATTAATTAAGTTTTTTTTATTTTTTTGCTTGTGGATTGTTTTTTTTAAACAAAGGCAAAAAAATGCTTATAAAATAAATTAAACTGTTAATAATCAATAGCTTAAATTCTAATGTTTTTTAAAAAACACCTGTTGATAAGTACGGTAATAGGTTGATAAGAAGTTTTGCACAGTTTTTAACAACTTAGAGGTAAAAATCAGGTCGTGTATAAGTGGCACTTTTATACACAGGAATAGGTTACCCACAGCACAGGAAGAGAGGGGGGTCGTTAACAAGATGTTATCGCTGTATCAATATGATTTATATGTATAAAAAATACTTACTAACAGATTTTTGCTTCCTATATAAACATAACAATAACAAAAGACCTTAT
>Ga0163216_101718_pt1 | contig 11124 bp, 13 predicted proteins | sample SynspAceP_FD_167610 | JGI IMG/M metagenome (GOLD analysis project Ga0163216, IMG submission 167610) | Saline lake microbial communities from Ace Lake in Antarctica - Synechococcus sp. Ace-P (Illumina Assembly) | ecosystem: Environmental > Aquatic > Non-marine Saline and Alkaline > Saline ...
TGGGCAGATACAATTGAAACGATACATCCGCTTGCCTGACCAATAACCGAAACGCTGTGCTGTCAAATTGCCCCCGATTTCAATGGCAACAAATGGACGACAAGATGCACCGGCAATTCCAAGCCAGTTTCGCCGATCTGGGTCAGGAAGCGATCAACCTCATCGTATTTCTGGCGGTTTGTGTGATGGCATTGGCATTTTCCGCTTTCAACAACTGGACCATGACTCCATTGCGGCTTTTGACAATTGTCAGCTCGCTGGGTTTGGCACTGACATTGAGCATGACACTGATACAGCAAAATGCATTTTTGAATGAACCTCAAATACTCGTGTTCATTGCTCTGGCGGTCGGGTTTGCTGTTGTCGCAACGTTCACGGGAACAGCATGGATCGTATGGCTTTTGTTTGCGTTCCAGTGCTTCCTCGCATGGCTGCTACTGTGGTTCAGCATTGCCTTTCAGACCACCACACTGTTTTAAGATGTTGCGCGAAGCATCACAGTTCAAATTTGTCGAAACCGCCTGGTACGAACAAGGGTTTTCCGACGTTTTCGCCGCACAAATCGCACCTGCGCTGCAAGAGCTTGAACGCGAACGGCTGGCCATCAATAACCGAACCGGAAAATGGGTCGAAATCATCCTCGCGCTGACAGCCGCCCTTTCAGTTGCCGCCGCAATCTATGTCCATATCGCCTTGGCGCTCTTTCCATTGTTCTGGGGTTGCGCCCTTGCTTTGCTTGTCTACACATCTCGGGGTGGAAAGTTTGAGGAGCGGCTAAGCGAGCTGGCGAGCCCCATCATCTGCGAGTTTTTGGGCGACCTGAGACATTTCAAAAAGCCAAAACCGGGTTTTCATCCCGTCAAACTTCTGCGAGACCTCCGCGTGATACCGCAGCATGACAATGCCCGCTTTGAAGATTCAGTTGAAGGCAAGTGGCGCAATGTAACTTACCGCTCTGTTCAGGCATCTTTCTCCAACACCTACCGGGATAGTAATGGCGACCGGAAAACCAGAACCCTGTTCAGCGGCCTGCTCATAGCCGTGCAGTGTCCGATTGAAATGCCAAAAATCATATTTCTGGCAGATCACGGCGATTTCCTGAATGTGCTGAACAAATGGGCCACAACGGGTTCAGAACAGTTGGAAAAATTGGAATTATCCAACACGGCATGTGAGGAATTATATGAGGTTTACACGGATGATCCCGCATGTGCCGCACGGCTTTTGGGAACCGACTTTGGACAAAAGCTCAATGAGCTGTCCCGTAAACCCGACGGCATTGAAAGACGCATAACAGCAGCCTTTGAAGGCCATTGGTTCTACATGGCCATCGATCTCGACCACGACTTTATGAACTTCACCTCCATCGACCAGCCCTTGAGCAAATTCGACGAAAAAATCCACGCGGCCTTTGACGATTTGATGCTGCCACGCACGATCATTGACGGACTACTCGCCCTGCCTGAGAGCTAGCGCTGAATCCGGTCTGCTGCTTCCAAAGCCAAGTGAACAGTCTTTGCATGAAAAGCCTGAATTGAGTGTGGCGGTAACGTTCATAAACTGGATGTCTTTTGTTCTCGGTCTTCTAGCTTAATAACCACATTGCGGGCTATTTTGTCGTGGGAGCCAACGATCCAAATGTCCGCTTCACTGAACGCCTAAGAAAGCCCTGAACCGTCACCTCGTTTGATCTTCGGTCACCGCAAGAAACTCTGCTCAGGTCAGTGAACGAGCCAACATGCAGCGGAACCGAGCGTTAATTTTTACGCTACCGTCCGGTTGCAAGAATTTGGTGGCAACCCGTTTGTAAGCGTCCTCGATGGCTTCATGACCGGAAAATTCAGCAGCCTTCACAGCAACGCCCGAGGAACTCAGGCCTCTCACCGCGATAGATTCATTTGGATAGTGGAACGGGCATTCAACGTCGAAAATATCTGTAGGGTTAAGTCCCGCATTGGTCGCAAATCGGCGCAGCGCATCCTCATTGGATAAAGCAAATGGGCCAGGAGCGCCCGGAGGCGGTGTAGGCATAAATGGCTTTAATGCACCGACAACCTCCGCCGCTTCCATTCCATCAGGTTCCCCCCAAACGACCACAGCGACCCATCCGTCATCTTTGGAGACGCGACGCGCCTCAGAAAGGGCGACCTCTGGGTTTCCGGCATACTGAAACGAATTAAAGCCTGTCACGACGTCGAAGGTGTTGTCGGAGAACGGCAGACTTTCAAGATCGCCACAATGGAATTTTGCCTCGGGCGATCGGCTGTTTGCAATCTGCAACAGGTCGGCAGCTGCGTCGACCCCTGTCACTTCGGCTCCGAGCGTACCTGCCATCTGAGCTGCCATTCCCGAGCCGCATCCAACGTCGAGGTAGCTTGTCCCCGATTTGACACCAGTTTTACTCAAGACCGCTTCATAGAAAGGTCGGTGCACGGCTTCTGCCACGTCCGCCCAATCCTGCGCACGAGCTCCCCAAAGACGGCCATTTGCTTCAGACGTGGTTGGATTGCTTTGACGCGTCATGAGAAAATCCTCCAAAGTATTTTCTTCGGCCTTTGCCGCATGAGCCAACGATAGCTGCGGGACCAAGAATCGGCAAGTTGGGGCTCGAACCTGTCTCTGCATCGCTCCAGATCAATGGGGCTCGCTCATGTCTTTCTGCGCGATAGCCGACTCGCGAACAAAACCATCGTTCAAATGAAAGTCGACAAGGACATCATTGCCTATCCAGCGCGAAAAATATTTGAGTGTTGGCCGCAGAAGAACGTGTAACCTTTACAGTGGCTAAAACAGGATTTTTCAGTGATCCATGGTTGCTTGGCTTCCCTGAATTGTCTTGGGTCGCAACTTATGTATCATTTCGGGATCAAAGGATGGAGAGAAACGCATGATTGAGATGATTCAACTCGTGACCAGTATCGTTGGTACGATAGCGGTCTCACTTACGGTGGTCTATCTGGCGGTTCAAGTTAGAGCCAGCACCAAAGCAACCTATTCTCAGACCTATCAAACCGCCGTCGCGGCCTTGGGGGACATGGCGGCAATTGTGGGTGAGAGCAAAGAAAAATCTCGGCTCTACGCCGACGGCATGGCGGACCCGGACAAATTGGATGAAGACGAGTATCTTCAATTTGCTTATCTCGGCATTAGTTTGTTCAGGAAATACGAGAACGCCTATTTTCAGTATCGCTCTGGCATGATTGATGATGAATTTTGGGATGGGCACAGAGACAATCTTTTGTGGTTCTTTCATCGCCCAGGGACGCAAAGGTGGTGGGAAGAACGCAGGCTTGGTTTCAGCAAATCGTTCCGCGAGTACCTCGAAAGCACCTCACAAGGTGATATGACCGAACAAAAGGGCCGATACGTCTGAAGGCAGCAACTCCAACAAGAATGTTGATGTTGAACACTTGTGTCACTTAGCGCTCTGTGGCGCCAATCATTGGTGTTAAAATTAATGTGTCACGGTCCCAATTTTTTTAGCTAAACCGCATGTTGCAAAGACTAAAGCGGTGTTGCAAAAACGATCCTTTTTGCAACGGTAGTATGAATGGCAGCACAGCGGACAAACCTGCCGTTGCCCGTTTTGGCCTCAACGTCTGCTTTGCTCTATGGTTTGTTTGAACGTGCGCGTAAGTGGGCCATAGTTTTCGGCGTTCAGAGATATACGACGACCAGCGCGACAACCTGCGATATGGCAGTGACGACCGCATGGTTTGCCTCGAGCACCATGTAACTGACGTTGAACATTGCATGGAAAACAATCGTCGCAAAAACGCTACTGCCGGTGTTGTTAAATACCCAAATCGTGAGGATGCGCAGGGACAGCGGGAACATGATCTGGTTACGGACGAGTTCCGACTTGACGGGTTCAATTCCTTAGGTGCGATTGTGATGCCATTAGTTGGAGGTATCGCTACCCATATGATCCATATAAAGTTGGTAGTCTGCGCGCACGCGCCTTGAGGCAAATACGACTTCAAAGGGACGCGTGCGGATCGCCACGGCATCACCATAGTAGAACTGCCCAATCGCTGAATCGTGTGTGGGCTCGCCGTGAGTTTCTCTGAATTTTTGGGAAAGCGCCTCGAACTCATCAGGCTTGATAAGAACAATTACCAAATCAAGCTCGTCATCGCTGAAAATAAGCTCAACAAACCGCTTTGCCCCCAAGTACTCAAAACCCGTGCAGTCGATTTGTTGTTGCGATACGCGTGTGACGTCTAACAAGAACTCCAGTTCGCGGACTTCAATCGTCTCACATTTGTCGACCATTGCGAGCTCTACTGTTTTGAGAGAGCTATAAAAATCGGGCGCGTTTGGTCGGTCTTGAGCTTGCGCAGCATTTATTAGCACGAGTCCAAGAACCATCGAAAAAGCGGCGCGTAGTTTGTTCATTTCCATATCCTTCAAATTCTTGTGTTAACGAGCCAATCACCGACCCAAAAGCATAACCTTGCCGCAGTTAGGTTTGGCTTTGGGGTTCGCCGGTATCGTCGTCAGTGTCGTTTTTCAGCCAAACCATGCGGTCCAAGAACCAGAGCTTCGCACCCATAGCAGTGAGCAGGCCCGCTAACGTCAGTCCAAAGTCTAATTTCCAAAGCCCATAGGCAAAAATTAAAAATGATACCCCGGCTGCAATATTAAGAAGTCGCGTCACCTTTTCGTGGTGCTGAGGGATTGGGTTTGATGAACGCTTAAGCCAGATACGTTCGCCAAGTACACCCTGCGTCATCCATGCATCATGCGTGTGCGGTGGTCCAAACAGGCGCGGATTTACCCAAATCCAAAGCATGATTAACAAAATCAACCAAACGGCATGCCACCCAAGCCAGACTCTGCTCCAAATTGCGACGGCAAGCAGCGGTAGGGTTGAAACACGGCTCCAGCCGCTAAGTGGATTGGCATGACGGGCCCAAGTTGCGTCATCCATCCCCATCAATCGTTCTAAAAGTCGTCCGAATTCCATGTCATATCTCAATTCTGTTGCGCAAATCTTGGCTGGCACCGAGTCTCGGCCCGCTCCATAGGTGTCTCACGCGTCAGGTGCGTTCCTGTAATTTGTTGTGATGGTTCAGGGGATAGCCCTTGTTGAAAATCGTTGGTTTCAAATAGACCCCGAACAAAATGCGCAGCGCGAACCGAAACCGCATAAAACGCGTGACCAGCTTAAAAATCGCGAGCTGAACCCTGCTTTCGGGAATGAGAACTGACACCTTTGCCGCGATTTTCATCTTGCCGTCGATTTCAGCGCGAAGGGCCTTTTCGTAGTTTCCAAACGCTGTTTTATGATCATTTCGGCACGCGGCGAGTTCATGCGCCAGTACATAGCCCTGCGCCATCGCCATGATCGAACCTTGGCCAGACAACAAAGTCATGCACGATGCCGCATCTCCGATAAGTGCGACGCGCCCTTTGCACCAATTCGGATTATGGATTTGCGCGACTTGGTCCATGAACAGGTCTGTATCTAGCGTTATTTGATCAAGTACATTCTGCGCAAAAGTGTTGGATTTCGGAAACTGCGCGCGCAAGAACGCCTTCGCGCGTGCTTGATCGCGTGGCGGTGTTTCTTGCGACGCAAAAGCGAAAACCGCAATCGTATCCCCATCAGCGGTGGGTGTTGTGATTACAAAACTACCAACGTTTATATTGGTATTCACTTTCCTGCCTGGTTTAACCGCGTCACCTTTGAAACGCGCAATGGCGACAGTACTGTTTAGAGGTCGGATGAAGTCTTTTTCGGGTCCAAACACCAACGACCGCGTATGAGAATGAATGCCTTCGGCGACAATCAAATAGTCAAAGGTCTCAGTGGTGCCATCTGCGAATTCCACCTCGACGTCATGTTCCCTGTCGTTGACACGCGCAATCGTCGTTGAGGTCCTCAAGGTGACGGTTTCCGGCAACGCATTTGCAAGCGTGCGTTCCAAATCGCCCCTCATGAGCGGCATGTACCCTGACTTTTGTTCAATCATCAGTGCCTGCAAATCAGGAAATTGAAATCCACCATGCGGGGATCCATCAGGTTTGACGAATGCGACTTCCTTGAGGTTTTGACTGGTTTCGTTGAGCTGATCGAGGATCCCCATCGCCTTAGCAATCTGAATACCTTCGGCTGAGAAATCCATCATATAGCCTTCATCACGCAGCGCTGCTGCTCTTTCGATGACGACAACTTCAAATCCTGACTTCGCCAGCCAAAATGCATGTGTCAAACCGGCAATCCCGGCACCGCTTATAAGAACTTTCATCGGTTTCATCCTTTTGATGTGTCGTTTGCATGGCTTTATTTGCTGGCAATCGTGCGCGTCTCGACCAAAATCAGAGGCCAACTGCCGCGGTCACAATTGCCAACATCAGCCCTTACGCGCCTAAAACGCCAAGCCGGTTACGAGAGCGAAGAGACCAACCATCATGAATACCCCTTCAATGCTGTGCAAGATGATGGCGTACCAGATGCTCCGGAACCGGCGCGACGGCAGGGTCCATGCGATGGTACCCAGAATCATCCCCAGCATGCGGGTTGGGTAGTGCAAATGGTAAATCGAAAACAAAACTGCGTTGGCTACAAAGTCCCATTTGCCAAATACACCACGCATTTTGGGCAACAGGATACCGCGAAACAGCAGCTCCTCGCCCAACAGGTAGTTGAAGACACACGCCACCAGCGCAATCGGCAACAACCACCAAGCGCCCACCAATTCAGGCACAAACAAAGATTGAAGCTCAAGATATGGAAGCGACGCAAGCCAAGGGAACGGGACCAAGATGGATTCACCAATGATGGTCGCAATCGGCGTCATTTCGAACAGCGTATAGGCCAGAAATGCCGGAATAAGCCACCAGAACAGTTTGTAGTTGATTTTGCCCGTTTTGGGATCTTGCGGCGCTTGCAGCCAAATGCGTGCTTTGATGGCGGGCCAAGTGAACTGGTCCAACTCGCGGTACAGGATCACGACAGAAACGATAAACTGCCAAATCATTCCGCCAATTAGGAGCAGCCAAATTGCGATCCCTTGTTGCCAGGTCCCTTCGGGGGCGAACATTGGACCTATGATGAAGGCGAGGATAGGCATGGGTACCGCCACGATAGCCCAGATCGTCATGATCTTGAGAAGGCTGTATTGGGTGTCGTCGGCCATACGTGGCGCGGCCAGAGTGTCGGATTGCATTTGGTATCTCCGTATACAAATAGTTTGGCACACCGTGTCCATAAATCTGGCGTCGTGTTGTGCGTGGGAACGATTCATCTTGACGCTGTAAACTTGACGCTGTAAAGCATGCTTGACTTTACACTGTCAAGGAAGAATGTGATTGCTATTTATGATCAAAAAACAAGATGACCAGCAGCACCATGGCAACCTCAAGGAAGCACTCGTTCTTGCCGGAATGCAGTTATTGCGGGAAGAAGGGCTTCAAGCCCTGACACTTCGAAGATGTGCGGCACTCGCGGGCGTTTCACACGCGGCACCTGCGCACCACTTTGACGGATTGAAGGGTTTGAAAACGGCTATCGCAACGCGCGGTTATGCGATTTTCGAGCAAATGATGAACGACGGGATTGCTACCGCGGGTCCAGACAAGAGGGAACAAGCGATCGGTGTGTGCCATGGCTATATTGGTTTTGCGACTGAGCATAACGCGTTGTTCAATCTAATTTTTGATAGCCCTGATAAATTCATCCAAGACGCGGAATGGGCCAAAGCAGGCGCCAGGGCGCGACAAGTCCTGAACGACACAAGTTCCAAGCTCGTCGATGGCCCCAGCGGTCCTGCAACCACAGAAGTTTTGCTGTTCGCATTGGCACACGGCTTTGCCAAACTGATCGAAATCGGTCGTGTTGCACCCGGAAGTGGAGATGGGCGCGACGTGAAATTTGAAGACGTCATCGCAATGGTCGACCTGAAAGGGAAACCAGAATAGTGCCTGACATTCAGGAGCTTTCAGCGCCCCAATTTGACATCAGCCTAGGCAAATTGGATGGTGGTAGTCCCGGAAAACCCACATTTTTGCAGAGTTGGCGCAGCAGCAATTCTTCGGTAAGCTACCGTTCGCTGCGTTGCCAAAATATTGCAGTTTGTGCTCAGAGCGGAATTTCGCCTATCTTTTTGCAACAAAGTTTTGCGACACCTAACCCATTGATATAGCAGGGTACGAAAAACCGTTGCAAAAACGTTCCATTCTGCACTGGTCCAATGTCTGACGCGCGCTCGTGACGGCCACCCGATGCTGTAGAAATTCATAGGTTCTTACCTTGGGTTTCTAAGCTCGATGATCAAGTTGCCCTTGGCGAACGTAAAACCACCCTCACCCCACCTTTGGCAGAATTAATCCCCGAATTTTATGCGGCGACAGGCAACCCGTAACTGATAGGTCGAAATGCTTCACAAAAGGCCTTCAAACTTCTATGAAGAGCCATCTTCCATCAAGGTAGGACAATGATCATGGGCATGAATGCAATTGGCACCGGGAAGACAGCGGTCATTACCGGAGGAGCGGCTGGTATCGGTCTTGCTGCGGCGCAGCTTTTCGCCAGGAATGGAATGAACATTGTTCTGGTTGATGTGCGCGAGCAGCTCTTTCAGGCCGCCGAGGTTGCGCTTCGTGCCAGTGGTGCTCCAGAGGTGATGACACGGCAAATTGACGTCTCGGATCTGGCAGCGGTCAAGGCGCTTGAAGCTGAAATCGTTGATCGTTTCGGCGGCGTGGATGTGTTGATGTGCAATGCTGGGACCCAACCGGGCAGCGATATCTTTGATAATTCGAAGACCTGGGATCGAGTTCTGTCGGTCAATCTTGGCGGTGTTGCAAACTTTTGCCAAACATTTGTACCGGGCATGATGTCACGTGGGCAAGACGGATTGGTTATCAACACAGGGTCGAAGCAAGGCATAACAACGCCCCCCGGCGACCCGGCTTACAATGTTTCAAAAGCGGGCGTGAAAGTCTTCACCGAAGCGCTGCAACATCAGCTGAGAGAGAGCGAGTCCAAGGTGACAGCACATCTGCTGGTTCCGGGCTTTGTTTTCACTGATTTGACACGGCATGGCCGAGCCGAGAAGCCAGCCGGTGCCTGGACGCCGGAACAAACCGCCGATTTCATGATGGAAAGTCTGGGGAATGACGATTTCTATATCATCTGCCCCGACAATGACGTCAGCCGGGCTACGGACGAAAAGCGGATGGCCTGGGCCATGGGTGACATCATCGAAAACCGGCCGCCGCTCTCACGTTGGCATGAGGGTTGGGCCGGTTCTTTTGACGAGTTTTCCAAAGGAAAATAGCTCGATTTCTCGTTATTGCGTGTTGTCAATTGTCAAACATCCATGCCGGTGCTGAGTATAGCACTGGCAGATTGACAGGCTACGCACAGGGCCGGATAGCTGCCGCTAACCCCGCCCCGCTGCCTTCAGAGTCAATTGAACAGAGTCCAGTATTTTTCCAGTTGCGTGCGGGAATTTGGCCAATTGTGCTGCCTCGAAACCACGAAAATTCGTGCAGAAACACAGGACGCCATCGCAGCCGTTCTGGAAACTCATTTCTATGCGGTCTGCTATCTGGTCCAGAGCGACCTCCGCCATCTCCCGGCTGCTATCAAGCCCGAAATGGCTCCCGTAATTGACTGAAAAACCTTCACTTTCGAAATTCTGAACAATTGCGTTGTGAACCTTTGCCGTGAAAGGTGTCACCAGACCAAATGCACTCCATTTGGCGGTTTTAAGTTCCGCCAAGGTGAGCAGTGTTGTGCTGGTCACCGAAAGGCCCGTCCTTTGCTCAGCCTCAGCACACCAGTTCCGTTCCCGCTCAATACCAAGCCATGCGCCGGCGGTTCCTGCAAATATGATCTGGCCGACTTGTGCTTCAAGCAATTGATCAATCGCCTGATCAACCACGTCGGCAGCAAATTGTTTTTTGGAGCGGTCTCCAAGATCGACCGTGGTGACCGGCAGTCGGGCAATGTGAAAACCAATGTCATTTCGAAACGGACCAGCCCTGCCGTGCAGCACATCCTCGATGACCACATTGGACGAGGGAATGATCAATCCGACACGCTTCACGCAGTACCCCTTTCAACCGGGCTTTCCAGAAACAAAACCAAAGTCAGATTATGGAACTGCGCGACGCGATGCCGCCATCAATGGTGATAATTGTGCCGGATGTGTAACCTGCCCTGTCAGAAGCCAAAAACAACATCTGATCGGTGATTTCAGCAACATGCGCTGGACGCCCCAATGGGTATTTGTCCTGAAGTTCCTTGTAGCGCCCCTCATCGCCGAGCCATTCCTTGGCGCGATGTTTGAGCAGTTTGTAAATGCGGTCAGTGTCGACAGGGCCAGGATTGATTCCCACAACCCGGATATTATCATCCAGACTTGGTCCGCCCAAAGCCCGCGTGAAGGCCATGAGACAGGCATTGCCCGATGTGCCAGCAATGTAATTCGCGTCATACCGCTCACCGGCATTGCCGATATTGTTGAGAATGACACCGCCGCCCCTGGCTTTCATTTTGGCATAATACAAGCGGCACATATCGATATAGCCGAGAACTTTCAGCTCCCAGCCCTTGCGCCATGTTTCACCATCAATACTGAACAGATCACCGCCCGGAATGACACCGGCATTGTTTACCAATATGTCGACATCGCCGACATCGGCGGCCAGACGCTCTGCGGCTTCCGGCTCTGTCAGATCGGTCGCATGAGCAATTGCAGAGACACCAAACTCCTCGCGAAGTCGCTTGGCCAGAGCTTCCAGTACATCGCCGCGACGCGCAGCCAGATGCAGATTGACGCCCTCTTGCGCAAACCCAATGGCCAGACCTTCGCCAATCCCTTGCGATGCCCCTGTGATCAATGCGGTTCGTCCGGTTAAGTTCAGATCCATAAGATGCCCTTCTCCACGATCTTCGTTCTGTTGGGGGTCGTCATTCTGTTTGGTTGCCTAATCCGTGAACACTTCGCTCAAATTAAGTGCAAAACCCACGAATATCGATCAAATTTAATACCTAAATTGGTATTTTGGTATTTATCGCTTGTCAATTTTAAAATTAACGTGAACCATAACGCTGCACATAACACTTTCAAAATACCAAAAATAAATTTAGGTATTGAGAACTCCTTG
>Ga0163216_101719_pt1 | contig 11117 bp, 12 predicted proteins | sample SynspAceP_FD_167610 | JGI IMG/M metagenome (GOLD analysis project Ga0163216, IMG submission 167610) | Saline lake microbial communities from Ace Lake in Antarctica - Synechococcus sp. Ace-P (Illumina Assembly) | ecosystem: Environmental > Aquatic > Non-marine Saline and Alkaline > Saline ...
TGGCAGGACGCTGGAGCCGAAGCACCATCTCGATCAATTCGTCCTTGCTCAGCTGCTGCAAATCAGTCCGATCCATACCGTCATGGATTCAGACATTGTGGCGCATGGCAAGGGGGTGAGTAATTACGGAGGATGTCCTCACCGTAAACATCCTGATGAATTTCTTTGGTGCCATTAAGAGCGGAGAGCTCGAAATTACCATTGAGAATGGTCATGTGATTAATGCGGTGACGCTTGAGACGCTTTTGGGTGATGCATCGCTTGCTAAAGTGGCAGATGAGCAAGAAGGTGAGACGGGCAGGTTTCAAACTGTCCTAAGTTATCTTCGGGCTCTCGATGAGGGCGATGGTGTGGCACTAGAAATCACTGAAAATTCGAATCTGGGCCAATGCCAAGTCCGCATTCTTGTCGGCGAGAACCTCCCGAAGAAAGTGGCTGTGTTACGCAATGGAATGTTGATTACGGAAAACATGCCGCGGTTGAAGAGATTTGGCGAATTCAAAGACTTCGTGGCCGTCCTTGAGTGTACAAGCACCAAGGGCCAGGCGTTGTTGCGGGGAATGGAACCGCCAAGGCATGATGCATTCGAACCGGACAGGTTGCCGCCTGACAGACGCCAGAGTGGTAAAACGGCCCTTCGCGAAATCGGGGATTGGGTACGGCAAATGCTGAGAAGACATGCTCAGGACGAAATTTCGGAAGTTACAAACCTTGATGAGATGGCTGAATACTTCGGCGACGACGAGGAAGAGGGAGATGGCAGGAAGAAGGATGAAAACCCCGATGGGGATATCATCATCCGCGCACGGCCAGTCAAGACGAAGTCGCGACCAACAAGCTACGTAAGAAACTCGGATGCGTTTGACGACCAAGAGGACGATGGGGCGGAGGGGCCGTCGGCTTCAGAGCCAAGCGGTGAGAACGAAGGTGCGGGCACAGACGGCACGGGAAGCGGCGCACATAACGAGAGCAGTGGGGGTGATGCTGCTGGAACGGATGGCGGTCAAGGCGTAGCACCTCATGCAAGTGCTGTTTCGGCTCCTGTTCGGGATGTCCGGGCCGTACTTTTAGAAGATAGAACTCGAAGGCGGATTGCGTTTACACCGATGACCACTGGGAACGCCAGAGTTCATCTTCAGGACTCTGGCGCAGACACAAACCGTGCCCTGCGAGTGATCGGGACAACTAAGGGAAATGTAAAAGAAGGTGCTGTCGAGGGGCTTACCTTGGTGGCTGGCAAGAGAATTATTTTTGATGTCCAACTTGACGGCGAATTTGTCGGCACAGTGAGGATCGTCACAGATGCAGTTTGACCTACTTCGAGCCTTCCCCTACCCCGTGCTCAGGCACGCTGTTGATGATTATGTTGATGGAGACATACAAGCGACCGTGGATTTCAAGCAGTCGTCTGACGGACTCAATTTGACTGCTGGTGTTACGTTTGCACTATCAGTGCCAGCGATCATACAGGCCATTGAAAACGGCGTAGCTGCCTATTCTGTCGTTTTCGCATGTCGTGACACCTATTTTCGGAAAGCGGTCCTGAGCCAAACACCGACATTTTCACATAGTTTCCCCGCTGGATCGATCCGCGGTGAAGTCCTCATATATCCGTATGTGGTTGCAACAACCGACATCGTCGACTTCAGCTGTGAGTGGATAAACGCCGAATTCGGCCCAGGCCCGTTCCGGTTTGACAAAGGCTCCGCACTGGCACTCGAAGCACCCCAGTCGATATTTGTTGACCGAGATTCGTTTAAGCCCATTAGTTCAGTGTTTGAGCTTGTGAAGGATTATAACGTCCCTGAGAACGAATGGCGAGTAGACGCAAATCAAGATAAGGTAGTTATAAAAGTAAGCCCGGAAACGAAAGCGAAAATTGCTTTAGCGCGGAACGATAGTGCCAAAAAAGCGATTCTCCTGAATTCTATATACATGGGAGCTGTTATTCAGTGTGTCGCGTTACTGAAGCACGACCAGGACATTGAGGATTTTCGTTGGGCTCATATTTTTCGAGCGCGATGCGCCGAGTTGTCGATTGATATTGGGACCCAATCGGAATCGTGGGTTGCGCAACAACTAATGAAACACCCTTTGAAACTCATTGACGCATATTTTTTTGATAGGGCGGACGCATGAAAGCAAGGTTACTCAAAGGGGCTACTCTCGAAGAGCTCCGTGATTCTGTGCCGACCAATCTTGCATCTTACCGGACAGGTGATTTCAGCAGCCTCGCTGTGGACGACGCGCTGTGGTTTGAGCTTGGACTTGAGGTAGATGAAACTCGACTTGACGATTTGAAGTTTTCCAAGGGGCCGGATCATTACGAGGTTGAAAATTGCATTATCTTATTCGACGCATTTAGGGATTTGACGCCCTATGAAGCGCGGGATGAGCGGCTCTGGGCCTATTTTGTGCATACCGAATTGTTGGAGTATTCCCGAAAAAGATGGCCAATTCCGAGTGACGATATTGCGGCAACCGCACATATAAGACGTCACTTCTTTGCTCGGGATAAACGTCAAACGGAAAGAGACAATGCGGCATCCCGATTGTGGTGGATGGCACATCTTTGCGCGCGGATTCCGTCATTGAAAAACGATATCGCACTTGAGGCGTTTCTCTATAAATCAGACGTTAGAGCTAACCTGATTGAGCGCCCTACAACATCCCAATCATCTGAGTTGTTTGGGGCAATATTGGGTAAGTTGATCGCCTCTTATAATGGGAAACGTAAGCTATTCGAGAGGGCGGCGTTCCGGAAATTAATGGCCGAACTTAATTCGATTGGCGGATATAAGCTGATCGATTGCTTCGATCAAAAGCAGGCGACCGAAGTGGTAGATAAATTGATCAGCGAAAAACTTGCTCTTTCTGATATTTGATGCGCGGATTGCAAATATCGGAGATGTTCCAAAAAGGGTGAAGTAACCGGCAGACCATCACAACCGCGAAGACACTTTCGCAGGATGTTTACGAGTCGCGGTATAGCTGTTTGTCCCTTAGTCCTTTCGGGTCACTATTTGGTTCATTCTCATAGGGTATGAGACGCAGGTTTGCGCCTCGGATCAATGCACAGAACCCGGGCAAACGCGTTTCCGTTCAGTCGATGATCACCCGGGTGACCCATTGCCAGGGGAGGGATCGGGAACGACGCCGTGGGGACCAACGACCCAGGCGAGTGTCGCCTTGAGAAAACACACGTCGGTGTGTTCGTCGGGGCCGGTCTGGTCGAAACACCGCATGAGATCGGACCACATACCCTCCTTTTCGACATGATCAAACCAGCCGACAGCCGCATCCGGAATCTGTTTGCGCAGCTCATGCAATGCATCTTTGCGCATCGGTCCGCCCTTCCGGATATCCTCAAAGAGAATGGGATAAGGGACCCGTCCGTAGGCGAGCATGACATCGATGTAGCGGCGTGGAACTCCAAGACGGCGCGCAACATCATTTCGGCGCGCCTGGATAGGCGACAATGGCGGAGCAATATAGGGACTGGCCGTTGCCGAAGCGGGTAGGGGCAACCATCCGAGGATCACCATGAAGATGGCCATAAGCTGTAACCAGGCCGATGCCGCAGGGTTGGCTCTTCGTCTGGCCTCTCGGGTTCGCATCCGTAACCTATCGTAACAAGTCCGACGTCTGTGATGTGGGTGCTTTTTTTTGTGTTTCATGTCGGTGACCTCCTGGTTGGATTATACGTCGGCGCTGAAAGACTTGGGGTATCGGCCGGCGGAAATAATTTCCGCATCCGCTTGGCGTCTCGTATTTCTCGCGAGAGGCGATCGGCAGCGGGTTCGAAGGCGGACATGATCCACCTCGCTAGTTCCTGTGCACGTCGAAGCAAATCATCGAGGTCTATCTTTCCAAGTTGGTGGAGGAATAATTCCTCACGACGTCGACGAGACGTCAGCGTCGGGAAATACGATCGATCTTGTCGACGACGGACTTCAACGCCTGGGCTTGCTGGTTCTGTGCGTCGAGGATGTGCCCCAGAATGTCGAGGAGCTGCGCGATGCGATCCGGACCCTCTGGCGACTCCAAGAGCGCCAGGAGGGGCAGAAGCATCTCGGTGTTCCGCTCGACTGAAGTCAGGGTTCGCATTGATGCGGAAATAATTTCCGTCATGAGTGTAGTCCTCCATGAATTTTGAAAAGTCGTTTCGGCGCATTCCAACGGCACGATTGGCTGCAGCGACGAAGGTTCCCGAAGCGTTGACAAGGATCATTCCTTTGTCGCCCATCGCGATCTGAAGGCCTTGTTTGGCAAGCTCTCGGGCGAAGGCGATGCCGCTGTCGGCGATTGCCCGTTTAAGCACGGTGCGGTCAAACTGAGGCGTGGTCCGCTCGGCTCGTTTACGCGCCACATCCGAAAACCCCTCAACCCTGCGCTGACGTCGCTCGGTTCGGGTTGGCTGAACGGCTTCGTCGTGACTTTCTTCATAACGGCGAGCGAGGTCCTCCAATCTGCTGAAGTCGTTTCGGCAGTCCAGTACGCGCAGCGATGTCGGATCGACCTCGGCAATCGCAATGTGAAAGTGCGCCCGGCCTTTCTTTACATGCCGAACGACAAGCCTCGGACGCTCGGCACCAATGTTGAATTCAACATCTACCGACCGAAGGAACTCACTCAAGTTCGCGGGCGACATTTCCCGTTCTGGCGACACGGACAGATGGCGAACGGCGTACTTGCAGCCCTTCGCCTTGGCGAGAGCCTGGGCATCAAAAAGCGAATGCCGGTCACCTGCGAGGACCTCGATGGAATCGTTCTCCGTCAGTTTATCGAGGAGATGGCGAGCAAGACGACGGACGCCACCTTCTCGCGAGATGCGGCTCGTCTGGATGATCATGCCAAGAACTCCCGCAGGCGATCTCGCAACGTGTTGATGCAAGCAAGGGTGCCTGTCAGTTCGGCATCGTGCCCAACAAGTTTTCCCGCATTCGCGCGCCGCACCATCTGATTCAAATTGCCGCCCATCCGACTAAGTTCTGCCAAAATGCGGGTCAGCAATATGATGTGGGTGGCATCCAAAGTCCGGGACGGCATTCTGACACCAAGGCCCGCACGACGCATCATTTCGGAAATCGAAAGACCGCGACCATTGGCGAGGTCTTTGATTTTCGCCAGCTCTTCACCGCTGGCACGGATACGAATGATGCGACCGCGCATGTGTCCCCCTTCGACCTGCCCCGACAAGGGGATGAGGGGTTCACGGGGAGTTTCTCCCCTGACCAGACGCCTGTGCCGTGGGCACAAGGCATTGCTGGCTACCTCCCTCTGTCTACTCAGGATAGTGAGCTCGCGGTTCGGCCGGCGCAATTGGCTTCACTATCGGACGGCAGTTCAGGCGCGCGAGTTGATTGGCTTTATGCGGAACTCAGGATTCTAAGCCGCTTGGAAATGAATCAAAACACATCGCAATAGGCTAACATCTTAATAAATAATAATATTATTAGATACTTGGTGTGGAGAAAAGCGTGAGTCAGCGTCTGAATGCGGAATAATTTTGCACCGTATCAGTTTGTATGTTGCGAATATTCTCCATATGCCGTATGTGTATCTGAAGAATGGAGACAAACATGGCACGCCCTATCCCGTCGGAAGTCCTCAAATACGTTCGAGAAAATGCTAAAATGAGTCAAGCCAATCTCGCTGACCATATGAAGACTGTGCCAAGCGTCTTGTCAAAACTTGAAAAGGCGGAGGAAGCCGAGCCTGAGATTGCAGAGCGTTACCTTTCATCTGTAGGGACCGCCTTAGCCGAGGAGGTTCTCGAATTTTACAACCGCGATTGGCAACACAGCGCTCCGCCAACTTATCTTCACCCAAACCGCGAAGAGCTCTGGGTTGTCGACAGGGCGCTTACCGAGCTCCGCGAGTTCGAACGTAGCGATCGGAACGATCCGATCCTAAAAGGTCCCATCGACTTGCTCCGTACAGAGCTGAGTACAACCGCCCTTTATCTACAACGCCGTGACCACGTTGTGGCATGGGTTGGAGATATTGGTGTCGGCAAGACCACTGCGCTGGCCCATGCTGTCGGACTGCTCGTCGGCGATGGTCGTAGTCAACGGAAGCCAGCTTTCCCTGTTGGCTCTGGTCGAACTACTGTTTGTGAGACCGCAATCAGGGTTGCACCCACTTTCGGTATCGCAGTCGATGCGCTCGAAGACGACCAGGTAATGCGTTTGACTCGCGCCTTGGTCACCAGCGTCGCGCCTGGTGCGTCAGGAGTTGGGGTCCCCTCCGAACTCAATCGCGTTCTCCGAAGTATGGCTGACATGAAGACTTCCTCAGTTGAAGTGGGCGAAGACGATTTTACATTACTTGACCCGATAGCCGACCTTTTGGCGAGTGGGTTAACCATCGACCAGACCGTCGACCGTGTGGTGTTAGCGATGCGCCTTTCTGACAGGAAGGAACGCCAGCTTGTTCTACCTGAAGGAAGCGAAGATGGGTTAAGCTGGCTTTCGAAGACCGTTTCTAAAATTAACAATGGGGCGGATGGGCGGTTCAGTGTCCCGCGCCGCATCACCGTGCTCATGCCTTCCGCAAGGCTAAATGCGGATGGCCAGGTACTGTCGGTGGTTGACACGCGGGGTGTAGAGGGCGTTACGCAACGCGAAGACCTAACTGCGCTCGGCGACGACAACAGAGCGCTAGTGGTGCTGTGCACAAAGTTTGCCGATGCACCCAACGCATCTGTCCAACGTTATCTGCAAGATTCTGTGGAGGGTGGGTCTGATGCGTCCGAACGCAAGCGCCAGTGCATTCTGGTGCTGGCGCGAGGTGAAGAGGCTTTGCAGGTGCCGGGTTTCGAAGAGCCAATTTCTTCTCGCGCCCAAGGCTATAGCGTCCGTCGCAAGGACGTTGCACAAGCTTTAGTGAAAGCAAAACTTCCTCCGACTCCGATATATTTCTTCGATGCGCATAACGATGATGCTGACAAGGTCTGGTCCTCACTCCGAAATCAGATTGGGGAGATGCGGGCCGTGTACGCCAACCGGGTGGCTGCCGCCGCCGCAGGCGTATCTAATCTGATCGAGAACGTTGACATCGTTAAAACGGCCGAGGCACGTCGCGGCATTCAAGAGGCAATTGACCGCCTAATGACGAGTATCACGAAGCTACCCGGTGTCATTCGCCCCCCACATCAGCACCTGATCGATCAGATTGCAACCGTGCATCATAGCTCTGTTGCGGCTTCAATTAGTAGGGGCGGTGATTGGAATAAATTCCCAGTGACACATATTCTCGGCAGCGGCGTTCGGCTAGACGCCAATCTTCGCGTCCACGACCATATCGCGCGCATTTACCACCGCTTAGATGACCTCGAAAATGAATATGCGGAGCTTGGAGACGTTGTTCAAAGTCTCCAAGCCATTCGGAGTCTCGTGGCGGAGGGTCGACAGGAGTTTCTCACCAGTTGTCTGACCATCGGGCGAGATGCCTACGGTACACTTTTATCCACCGAGAAGGATGTTTGGGCTGCGGCATCCGACCGCTACGGTGAAGGCTCAGGATATAAGCGAGACCTTGCGGGCATTTGGCGCGATTTCTTTGAATCCGCAGCACCGACAAACACTGTGAATTCAATCAACGCAAGACTCAAGAAATCTTGGGGAACGCATATCCTGGACCCGTTGAAAAACGCCACGCGTGCGACCTCTTCGGAGTCTAACCATTAGAAATGCGCTTGCGCTGCGACAGCATCTTTCTTCCGCTAGCAGCGTCGAAGCGTCGAAGCGTTGAAGCGTTGAAGCGTTGAACTGAAATCTCCACCAGAAGGTGGCGATCAAGGGCGATAACGCCGACCGCCTCAGGTTAAGGTCTGGCAGGGCAGGAATTGGAGGGCATCATTCAGGTGCTCGCCTTAGAAAAAGACGAGGCCGCGCTAACGGCCCCGCCTTTCGATTGGTCTGGTCGGATTCGCGACACCTTCAAGACTGATCGGCCTCACGGAGCGTTCCCAGGCCCAAGCAACCTGGAACTTACTCCATAAGGCAGTTTTATCAACCTGTCGCAGGAGTAAGAATATGAGAAAGCCTATTGGAACAACTGCCCATACGGGTGAAACTTGTCCTGAAAGTGGGGTTTGGAAAGTCGTTGGTACGCCGACTACAACCGCGCCCATTGCAAAGGGTAACCGCTTCCCCCCGTATGGCGGCAAAGCCGTCAATTGGAAGCTCATCAGCTACGCGTAATCTGAGAGCGGCGAAGCCCTGCGCGAAAGCGTTGGGGCTTCGCTACCCTGAGCAGCATCAAACCCAACGAAGCCACCATGAAACTGGCGCTGGAAGAACTGGCGGTGTTTCCCTAGCTTTCCTAGAGGTGCGTTTAAACTTCCGGATAGCATCGGCATACGAAACGGGTAAGTAGTCGGCCTTAACCGACGTTTATAAACGCAACAAAAGCGTATCGGAGAAGTCAGCATAGCGCCGTTTTCACGGGGCTTCGGGCATTCGCGCATGACGAAATCGGGACAAAAGGCTGCCATAGGAGAAGCCCTCAAATAGCTTCGGGACTGACCGCCGCCGATTTCAAATTTATTTTTGTTCACACCTCGAACTTCGAATTGAATGGTTCGAAACTCGAATGATTGATGTTTCGAATTTCGAACTGATCCATTCGAGTTTCGAGGTAAACCGTTCGATCGGGGCAATTTCCCATCGCCTGCATGATCGTTCGAGATTCGAAATATACGTTACGAATTTCGAAATGAATTGTTCGAATTTCGAACTGTCCGATTTCCTCAGATTTGGCGATATTTCGAATTTCGAAGTTTTCCATTCGAATCTAGAACTATTCTAAAATCGAAGGTAAGCAGTCCAGTCCTACCTCGCGGACTCGTGCGGGCGCAGTCGGCAACGACGAGCCACGGCCGCTAGGCAGGACTTGACGGGTCGCATCGGTTGACAATCATGCCCCCGTCAATGGTTTCATGGACGGGACTAGGCCAGCGCCAATGAGCAGACTTGTGAACATGTCGACAGGAGCTGATTGCAGAGCCGCCAACTGGGGTTTGATGTGAAAGATGATGTCGGGTCCATACTGGGCGGGTTCATACATCTGACGGGCAGGAATCCGACCTTTTTGGATTTGCTACTCTTTCACCGACAATGATTGCATTCTGGTTTTGGCTGCCATCGGTCGGGAGTGTTTTCTCGGCATGACTATTGATGGATTCCGATTCCGCTCTGGCCAGGTGGGTCTATCCCGCCCTGATATGCATTGCCCTTAGTAACCGCCAGCCAACTATCCCCGACCCTCGGGGGCCGTATGTGGTCTACTTTGAACAAAAACTGCTTCCTCAACCGTTCTATCGCTTGCACGGCATGGCTCGATCCAGTGCCGTCTTCATAGCCTTTTCAAGCGCCTTCTGGTGCTCTTCAGCAACTATGAAAGAGTCATGGATCGGCAGGGCAACAATGTTTTTCCTGTGAAGCTCAGACAAGACGCTACGACACATTTCTGAATCGATATTCTGCAGGCGCATGCCGATGCCCGTGTGGAAATATTCCTGGACGTTGGGGTGCCTGTTCTTGATGTCCTCAATCAGCTCCTTGGCGGCATCCGTGTCGCCTTGGAGGGCCTCCGCCAAAGCTCTCTGTGCGCCCAACAATGTCTGTGCGTTCAAAATCATGTTGAATGCGATTTTGCCAAGGTCACGATGCCACCCCGAAACCTCATAGGCGTCACCATGCAGCGTCTGCCCTGCCATCTTGTACAACAGCCGCGGGTGAATCTGGCTATAGTCACGCTCAACGGTGGCCTGACCATTGATGGTGATGAATCTCCTATGCCTGGGCGGACAAGACTGCCACCAAGCTCCATAGTATCGCCCTCCCAGCGTCCAGGAGCCTTTATAGACACGGTAAAGGGATTTGTTGGCGGTATAGATAGCATGCTTGCCGAACCGCACCACATCGCCCTCGATAACCGCGTCGGGGGATTCGATCCTGATGTCGGCTTCGGCAACGGCAAGGTTGATTTTGGAAAGAAGCGCGCGATCTCTGATGACCCGCTTTGTGTCCTTGTAATCCGTCAATTTGCCGTCCGCATCTTTCAGTCGGATCAGCTCGCCGACCTCGTGATGCAGTTTCGGCAAGCCGACGTCAGCCAGCCAACGCGCAGGGCGATAGCTTGATTGAATGCCGCTCGACAAACCTGCTGGACGTAAATCGTGATCGACAAGGATGCCAGCCTCGATCAGGCCGTCAATGGTCGGGATCACAGTGTAAAAGGAAAAGTCGGAGTCGTGATATAGGCGGGAACCGTGCCACCAGGCATTGCGTCTTGAATATGAAACCCTGCGTTCTGGATCGTAATGTGCCGCCAAAAGGGCATCGGCGACAATCGCCGCCTGAACGCGCGCGCCCTTCGCAGAGCGGACAGGTGGTAGCTCCAAAAGAGCGGCAATTTCCTTGACGTCGCAACGCCAGTTGAGGCTAAGCGGGCGATCACGGTTCGGATCGCGCTTCCGAATATATTTCAGTCCGCGCTGATTGGCTGTCCAAATTTGTTGACGGGGTGGGGCGCGATGTTCCTGCGGTGGGGCTGGGATATGTCCCAGCCCTGAGGTCACCGATGACCATGACGGGGCATCGCTCGGCTCTCATTTATAGCAATCATGGCTTCACACCTTTGAAACGCCCACAGGATGGGCCACTTCAACAAGGCTCAGTGCCGGCGGCGCATGGGTCAAGCGCCGATAGTCAGTTCATCGAATGAAATACGGTGACAGGTCCAGTCCTTTCGGTAATGGCAACAGTTTCAAGACTTCAATTTCTTCCTGCAGGAGGGTCTTCGAACCGTAGCCTCTGGAGACGGTTTTGTGGGAGTGCCCAGTCTGCTTGTCGTGAATGCGCTCATCAATTTTCGCGACACGCATGATGTCCTTGGCGGTATGCCTCGTTGAATGGAAGGTAGTTTCGATTGCTACATGAATGCCAACTTTTTTGAGTTGCGAGTTGAGCCGCTTGGACGCTTGCGTATTCCGGGACGATCCGGCCACCGATTCCGATAGCATCCGGCCACCCATTCCGATTTGATCCGGCCGGGGATTCCGGGGCATCCGGCCACCCCCATTTCAACCCAATTTAGGCTGCTGCGAG
>Ga0163216_101722_pt1 | contig 11026 bp, 11 predicted proteins | sample SynspAceP_FD_167610 | JGI IMG/M metagenome (GOLD analysis project Ga0163216, IMG submission 167610) | Saline lake microbial communities from Ace Lake in Antarctica - Synechococcus sp. Ace-P (Illumina Assembly) | ecosystem: Environmental > Aquatic > Non-marine Saline and Alkaline > Saline ...
GCTCATCGAGGGGAATCGTTTTTAAAGAGGAAGTTACCAAAGCCTTTGGAAACGCTTTCTTCCAGTTATCTAGCATCATGCCATTTGGGCAAACAAATATATCTCTCATCCATTACCTTTCCGTAAAAGCATATGATTTCGCTTTAAGTACTGGTTTCAATAAGTAAGAAAGGACTGATTTTTTACCGGTAATAATGTCAACTTGCGCGACCATGCCTGGAATAATCGGCAAGTCTTTACCCAAACTAGGTTTATTCGTTTGCACCTTAACGATATAAAAAGCATTGCCTTTCTCATCTACTATAGAATCGGCAGCAACACTGATAACTTTAGCCTCCATGGTGCCATAAATCGTGTAATCGTAAGCTGTTAGCTTGACGGCAGCAGGTTGATTAAGTCCAACAAATGCAATATCTCTCGGCTGAATTTTCGTTTCAAGCACTAAAGCATCATCTGCTGGCACTAGCTCCATTACCTCTTTTCCTGGCTGAATAACACCACCCACTGTATTATAAAATAGTCGACTAACCGTACCATTAACAGGTGATTTTAGTACCGCCTGCTTCACTTTATCATTCAGCGCTACGCTCGCTTCAGTAAGTGCATTAAGTTTCGCTGTCGTATCAGAAAGTTCTGTCCGAATCTTATTGCGAAAACCTAAGTTGGCTTCATTTATTTTTCTTCGTGCTTCAACGATTGCCGATTGCACCCGTCCAACTTGTTCACGCGCTTGATTACGTTCACCACGCAACCTAGAAGCATCACGCTCTAAACGCAGCATATCGACTTCAGAAACCGCGCCGCTAGATAGTAATGGTCTTGTTACAGCTATTTCTTGATTAGTGAGCGCTAGACCATCATTTGCCTGCTGCAGTTTTGCTTGCGTCTCTGCTAACTCACGCTCACGCTGTTTCACTTGTTCACCTAACACCGCAACTTGAGAGTCTAGCTCAGCTTTACTCGCATTATAAAGCGCATACTCTTGTATATAAATTTCTGGCGCTTCTGTTTTAATTTCCTCATCTTGAACAAACTCCGTTCCATTTGCTAATGCTTTTAGACGCGACTGTCTTGCTAATAAAGAAAGGTATTGCGAGCGGTTTTCACGCAAGGAAGAAACAGCACGTGTTTGATCAATTTTAACAAGCGCTTGCCCCTTAGTCACAGATGAGCCTTCATGCACTAATAGTTCAGCAACAATACCACCGTCATAAGACTGAATAATTTGCACCTGTTGAGACGGAATAACACGACCCTCACCGCGCGTGATTTCATCAATCTTGGTAATGCCTGCCCACGTAATTAATACCACCAAAGAAGCAATCATTAAATACAGTATTTTTTTCGCTCGCAATGGCGCCTGATCTAAAATAGCAAGCTCTGCATCTTCTAGCCAAGCACGATCTTCCTCACTTTCACTCGGTGCCCATTTTTCTAACAAATAGTGCACAGGCTTGGTTAGCCAAGTTCGCGCCATAAAGAAATCATGTGTCTTACCTAAGACTTTGAACAGTGTTTGACTCATACTGCTTTCCCTACCTTTCCAGTACGTAGCGCTTCAATCACTTGCTCTTTAGCGCCGTCTGCAACCACCTTACCTTGGTCAATCACAATGATTCTATCGGCCAAATCAAATAGAGAAGAACGGTGTGAAATAATCATGACTGTTTTACCAACAGTTGCTTCTTTTAATCGCTGTTTAACAAACTCTTCGCCAGAATGGTCCATCGCACTGGTTGGCTCATCCAACAAAATAATTGACGGTTCATGTAGCATCGCCCTTGCAATACCAACGCCTTGGCGCTGGCCGCCAGAAAGCGTCTCGCCGCGCTCACCAATCGCCATATCAAATCCATTTGGATGCGTATTAACAAAATCTGCAATGCCGCCAATACTGGCTGCTCTTAACACCTGAGCATCATCTGCGTGTGGCGTTGCAATTGTAATATTTTCTCGCATGCTTCCAAAAAACAAATTGGTATCTTGCTGAACATACCCAATACAGCGTCTTAGTTCAGCTGGATCAATTTGTCTAGAGTCAATCCCATCAATTAATATAGAGCCGCTCGTTGGCTGATATAAACCAAGCACTAATTTCTGCAATGTTGTTTTTCCAGACCCCATACGGCCGAGTATCACCACATGTTCACCTGCTTTAATTTTGAAAGACACTTTGTTTAGCGCAGTGGTTTCTGCATTGGGATAGCCGAAACTAACATCACGAAACTCAATATCCCCTCTAAATCCACTACGAGATAGAAAGCTGGTTTCATCAGGTCGTTCTACTGGGCGTTGCATCACTTCATCAAGAGAAGTTAAGGCAACAGTTGAATTATGATATTGCGTCATTAAGCCAGCAGATTGAGAAACTGGCGCCAATGCGCGTCCAGCTAGCATGGTACAGGCAATCAATCCGCCCATCGTTAAGTCGCCTTCAATCACCAAATAAACACCCAATAAAACAGATGACACATTCACCAATTGCGAAATACCATTCGCCCCATTGGTAATCGATGCGCTTAATAGTTTCAACTTTGCATTCACCTGCGTTAGGTAATAAGCACTTTGCTCCCATTTGCGTTGCATGCGCCCTTCTATACCTAATGCCTTAATTGTTTCCAGGCCAACTAAGCTTTCAATCAAGGTTGCATTTCTAATTGCGCCTGCTCTAAACATTGCCTCAGAGTGTTCTTGCATTTTAGTTTGCACACTAAACGAATAAACCAACAACACAACCGCGCCGACAATAACGGGAATTACCATGTAAGGATTAATCCATCCAATAACAAGGATAAAAATGAGTGCGAATGGAATGTCGATTAATGTGGTAATCGTAGCGGAAGTAATAAAGTCTCGTACGGTTTCAAACGCACGTAGATTAGAAGCAAATGAACCAGCTGAAGTCGGCCTTAATTCTAGACGGGTACCTAATACCTTTTCCATGATGCTGGCTGTCAACCTCACGTCAATTCGTTTACTTGCCCAATCTAAAAAATAGGCGCGCATAGTGCGTAATGCAACATCCGCTAAAATGATTAAAGAAACACCGATGACTAATACCCATAAAGTTTCAACTGACTTATTTGGCACAATACGGTCATACACATTCATGGTAAAAATGGGCATCGCAAGCGCAAACATATTAATCAAAAATGCTGCAATCATGATGTCGCGATAAATCTGTTTATTTTCTGTTAGCGCACCCCAAAACCAATGTTTAAAATACTTTTTACCCGTAACTGGCGCTCTTGAGTCAAAAGTGAATTTTGGTTTTGCGACAATAATATATCCAAGGTAGCGCTTTTGTAGCTCGTCAACCGAGAGCAAAACTTCAGACTCACCCAACTCTGGAAAGATAATCCGTGCATTTTTCTTATGCTCATCCCACCCTAACAAGATACATGACTCATCCTGATGGAGTAGTAAAATTGCTGGCATAAACTCTGCACGAATTTGATCTAGTGATTTCTTTAATACATTGCAAATGAGGTTTGCACGTGCGCCAGCACGCTCGACTAAGCTTGGCGTCAGCATTCCATTCTGTAGCGGCAACCCAGCAATTAATGCATCTTTAGAAATCGGATTGCCATGTAGACGGCAAATCATATGCAAACTATCTAACAAACTATCCGATACATTGCTTTGTTCTTTTTGTGGCAATTCTTTTGACAGATTTTCCATATTGTTTCAATGTGTCCTATCTACTATTGCGTTGTTAAACGAATTTACGTTGGGCCAAACAACTAAACTTTGTTTAATATACAGTATATTATAGGGCATATTAAATCTAGCCTTCCAAGATTAGAGGGCAGAATATCGCTTTGTTCCAATGATTGATAGCTCATCCATCTACACATAACATATTTTTACATAAGCAAGCATGCTGCTCTAGCTGCGCGACAAAATTAGCATTACAAAATATCTTAGACAAGAATAATTTCAGCACAGCGCGGTGAATATGTTGATGCAGGACATGGTTTAGGGACAAAACCGTGATGCGGCATTGATACAAATCTAAATGGACTTTTTGAGAAATGATGGAGGCGCGAGCCGGAGTCGAACCGGCCTAAACGGCTTTGCAGGCCGCGGCATAACCGCTTTGCTATCGCGCCTTTGAAACAAAGAACTTATAAACTTTAAACTAAAACGGGGATATCAGCGTTAGCTAAAATCCCCGTTTTCTTAATACTGGAGCGGGAAACGAGGCTCGAACTCGCGACCTCAACCTTGGCAAGGTTGCGCTCTACCAGCTGAGCTATTCCCGCGTTAAGAAGGTGCGTATTTTAGCGACTTTGAAAAGGTTGTCAAGCAAGAATGACAGGTTTTTTTAATCATTTTCACAACTTTTTCTCAGTTATCTTTTACGAGCATGACTTACTGATAGGAGTCTTTAATGATAGGCCATGCCGCTCTTAAATAATAAGCCATTGATACCAATGTTAAAATTGCCGCCACATAAATAAGTAGAGTGCCGACTAAGGCCGTATTGAAGCTGCCAATATGGTCAAAATATAATAATAATAAAATAGCCAACATTTGTGCGGCTGTTTTAATTTTACCTATCATGGCAACCGCGACATTGCTGCTTTTACCAATCGATGCCATCCATTCTCGCAGTGCACTAATCGCAATTTCTCGGCCAATAATGATAAGTGAAACAACGGCACCTACGCGATCAAACTCAACTAATACGATTAATGCTGCGGCTACCATTAGTTTATCTGCTACAGGGTCTAGAAATGCGCCGAATGCGCTGGTTTGATTATACTTTCTTGCCCAATAGCCATCTAACCAGTCAGTAAAAGCAGCTAATCCAAATACACTAGCCGCGATTAAATTCAATGTGTGTGTGGGTTGAATGCCTAACGCGAATATATTATGCGGTAAATAAAAAATACCGACAAACACGGGAATAAGGGCGATTCTAAGTACCGTTAAAATATTGGGTATATTCCAAAACATAATTAAGCATTCTTTATAATAATTTTAATGAAACTGTCCGTAAACTTTCTCAGCCAAAGCGGAGCTAATGCCTTCCACCTGTGTAAGTTCATCTATGCTAGCACTTTTCACGCCGTCTAATCCACCAAAGCGCGTTAATAGCGCCTTGCGCCGCTTTGCACCAACGCCTTCTATATCTTCTAGGCTAGAGGTAATTCTCGCCTTAGCGCGCTTTGCACGGTGCCCAGTGATAGCAAAGCGATGTGCTTCGTCTCTTATTTGTTGGAGCAAATGCAAACCTTGATTATCTTGCTCTAGATTCAGCATTTCACCAGTGTCTGAAAAAATCATGGTTTCTAAGCCTGGTTTACGCTCTTCACCTTTCGCAATACCAACCAGTAAAATATCGTCAAGCCCCACTTCTTGCATCACTTCAACTGCCACACCAAGCTGCCCTTTGCCGCCATCGATAAATACCAAATCTGGACGCACGCCTTCCCCTGCTGCTACCTTCTTATAACGTCGCGTTAAGACATCACGCATTGCTGCGTAATCATCGCCTGGCGTGATGCCTGTGACGTTATAACGGCGATATTCACCGTTTTGCATATCACCTTTATCAAACACCACACAGCTGCCGACAGTTGCTTCGCCCATGGTGTGGCTAATATCAAAGCATTCAATGCGCTCTACCGTTTCGGCTAAGCGCAAGGCTTCACGCAACGCAATCAGTTTTGCCGCCTGATTAGCAGAAGTTGCTGCGCGCTGACCAAGCGCCAGTTCAGCATTGGTTTGCGCCATTTTTAGCCATACCTTTTTATCGCCAATTGCGTTGGTAAGCACTCTAATTTTTCGATCAGCCTGCTCACTCAACACAGTCTCAAAACCTTTCGCATCCATCTCAACACCGCAGACCAACAATGGCGGTGTATTTTGCGCCATATAATGTTGGGTTAAAAAGGCTTCTACCGTTTCACTGAGCTCCGCATCTTGGCTATTTTTTGGAAAAAAACTTTTATCACCCAAATGGCGACCGCCACGAATCATGACGAGATTAATACAATGCTGTCCCTGCAAGCTGGCACAAGCAATGACATCCGCATCGGCAACACTAAAATCACTGACGAACTGTTTTGCTTGCACTTGCCTTAACGCTTGCATGCGATCTCGAAACATTGCCGCCGCTTCATACTCTTGGTTAAGCGCTGCAGCATTCATTTTTTCACCTAAAGCATCCAGCACCTCATTGGTTTTTCCTTGCAGAAACATCGCCGCATGATGCACATCATGCCGATAATCTTCTTGGCTAATATAATCAACGCATGGTGCTGTGCAACGCTCGATTTGATGCTGTAAACAAGGGCGTGAACGATTAGAAAAAACAGAGTTTTCACAAGTGCGCAACTTAAATACTTTTTGCAAAAGCTGAATACTTTCCCTCACCGCGAGGCTACTTGGAAATGGTCCAAAATACTGGGTATTTTTGCGTTGTGCGCCGCGATGAAACGCTAGTCTCGGAAACTCGTCTCCAGTTAGTGCAATATAAGGATACGATTTATCATCTCTAAACAACACGTTATAACGTGGCATGATGCTTTTAATCAGGTTATTTTCAAGCAATAAAGCTTCAGCCTCAGTTCGAGTAACCGTTGTTTCAATATTGGCAATCTGCGACACCATCATGCGCGTTCTAGCACTTGGTAGATTTTTGTTAAAATAGCTGGAAACACGCTTTTTAATGTCTTTGGCTTTACCCACATAGATAACCGTATCTTCCGCATTTTTCATGCGGTAAACACCAGGCAAATTAGGCAAGTTTTTTAAAATTGGTTTTGAATCAAACATGACTTTATTTTAACAGTTAACTTTATATCTCTATTCATTATGAAGGTGATGCACTACAATTTTCAAAGTCTTCGTAGAGATGAAGTTTAAATAGACCAATGCCAGTGTCATAAAACTGTAACTATAATTTTGTTTGCAATGGTTTATATTACGGAATATTTATAAGCTAAGGGGATAATAAAATGACTACAAAATCTACTGATTATACGGCGCAAGTACAAAAATTAACGGTTGCTCAAAAAGAGCGACTCTTATCAAGAATGTCTGGCAAACTACCAAAACGACTTGCAAAAGATAAATTAACTGAAGAAGAAGCGATTGCTATTCAGCTAGAGCTTGAGGATGAGCAGTTGCAAGAATGGAAAGAAAAAGTAGCGGCTATTCGCGCTAAAGAAGAAAAAAAGAAAAATAAATAACACACTGTTTTATTCGCAGTTTAGACTTAATCTTTTAAGACGCTAATTATTCAATACTCGGAAAATGTGATGATAAAAATCTTAATCGCAAACCCAAAAGGCGGTAGCGGGAAGACAACACTTTCAACGAATCTAGCAGGCTACTTTGCAAGCCAAGACAGAAAAGTATGCTTGCTGGACCTTGATAAACAGCAATCGTCTAAAGGGTGGCTAACACGCCGTCCAGAGGCACTTCCAAAGATTACCGATGCAAACAGTCATAGCGCACTTGCAAAGAAGAAAAACATCGATATTGTGATTATTGACTCCCCTGCAGGGATTCGTGGCGATAAGTTAAGTGATTCTGTTAAAGATGCTGACTGGGTTATCGTGCCAATGCAAACATCGACTTATGATATTAATGCGACACAAGAATTTATTGATATTTTAAAAGCTGAGAAAGCGGTTAGAAAAGAGCGAACATTTGTTGCTATGCTAGGCATGCGCGTGGCACCACGAACAAAAGCTGCTGAGAATCTTGCGCAATATCTTGATGAAAGTGGTTTTCCAGTCATTGGCAACTTGCGTAATGCACAAATTTATTCACATACAGCTGAACAGGGCATTAGCATTTTTGATATGCCCGCATACAAAGCCAAAAAAGATATTGAGCAATGGAGCCCATTGCTCAAATGGATTAAAGAACTAGATAAATAAGTGTGTTGTAGCGCTACCCCAGTAGTTGCCCACCAATCGCCCAATCTTCAGTTTCCACTTCTTCAAAAACAATATAGGTGTAGTTAGCAGGTTTGTGTGCATGCTTCACTAAGGTTTCTGTAATTTCCTTCGCAATTGCTTGCTTCTGTTCTTTTGTGACGCTTCCAGCAAGTTTTACATTTACAAATGGCATCTTGAATCTCCTTAATAAGTTGATTAGTAAATAGTTAAACGCTCTACTCTCTTAAATTGTAGCAAGCTTAAATAAAATCAAGCGACAAAATGTTCTCTTGTTACAAAATAGTTAATGAAGATGTCCATGATGAATATCTGTTTGTTTACCCGCCATTGCCGACCAAATATTTTTAAACAAATTAAACACCCCGATTAACAATAAAAATGAAATGAGTAGAGAAAGAATGGGGTCAATCAATAACCAGCCTGTTAGGTATATAACCAAGCCAGCCGCAAGGGCAGCAACTGAACCTAATAAATCACCGATAACGTGCAAAAATGCAGCTTGATGATTTAAGCCTTTTTCACCATGATCTTGATGTAACTGCACCGCCACAACAATATTAACGATTAAACCAACCAAAGCAATTATCATCACATAGCTACCAACGACTTCGCGCGGGTAGCTGATGCGCTCAATTGCTTCTATCACAATCCAAATAATAACAGCCACCATCAAGACTGCATTAATAATAGAAACCGTTAGCTCTATTTTACTATTTTGACCAGTAGCTACTGCTTTATTCATTTTATAGGCGGCAAACATGGCCAAACCGAGCGCAAATGCATCAGAAAACATATGCCAAGCATCACCGAGCAAAGCCAGTGACTGCGTCCAAATCCCGCCAAAAAATTCAACAATGGCGAATATTAAAATAATAATAAAAGGAATAAAAAATGGATTTTTTAATTTTAATTGATGGCTATTATTCATTACACTATCCTAACGCATGACATAGAAAAGACCAATAAAAAAGCAGCGTTTGATGCGCTGCCTTTTTATTGGTAAATTAAAATAGCAATTTACTTTTCACTATCTTTTGCATCTGATCTTTTGCAGTGTTTTTTCATTTCTTTGTGATGCTCTTTCCACTTTTCCCTAGCGGCTTTCTTTTCAGCTTCATCAATAAATCCATCACCATTCACATCTCTACGCTTAAAATGCTCTTCCATGTGCTTCTCACGCGCAGCCTTAAACTCTTCATAACTCACTTTGCCATCATTATTAACATCTGCTTTCATTTCAGTTTTTTCTGTTTCTCCACCTTCATGATGATTAGCGTAAACAGTGGCTGAACCAAAAGCCAGTAACAATGAGACTAATACATAAGAGATTAACTTTTTCACTCTATTATCCTTTTCAATCATGATGCAACATTACATCGAATTTTAAATAACGTATTACTAACGATAATGACGACATCTGTCATTAATTAAATTCTTTGTCATTTATAATAATGAATAGTTTCCACAAAGTTAAATTATGCTTAGTTATCGACACGCTTTTCATGCAGGCAACCATGCTGACATACTCAAACACTATACATTCAGTTTAATTCTCGATTATTTTAATCAAAAAGATAAACCCTATCATGTGATAGATACCCATGCAGGCGCAGGCATGTATGCGATTCAGAGCGATTTTTCACAAAAAAATATGGAGTTTGAGACAGGTGTTTCTCGCTTATTGAAAGCAACGCAGCTACCAGAGTCACTTGTGCGGTTCGTTACAATGATTCAATCGTTTAATCCAACTCCAGCTTTTGATTTTTATCCAGGTTCACCAAAGGTCACCGAATATTTTTTACGTGACAATGACAAACTACGCTTATTCGAATTACATCCAAATGAATACAAAATTTTATTAAATAACTTTAATGAGAATAAAAAGAAACAAACTCAGATTGCATTGCAGGATGGGTTTCAGGGATTAAAAGCTTGTTTACCACCATCTACAAAACGAGGCATTGTGATTATAGACCCACCTTATGAGCAAAAACAAGACTACCAACAGGTTGTCACCACTATTCAACATAGCTTAAAACGCTTTGCTAGCGGCTGCTACATCATATGGTACCCGTTATTAGCTAGAGAGGAGCCTCAGCAAATGGTTAATGCATTGCGTGGCTTGGATACACCAAATTGGTTAAATGTAACCCTGCAAATAACAAACGCATCTGACGATATTGGGATGTATGGCAGCGGGTTATATATTATTAATCCACCTTGGATGTTACCTAAGACTTTGCAAGAATCACTACCAATCTTAACTAAATTATTGGCTAAAGATGATCATGCATCTCATCAATTAACCTATGAAATTGCTTAACACAAAATCAGTAGCTATCAGAATTCAACATGTATGACTGGTAATAACACTTAATTAATCGACAACACGGCTAATTATCTTTGCAGAACTCTAAACGGTCACTTGCACGACCAAAACTCAATGCGTGTTCAGTACGTCCCTTAGACAGCACATGGCTATTACGTCCGAATCTTAAATTGTCTATATCTTTACGAAAAGTCAACTGACCACTTTCTTTCCCAAACACTAATAATTGCTGTTGTTTACCAAAGTTCAGGGCATTACTCTCTTGACCAAATAATAAGGACTCATCGTTTTGACCTCTTTTTAATTTAGCATCAGCTTGACCGAATGAAAGAGTGTCCTCTTCTTTTCCTAGTACAAGCAAAGTATCCTGTTTGCCGAATATAAGAAATTGATTGTCATCACCCTTTTGTAAGATTGGATCAATTTTCCCCTGTGATAATGGCTTATTGCAATAATCACCACAATCAGCAACTGACACCTGATTGAATGTCAGTATAAAAAGAAGTGCTATAAACCGTTCCATTTGATATAACCTTATATTAAGCATGCAATTACTATAACAAAAACTTATTTAACAAACTATTTAATTTGTTTACTTAGATAATAGTTATTAATCAAACCAAACGAGTAAAAACCAAAAAAGCTCCACAAGGGAGCTTAATCGGGTAGTCAATAAGGAGCTTGGCAGTGACCTACTTTCGCATGCGAAGAGCATACTATCATTGGCGCAGGTTCGTTTCACGGCCCTGTTCGAGATGGGAAGGGGTGGGTCCAAACC
>Ga0163216_101724_pt1 | contig 11008 bp, 8 predicted proteins | sample SynspAceP_FD_167610 | JGI IMG/M metagenome (GOLD analysis project Ga0163216, IMG submission 167610) | Saline lake microbial communities from Ace Lake in Antarctica - Synechococcus sp. Ace-P (Illumina Assembly) | ecosystem: Environmental > Aquatic > Non-marine Saline and Alkaline > Saline ...
GACAAGCCGTTGCATGGCGAGTTGAAGCTTCCTGGTATGGCCAGCGATTTTTATAAACGGCAAGTTGCCCAGCATTTGAAAATTGGCATTCGGGCTGTTGAGAAAATGCGTGAGATGCCGGCAGAAAGACTTCATAGCCGCAAGCTCAGAAGCTTTGCGGAAACAGCATTTCAGTGAGTTGAACCTGACCCGCTATTGTTGAAGCAGATACAAAAACCCCGGCGAAATTCGCCGGGGTTTTTTGTTACTTGCGGCGCCACCATCCGCTGCGCTTCGGTGCAGCAGGTTCAGGCGTTGGCGGCTCTGGTGCCAGTTCGACTGCTGGTACAGCGTTGCTTTCCGCGACCAGTTCTGTCGGCACTTCCAATGCAGCGACTGGTTCTGGCAATGCAGCGACTGGTTCTGGTTCAGCTGGGCTCTCTTCAATCGGCTCAGCCGCACCATTTGCCATATCTTCGGGCAGTTTTTCTGCGACTACAGGTGTCGCTTCATCCTGTGGAGCCTCAGCTGGAACCTCTGCGTCAGGCACTGCATCGACAATTGTGTCTGCTTTCTTGGCCCTTGGCTTGCGGGTTCTCCGGCGCTTTGGTTTTTCAACCACTTCTTCTTCCGCCTTGACTGCATCTTCGTCAGGCGTTTCTTGCGCTACGCCATCTGCAGAATCTCCGGACTCTTCTGCCTCTGCGGATATCTCAGCGCTTTCGGCTTCGCCGGTTTCTGATTGCGCCTCAGCTTCTGTATTCTCTTCCGTATCACCACGTTTGCGACGGTTGCGTCGGCCTCCGCGTTTACCACGACGGCGTTTTCTCGGCTGGCCATCGCCATCTTCGCCGTCTTCACTATCATCAGCGGCATCTTCATTGACATCACTTGCTTCCGATGTCTCGTCAGAGGCTTCCGCGTCATCAGCGTTTGCAGATGCTTCCTGCTGGCCGTTCTGATCAGAGTTACCGCCGCGCTTGCGCCGACGACGACGACGTTTGCGTTTTGGTTCTTCTTCCTGATCGGGTTCTTCTGCGACTATTTCAGCTTCCAGCTCGTCGTCTTCTTCAACGGGCTCGATACTATCCACGCTCACAAGGGCGGTTCTGTCTACTGGCCGCGCACGCGCTTCTGCACGCTCGCCCTTTTCAAGGGTAAAGCCTTGCATAGTAACAGAATTATCGGCCTCTACAGTCACCTGCACACCAAATCGTGTCTCAAGCTCTGCAAGATTGCTGCGCTTCTGGTTGAGAATATAAAGGGCGACCTCTGTGCGCACTTTTACCGCAACATTGTTGTTGGAGTGTTTCGCCAGATGGTCTTCCAGACCGCGCAGCACCTGCAAAGAAATCGAAGCAGGGGAACGGACATAACCAGTTCCCTCACAATGTTCGCAGACTACGGTCGTGCTTTCCAGAACGCCCGTCCGAATACGCTGGCGTGACATCTCCATCAAACCAAACGGTGATATGCGTCCCACCTGAATGCGCGCTCGGTCAGATTTGAGGCAGTCTTTCAACTTGCGTTCAACAGCATTGTTGTTGCGACGTTCATCCATGTCGATGAAATCAATCACAATCAAGCCAGCCAGATCACGAAGCCGCAATTGACGTGCAACTTCCTCCGCAGCTTCCAGATTGGTCTGGACCGCGGTGTCCTCAATGTTGTGCTCACGGGTCGATTTTCCCGAGTTCACATCAACGGACACAAGTGCTTCCGTTGGATTGATAACCAGATAGCCACCGGATTTCAGGGTGACCTGAGGCGAGAACATGGCATCCAGCTGAGGTTCAATTCCGAAAGCTGAAAACAGGGATTTCTCGGTTTTGTAGAGTTTGACGTTTTTCGCGTGGCTTGGCATCAACATTTTCATGAAGTCTTTGGCTTCACGATAGCCTGCATCACCAGCAACCTGAATTTCGTCTATGTCCTTGCTGTACAGATCCCGGATAGAGCGTTTGACGAGGCTGCCTTCTTCATAGACCAGACAAGGTGCACTGGATTGCAATGTCAGCGTGCGGACATTTTCCCACAAGCGCAGCAGATATTCAAAATCCCGTTTGATTTCTGGTTTCGTCCGGTTTGCACCGGCAGTCCGCAGGATCACGCCCATTCCTGGGGCAACCTCTAATGAATTTGCGACTGTTTTCAGACGTTTACGATCTGCTGGATTGGTGATTTTGCGGGAAATACCGCCACCACGTGCCGTATTAGGCATCAACACAGAGTAGCGACCGGCCAATGACAAATAAGTTGTCATTGCAGCACCCTTGTTGCCACGTTCCTCTTTGACGACCTGAACCAGCAAAACCTGGCGTCGTTTGATGACTTCCTGGATTTTGTATTGGCGGCGGCGAGGGCGGCGGCGTTCGGGAACTTCTTCCAGCGCATCCTCTGCGCCAACTATTTCAACGCGTGGCGTATCTTCAGAATCACCATTACTGGCTGCTTCATCTGAATCTGTGTCCGCTTCTTCGGCTGCGGACACTTCCTGACCTATGCTGTCGTCTGTTTCTGCAGCCTCGGCGATTGTTTCACCGGTTGGCTCGCCTGAGTTGTCGTCAGGCTCATCAGAACCATCTTCCGACTGAGCTTCGGAAACGCCATCTAGATCTGAGTCGCCGCTTTCCTTCGCCTCGATCTCGTCGGCCGCTTCCTCATCCAGAAGTGCCTGACGGTCCGCTATCGGAATTTGATAATAGTCGGGATGTATCTCGCTGAACGCAAGGAAACCATGGCGGTTACCGCCATAGTCCACAAAGGCGGCCTGAAGTGATGGCTCCACCCGTGTAACTTTTGCGAGATAGATGTTTCCCCTTAGTTGAACTCGGTTTGCAGCTTCAAAGTCGAACTCTTCAACTTTGTTGCCCTTGACGACTGCCACCCGGGTTTCTTCCGGTTGGGAGGCATCGATAAGCATTTTATTTGCCATTGATGTTTTTCTCCGCAGGCCAAATGCCAAACGCTATGCAGGGCGCAATGAAGCGATCCAACTGCTGGCGAGGCAAAGCCTGGTGTTGTGCTTGAAATGCGTGAAATACGTTTCGGAGAGGGCAGAGCAGCGATCAACGCGAAGCGCGACCAGGTAAAGACCTGAGCAATGGCGAGCAGAATGTTATGCATTCTGCTAAATCCTGCTTCGCAAGCCGTATCTGCGGTATTTAGTCTCACCCGAAACGGAACCTTCAAAAAGTTTTTGCACAGCCATACTTGGCCGTGCGAGGAGTGGGCCCACTCTTCGCAGATGACGATGTCCGCTTCCCGGAAAATCGTTTCGCCCTATTGGCGTTGCGTTTCGACAAAATTCGACCTGAGGTCGATTGCCTTGCCGGTATGCATCCACCATCTGAATGTGTGCGCCCTGACACCTTAATAGGTTTGACGGCGCATTTTAGCAAGCGTCTGTTTTAGAAAACGGTCTCTTTTGACAAGACTTGGATTTTTGATATCCAAATACTAATTTAACCCAATTCGTTCATATTTATGGTGTTTCAGATACAACTCTATGAACTGTGACCTCATTGGAAACCAATTGCGGGATTGAGACGGCTGAATGATACAGAAATGCGGATATCGATCGTTGAGAACGCGTTTGGGGGGGCAACTTTGCGCTGTGCTTCTGGTGGTCATGGCCGTGATGGTTTTTTTTGCAAATGGTGCTACCGCTCAGGATGGCGCTGAACCTGTCCGTACAATCGATGCGCGCGCCGCTGGTAACTCTGACCGTACTCGATTTGTCATTGATTTGGAGGAGGCAGTCGAGTTTGCCGCCTTTACTCTTGCCGATCCCTATCGTGTTGTGATCGATGTTCCAGAACTTGATTTTTCAGAACTCAATGAAAATAGCCGAGATGGTCGCGGGCTGGTTGGAACGTTTCGATACGGTTTGATTGCCAAAGGCAAATCCCGGATGGTGCTTGATCTCACCGAGCCTGTGAATATTGACGAATCTTTCGTGCTGGAGCCGCTTGAAGGGCAGCCGGCACGCCTTGTTTTTGATCTTGTTCCAGCCAGTCGGGAAGAATTTCTTGAAGGCGTTGGCAAACTCAAATCTGTTGGTACCTTGCCAACCAAATCTCCGATGGCTTCTGTACCAACCCCCAAGGGGCCGGGCAAGATGGTTATTGTGCTGGATCCCGGGCATGGCGGCATCGATGATGGTGCTATCGGCCCAGGTGGTGCCAAGGAGAAAGAGCTTGTCCTGCAGTTTGCCAAGGATGTTCGGGACGCCCTTGAAACATATGGTGATTTTGAAATTCTTATGACCCGTGATGATGATACTTTCGTTGCCCTTGATGCGCGTGTTGAATTTGCTCGCACAAATGGCGCGCAATTGATGGTGTCTTTTCATGCTGATACGGTGACGCAAGCCTATGTGCGCGGTGCTACGGTTTACACGCTGGACGAAACCGCATCCGATGGGGTGTCAAAAGCGTTGGCAGACAAGGAAAACCGATCGGATACGATTGCCGGTGTCGAACTGACAGACAAGCCCGATGAAGTTGCAGATATTCTGATCGATCTGGCCAGACGCGAAACCAAAAACCTGTCCATCGCATTTGCCCGCCGATTGTTGGGCGACATAAAACCGGCGATGAAATTGAACAAGAATCCGCGTAGATCAGCAGATTTCAGGGTTTTGAAGGCCCCCGATGTTCCTTCAGTTCTTGTGGAGTTGGGCTATCTGTCAAATTCTGGTGATGAGAAATTACTGGAATCGCCGGAATGGCGAAGGAAAGTGGCAGCCAAGTTTGCACTTTCCATTGAAACATTTTTTAGCCGGATGTCGAAAAACGCAGGATGAGATGCTTCGTTGTCGGTGCTGTGAGTATATCGCTGTTCCTGTGAGACAGCCAAATTTGTAATATATCTGTCACACTGACTGAAAAATGGGCCTCACAACCCTGAACAGCCCATTTTTGCCCAATTTACTTGAAAAGACTTATAGTTAAAGCAATTCAAGGAATCATGGCAAAACGCTTAGGTTGAGGAAGCGTTTTGTTGGCCACAATACTTTCAGATGGCCTGGATATAAGGAATGTTCGTGCAATGAATGGCGCAGGCAACCGCCGTCGAAAAAGGGCGAAACGATCAATGTTTGCAAAAGTTTTTGGCTTTCTGTTCACATTCGGAATAGTGGCGGCGCTTGGTGTTGGCGGCGTGGCAGCCTATTTTCTGACGCAGTACTCTGAAGAATTACCGGATTATGAGGTGCTGAGCGCCTATGAGCCTCCGGTGATGACGCGGGTACATGCAGCTGATGGTGTGCTTATTGCTGAATACGCTAGAGAGCGGAGGCTCTATCTTCCTGCCGCCGCCATTCCCGATCTGATCAAAGCAGCTTTTTTGAGCGCAGAAGACAAGAATTTCTATCGCCATAAGGGCGTAGATTATGTCGGCATCGCCACCGCGATGGCGCGCAACGTGCAGTCTCTGGCCAGTGGTCGGCGCTTTGCGGGTGCCTCGACAATCACCCAGCAGGTTGCAAAAGTCTTTCTGTTGTCCAGCGAACGGACAATGACCAGAAAGTTGAAAGAGGCCATGCTCGCCCTGCGTATCGAGCAGGCCTACACCAAAGACAAGATTCTGGAACTGTATCTCAACGAAATCTATCTCGGGCTTGGCTCTTATGGTGTCGCTGCAGCTTCGCTGAACTATTTTGACAAGTCAGTACACGAATTGACTCTGGAAGAAGCAGCCTATCTGGCAGCACTCCCCAAGGGTCCGAACAATTATCATCCATTCCGTCAGACAGAAGCCGCAATCGAACGCCGCAATTACGTTCTGGACCGCATGCACATCAATGGATACATCACTCCGGAGCAGGCGGATGCAGGCAAGACACTTCCTTTGCAAGTGCGCCTTCGGGAGTATGGCTCCCAGATATTTGCCGCAGATTTCTTTGCCGAAGAAGTTCGTCGCGAACTCTTCGATATCTATGGCGAAGAGAAGCTGTATGGCGGCGGGCTGTCCGTACGTACAACCTTGAATCCCAAAACACAGGTGCAGGCGCGTGCAGCTTTGCACAATGGGCTAATCAAATTTGATGAGGCACGCGGTTGGCGAGGTCCCAAGACCACGCTTGATCTGACGGCTGCTGATGATTGGGGAAAATTGATAGGGGAGATAGATCCGCTGTCTGATGTTCCAGAATGGTCTCTGGCTGTTGTGCTTGATGTCAATGCGGAGCAGGCAACGCTTGGTATTCGACCAGATTCCATACGGTCGCGCGGCCTGTCAGACGACCGGAAGACGGGCGTTCTGCCTCTGCAATATGCCAAGTGGGCAAAATGGTCTACCGGCGAACGCAAGGGCCGCGCCATCAGGGGCGTCAATGACGTTGTGTCAATTGGTGATGTGGTTTTCGTCGAGCAAGTGGCTGACACAGATGCCACGTATCGGCTTCGTCAGGTTCCCGAGATCAATGGTGCGATGGTTGTCATGGACCCTCATACCGGACGCGTAACCGCTTTGGTCGGTGGCTTCTCCTATGATGCGAGCGAGTTCAACCGTGCCACACAGGCCAACCGTCAACCCGGTTCTTCATTCAAGCCGATTGTCTATGCGACGGCATTGGACAATGGCTACACACCTTCTTCGGTTGTGATGGATGCACCGATTGAGATCAGATCAGGTGGCCAGCTCTGGAAACCGCAGAATTACGGCCGCAACTTTTTGGGCCCATCGACCTTGCGAACCGGCATCGAGCGATCCCGTAATGTCATGACAGTGCGTTTGGCACAGGATATGGGCATGCCGCTCATTTCCGAATATGCGCGACGTTTTGGCGTGTATGATGATCTGCAGCCGGTGCTTTCCATGTCACTAGGTGCCGGGGAAACAACTGCGATGCGCATGGCTGCTGCTTTCAGCGTATTTGCAAATGGCGGTCGCAAAATTGAAGCGACATTGATTGACAGAATCCAGGATCGATTTGGCAAGACGATTTTCCGGCATGATCAACGAATTTGCGAAGGCTGTGAGGCTGCATCCTGGGCCGGGCAGGAAGAGCCGATTCTGATTGATGAGCGCCTGCAGGTGCTGGATCCGATGACGGCCTATCAGGTTACATCCATGATGGAAGGTGTGGTTCAACGCGGAACTGCCACTGTTGTGCGCGAAGTTGGCAAACCGATTGCTGGCAAGACCGGAACCACAAATGACGAGAAAGATGCCTGGTTTGTTGGCTTCTCTCCCGACCTGGTCGCTGCGGTTTACATCGGATATGACAATCCTCGCTCAATGGGACGAGGCTCAACCGGCGGACAATTGGCGGCTCCGATTTTCAGAGACTTCATGACTGAAGCACTTGCAGAGACACCTGCAGTGCCATTCCGGTTGCCTCGTGGTCTGACGCTTATTCCGATTGATCGCAAGACCGGCCTGCGTGCTAATGGCGGCAGCGAAGGTGTCATTATGGAGGCTTTCAAGCCGGGCACAGCGCCACCAGATGATTATTCGATCATCGGTTACAGCGATAATCAAGGGCGACCTTTGACGGTGGCTCCTGAATCTGACCGAGCTGTCATTTCCGGTACGGGCGGACTGTATTAGCCTCTTCACAGAAATTGTCATCTTGAACTCGGCGCGTGGGTCATGCATAAGCCCACGCGCTGACAGTTTTCGTTTTGCCGACCTTCAAATCCGGAGTTTTTTCCATGCGTGCTGAAACGCAGCAATTAGTTGATGACATCGAGCAGGCACTCACCCTGCTAAGGAGGCATCTTTGACTGGGATAATGCCCGCATTCGTCTTGCCGAACTGAATGCTCTTGTTGAAGATCCCAATCTTTGGGATGATTCGACACAAGCCCAGAAGATCATGCGCGAGCGCCAAAATCTGGATGACCAAATAAATGGTATTCTTGGATTGCAGAGCGCAATGGCTGATAATCTTGAACTAATTGAAATGGGCGAAGCCGAGGGAGATGATGATATCGTTGCCGAGGCCGACAACGCCATTGCGGAGCTTAGCGAGAAAGTTCGTGAGCAGCAGATACGGGCAATGCTGTCTGGCGAAGTCGATGGCAATGACAGCTACGTGGAAATTCACTCGGGTGCTGGTGGTACTGAAAGTCAGGACTGGGCCTCCATGCTGCTGCGTATGTATACGCGCTGGGGTGGCCGGGACGGGCGCAAGGTAGAAATTATTGAGATTCAAGACGGTGAAGAGGCTGGCATAAAGGCTGCGACAATCCTTGTAAAAGGTGCCGATTCCTATGGCTGGCTAAAAACCGAGTCGGGCGTTCATCGTCTTGTGCGTATTTCGCCCTATGACAGCAACGCAAGACGACACACCAGCTTTGCCAGTGTCTGGGTCTATCCGGTGATCGATGATTCCATCGAGATTGATATTCCAGACTCAGATGTACGTATCGACACTTACCGCGCTTCGGGTGCCGGTGGTCAGCACGTCAATACTACGGATTCTGCTGTTCGCATTACCCATTTGCCCAGCGGCGTTGTTGTTCAGTGCCAGAATGACAGGTCACAGCACAAGAACCGCGCCACAGCCTGGGGCATGCTTCGCTCGCGGCTCTATGAAGAAGAAATGAAGAAGCGGGAAGAAGCTGCCATGGAAGAAGCATCTTCCAAATCTACCGTAGGGTGGGGGCACCAAATTCGATCCTACGTGCTGCAGCCCTATCAGTTGGTCAAGGATTTGCGGACTGGTCACGAAAGCACGGACCCGCAAAAAGTTCTGGATGGCAGCATCGACGGTTTTCTGGAAGCGTCACTGGCACAGCGTATCAAGGGCAGTGCCAGTGCAGATATTGAAGATATCGAATAGTCAGCAATCTTTGCTTTACAGGCTGGGAACCTGTTTTCCGGCATCCATAAAGGGTTGTGGATTACGAGCATTGCCTTTGTTCCGCACTTCATAATGCAGATGGGGCCCGGTGCTACGCCCTGTGCTACCGACTTTACCAATCACATCGCCACGCTTTACTGATTGTCCGGCTTTGACAGAAATCTTGCTCAAATGACCGTAGCGCGTGGTCAGTCCATGTGCGTGACGCAGTTCAACCAGGTTTCCGTAGCCGCCTGCGCGGCCGGCGCGCAGAACCTGGCCATCAGCTGTCGCCATGACAGGAGTGCCGGTTGAGGCGCGAAAGTCGACGCCGGAATGAAAGGCTGCACGTTTGCGGAAGGGATCAATCCGGCGTCCAAAACTACTGGATTTACGCGGGTTTTTGACTGGAACAGCAATCGGCAGAGCCACTGAGAGTTTGCGCAACCGAGAAATATCTTTCAATTGGGATTCAATGCGCTTGGAAGCATTGTTGAGTGCTGCTTCATCAAAATCTGCTGGAAGGAAGGGGCCGCCAATGGCTTGCGCTTTGGCGGGTAGTTTCAGCTTAATTGGCAGTTCTGACAGCGCCCTGCGATAGGCCGCATGTTCATCCGTAATGGCTGCAGCAACAGCTTGAACCGATACGGCATTTATTTGCTCCATTGCATCAAGGTCGGCCTGAAACCGATCGATGCGGCTGAAGGGGTCGTTGAGATTTGATTCACGTTCGAAATCTTCAAAAGTGTCGGGAAATGCATCCAAAGTGCCATTCAGCCCATTGTCCAATGGTTCCTCAGACCCACCGGCAGCTGTCTCGTCGCCGACAAGTGATACGCCGCTGGCCGCAAGAAGTGGCGTGCTGCCAGGCTTAATAACTGGTAGTGGAGCTGCAACGGCTGCAACACGAATCCCCATTTTTCTGGCATTGTCGATAACAGCCGCAACGCGTGCATGCCGTGTGGCATATTTATTCTGGCGTTCTTCCAGTTCCGCCATTTCCATGGCAAGGCGCATGCGCTCTTCCGCAGATTGATCCTGAATTGTTTCCATGGCTGTCTGGAAGCGCCGAAATTTCGCTTCATAAGACTGACGCAATTCGATTTCCTGAATCGCATTGCGCGTTAACAGATCATCGCGTTGAAACAGATAAAATGCGGCTGCAACATTGAACAATGCCAATATCAACAAGCCTGTTACAGCACTGCTGAGAACCCAGGGCTGAATCGCCATGACAATCGTTTTCTTGCCAAAGCTGAAGATGACACGTTTGGCCTTCCGCTGATCAGCAGGCCGTGACTTACACTTATTCACTACTCTCGACATTACACCACTCATACGCAACACAAACTAAATGTATTACACACGGTTAAGGTTAACGTCGGCTTTCCAAAATGGAAACAAGGGGTTAATTCAGAGGGAAAAGCTGGTTTTAAGCAGAGTGCAGCATTTGCAAATTGCATTGCTGCAATACTTGGTGAGGCTTTTTTGGGGCACTAACTGCCCGTTTGGCGTTTTTGCAAAGAGTTTTTTGCCTCCTGAACTTTCACTCGGAAGGCAGACGTTTGGAAAAAAGTTTCGGCGCAATCTCTGTCGGTCGCGCCGAAACATTGATGTCTCAGACAAAAGGCACTTTTCGAAATGGGCCGATTGCCCGTTTGATCAAAGCTCTCTTGCAGCTTCCAGTACAGCGTCCACATGGCCTGGAACTTTCACCTTGCGCCATGCCTTGACGATGGTTCCGTCCTTGTCGATCAGAAATGTGGATCGTTCGACGCCCATATATTTGCGTCCATACATGCTTTTTTCGACCCATACGCCATAGGCGGAGAGGGTGGTTTTTTCCTCATCGGATGCAAGGGCCACATCGAGATTGTGTTTGTCGATGAATTTGTCGTGTTTTTTGACGGGGTCCGGCGACATCCCAATGATTGAGACGTTGAGTGCCTCAAAATCTGGCTTTCTGATGGAGAACTCAGTTGCCTCTTTCGTGCAGCCCGATGTGTCGTCTTTGGGATAAAAGAACAGCACTAGTGCCTTGCCTTTTTGCTCAGACAGCGAGAACAAACCTTCGCCGTTGGTCGGCAAAGAAAAATCAGGAGCCTTTTCACCTTCTTGTACGGTCATAAATTGCCTTTCTTTGGTCTTGTTTAAATGCAAATTGAAATTGCTGTGTGTTGGGGCTAAGACACAGCTATGAGCGGGAGGTCACAGATCGTTTGCGCGATTTGCTTTG
>Ga0163216_101727_pt1 | contig 10976 bp, 10 predicted proteins | sample SynspAceP_FD_167610 | JGI IMG/M metagenome (GOLD analysis project Ga0163216, IMG submission 167610) | Saline lake microbial communities from Ace Lake in Antarctica - Synechococcus sp. Ace-P (Illumina Assembly) | ecosystem: Environmental > Aquatic > Non-marine Saline and Alkaline > Saline ...
AGCACCTATCCCAGAAATCAATCAGGCCGGTGGGGCTGCCCTCCAAACGGGCAAGCCCGTCTTCCGTTCAGCCCCACCGGCCAAGGTGGTTGTCGGCACCGGCCAAGATGGTTGTCGCTCATCAGCGGACCGCCTGCTCAAGCGAGACCAGAGCGGAAGCATAGGTTTGCTGTGCCAGACTGCGCTCTACTTCGAGCTCCTCATAGAGCGCCAGCTGTTGGGCCACAGCGCTGACGCCTGCGCCATCCAGAACATTCGTGCCGATGGCTTGGCGACGCTCGATGATTTGCGCCTCAAGAGCTTCTGCATTGCGCCGTAACGCATTGACGCTTGGGGCATCTGCATTGAGCGTCTGTCGCAGTGCCGCGATACGTGCATTCACATCGATAAGGCGGGATTCAAGGCTGGCGATCAGCTGGATTTCTAGAGCAGCGCTTGCGGACGGGTCTACAGATTGCTCAGAGGCCCGGAAGTCGCGGATCGCTCCCAAAGCATCCCGAAGGCGGTGTTCTTGCAGTTCCACCTCTTGACGGGCAAACCTCAGCGCATCGCTGCGTGCATTAGCCGAGAGATCGTTCACAAGTGTTTGTGTGACCCGCAGCACCGTATCTGCTATGGCGCGAGCATGTTCTGGGCTAAAGGATTGCACTTCAAATTCAATGATGCCCGAATTTGGGTCAAATTGCGTGCTGATACGCCGCTGCCAATATTTCAAAAAACCTTCCACATTTGTATCCGGTGCTAAGCGCGACAGCGCATCGACTTCGGGCGATGCATATGCCCCGCGCAAATCCAGCTCTGCATCGACGGCTTCCACAAGCTCACGGCCGGCAAGGTAGCTCAGTACGATATATGAGTCAGATGTTGTTGAGCCACTGCTTGCGAGCCCCGTAAGCGCGCCAATGCCATCAATACCAGCGCTGGTGTCTATCCCACGTATCGAGAAGCCTGCACGTGCAGCAAAGCGGTCCGTTGCAATTGTTGCATAATAAACAGCTCCGATGATGAACGGCACCATGACGCAAATAACGAAAGACCATAGCAATGTGTTTCCGCGCAGTTTTACAACTTCATTTTGAGCGCTTGTAGAGGGTGCACTCGCAAGCGTCAGCACTTTGCCTTTTGCGGTGGCAGGTTGCTTTTCTTGTTCCGTAATCGTCATCGCTTACTCCCTGTGACTTTAAGCCAGGTAATAATTCCCAGCCGCAGAGCCTTGCGCCACCAGTTCCGAGTTTGTGGACCAGATTCAGCGATAGAAGCTAATTGGTCAATCGCTTGCTCTGGCTCAACAAAGCAATTGCGCTCAAAGTTATAATATCTAGGGTATGCAATCAGCGCACCATGGACAAGATCATCGATGCTAAGCACGCGCGTGCGGCGTGCGCATCCAAGCCTGTCCTCTGTTAGCCCCCAGCCTGCGTAGAAAGGCAGGCCATGGCAAACAACCTTTGCGCCTCTAAGAAGCGCTTCAAAGCCCAAGAGTGAGGTCATTGTGTGCACCTCATCGATTTGTGACAGCAAACTACCAAGTGAGACGAGCTGGCTTATTATACCGTCTGCAATCTTTGACGTTTCATCTTCACCTTGACCGCGCTTGCGCAGGCCTGCGGCTACATCAGGGTGAGGTTTGTAGACGATATAGGCCGAGGGGTTTTCGTTTCGAACGCGTCGAAGCAGCTCGATGTTGGATTGCATATCGGGCGATCCAAGGCGGATGGAGGCATCAGTTTCCACCTGGCCTACAACGAGCAAGACGCGTTGGCTGGTTTCGGGTCGTATCCAGGATCCTTTGCCCAGATTGTATTTTGTCAGGTCAAGAGCGACGAGCCGTTCACGGAGTGCACGAGCATTCTCTCTCGCGGTTGCATCTAACTGATCGCGTTGCAGGATGTGCTCAAGGCGAGAGGGTCGGGTAGCGTCATAGTAGATGCCGAGGTCATCAATGACCAAAGACAGGGGGCGCACAAGGTCTGCGCCAAGCCCTGAGGATCGCAGAAACCCGTCTTCTATGCGCAGGATAGTGTTGAATTCCTGTGCATCGGGAAGTTCAGTACTCCCCCAGACTGCTATGGTCCTTGGCTTATCTGATTGGAGTTGGTTGCCGACATTCTTAACAAAGGTAACATTAGATCCTTGTAGAAAGGACATAATAAAAGGACGTTTCCAACGAGAAAACCCGATAGCCATAATCTGTTCTGGAAACTCTTGTCGCTTCCGTCGCTGCAGTCCCACATGCCGAAATGTCACCTCAGGCTCACAACGTTGCATAGTGACAGGGTCGATGTAGCGCGGGTACTTCACCAACGCAGCATGTACCAATTGCTCAAGCGTTATGGGCTTGCGGCGGTCAGGGGCGGGCAGATCATCTTCTGTCAGGCCCCAGCCAGCATAGAAGGGCATTCCAAAGCAGCGCACAGGCTTGCCCAAGATCAGGGCCTCAAAGCCCATTTGGGAAGTAACGGTATACACCGCGTCAGCATGCTCGATCAGCTTGGATGGGTGAATGGGATCTGAGGCCACCAGAACACGGTCATTGCTTGCGAAAACAGCAATGTCAAAATGGCCTTTTTTGCCACGTGTGACGACGTCGGGATGGGTTTTGAGGACGATTGTGTGTTTGGGGTATTCGGCTAGGGCGGCGTCAAGCATGTGGGTGAAGCTTTCAGGGCTAGCAAGGCCGTAGCTGATGGAGGCATCGCCGAAAGTTTGGTCGCAAACCAGGATATAGCGGTCTGACAAAGCTCCCGGGACATCACGCTTCGCGTTATACTTGGAGAGGCCTTCTGTATACCAAGTCGCGATAGCGCTGCGTGCTTGAGAAATCTGGGCTGACGAAAGCGACTTTTGGGCGAGAGCTTCAAGCTCGGACGGTTCGGTGCAGTCGTAATAGATGCCTTTGTTGTCAAGCACGAAGGACAGGGGCGGATCGCAACGTTGGACGGAACACAGAAACCCATCCTCAAGCAAAAGAAATTTCATTTGTAGTGCATCTGCGAGACGCACAGCTCTAAGGCCTGACCGCTTTCTACCCCAACCACACAAAATTACTTTCGTACTTTTTGGCGTTGATTGCGCGTCAAATGCAAAACCATACAGATGGCGGCGCACAGTGAAATTGCCAATCAAACCTAGCGAAAAAAAAATTCTAACAGCTCCCATTTTTAAATCAGTTAGCCTGCTCGATGCAGATCCTCATAGATTTTTGTATACCTTAGCACTACGTCCCGCCACGTAGGAACGTTATCGAGAGAAGCACTCGAAATTTCTTCGAAACAACCAATTCTATCCATTATTAATTGTGAATCCGCGCAATAATTTCCCGTCAAAAAATATCCGTTCACGCCCTCAACAATAAAGTCTGGCGCCATTCCGACAGGTGTAGTAAAAACAGGAGTCCTTGTAACCAATGCTTCTGGAAGATTTGCCGGGCCACCTTCAAAAATACTTGTTACAAGTAACGCGTCAATTTTAGCATAAAAGCTCGCAATCATCTTATATGGCATGTAGTCAAAGGATTGAACCTCAAAGCCAAAACTCTCAAGCTCAACCGCAGTAAGGTCTCGGCCTTCACCAACAAGTAAAAACTTAAACTTATCGGTATCTATTCGCTTCGATAGCTCACGGAAATATGCCTCGCCTTTAACACGCCGACCGTACCTCTTGGAAATCATGCCAAGAGTGAATTTTGAATCCTGCTGAGTAAGACGATTCTTACGCATTGATATCAAGTCAGGATTATATCCATGTGGAATCACACTGATTTTACTGTTTTTAAACCCCTGTGAAATAAGAAAATTCTTCTGAGTGCTATTTAAGCAAACAATATGGTCCATATTTGAATATTTCAGGTGAAAATTTGACCAATCTAACCATCTATCTGTATCTTTTGGATCGTGATGCACAGTAGTTAAACTTGGTCCCTCAATATGCTTGCATATGTTCGGGCGATGATAATGAAACACATCACACGATTGATCTGGTTCATTTGTGATGACTAATTTACTATGTGCAGGCATAAAGTTTTTGAAATACTGGCTAAAATCTCGAAGTATTCCACTCTGCTTATCTTCTGACATTACAAAATTTATTCTCATTGCTTTCACCATTGCTTCTACTTCCCAAAAAGATGGCGAATAGGCCGTAAACTTGGCACATTGCTATCTCTGAAAAAACGATAGGGATCCCGTTTAAGTTTTAGAATTTTTTTGTTATGCACTTTTCTACTTTTAATCTTATTCGTTTCCGCACGTAGAAATTTCTCGTCGCTCAGGCTTTCTGCTTCTGCTGTCGAGTGGTTAATTAGAGGTATAGGCTTATATTCAGTCAATAGATGTCTTATTCTATGAGCGCCTGTAGATGTAACATTAATCGTTTGAGCTTCAAAAAAAGCTGCTGAAAAATTTAAAAATTTTTCATATTCATCAATTGTAAGCCGTCCGTTATGTTTATCAGAAAATATTTCATCAAGGCGGCCCCATCCTTCAGATCGAACAAAGTCATGAGTGAAGCCCTTATTGCCAAAAAAAGCATTTCCTAATTGAATGCTTTTAAAACCAAAAGTCGCCGCCTCGAGAAGGGCCTGAGAGTTTATTCCAACAACAAAGTCACTTGCAGAAAATAGATCATGAATATTCCTGCTGGAATAAATCTGAACTTTTTTCATTTGGTCTAATGGAAGCCCATCAATGAAATCACGCAAAGTATCATAAGTAAAATTTGTTTTAAGGTTAGATTTCTGTAATTCCCATGGGTGAGTTTTAAGTATGACATTAATGCCATTTTGGGATAGATGGTTTATGAGGGCTTTGTAGATGTCTATGCTATATATCATGTCCTCAATGAGGGCATAGTCGTTTAAAACTTGACACAGTATAAGTGCTGTGTTGCCATTATTATCAAAAAATACGCTTCCTTCAGATGGCGGTTGTGTTACGTTTTTATTTTCCAGATCCCGGTATATATTTATGGCTTTGGCATGCACTCGTCTTATGTTTTTTTCAGAAAATGTTGCTAAACATTTTTGGTAAACGTTGTTGAACTTAATATCCGAGTTATTGGCTATTCGCTCATACTTTTCTTCAAAGTAGAAGCGCCTCCCACTAAGTGTTCCCTCTACAACAAAATTACGGCATTGAGTCTGCTTTGCAAACTCAATTATCGCCTTCTGATATGTGGAGCTCCCAGAAAACACAATACTTGCATGCATGACAGGATTATTTTCAAATTCATTTGCCCAGAATCGTATCCAAAATTTTGCTGCAGCCAAGTTTAGTTTTAACTCTGTAGGGTATTCATTTAAGTAATATTTAATTCTCGATTCTTGTTTCCAATCAAGAACTTTTGGATTGAAATTCTCTTTGGTGATTAAAAGCGTGAGCATTTCACTTTCACACAATGAAAGTAGATTAATTTCATGTTCTGACAATTCTGCAACAACCTTTGGAGAGGTAAACTTAATCTCTCTCGATAGTCTTTGAATCTTCATATCGCCTTCATAGCACCCATATCTGGAAATTTGCGCTAGCGTTATTTTTGTCGTAAATACTTCATGACTTGAAATGGCCTCAAAGAGGCTTGGAAAGTTTTTTTTGTTAATATGAATATTGTCTGTAACAAGAATCCTCATTTAGCCATCCTCATCCTCATTTTCAATTCCCAGATATTCAGTTGAGCAATTAAGAATTTTGGTTAGTTCTGCTAATGTTATCATATTAGGCCCATCACTCGGAGCAGTATCGGGGTCTTCATGCGTTTCCACGAAGAGCGCAGCACACCCAACCGCTATTGCAGCACGTGCTAGCGTGGATACAAAGTGCCGCTCGCCGCCGGATGACTCACCCTTCCCTCCGGGCTGCTGAACCGAATGCGTTGCATCGAAAACTACTGGATATCCTGTTTCCGCCATGATCGGCAGGGATCGAAAATCTGTAACCAAAGTGTTGTAGCCAAAACTAGTCCCACGCTCACACAAAAGGATTCGCTCATTGCCCGTTGACGCTATTTTTTCGGCAACATTCTTCATATCCCAAGGAGCTAGGAACTGGCCCTTCTTTACATTAATTGCTCTACCCGTTTTGCCGGCGGCCAGAAGTAAGTCAGTTTGACGACACAAAAAAGCGGGTATTTGTAATATGTCGGCGACATCTGCTACTGGTGCACACTGCTCTGCTGCATGCACGTCGGTAATAACGGGACAGCCAAAACGCTCCTTCACTTTGGAAAGGATATCTAACCCTTCGTTCATGCCCACGCCGCGAGCTGTTGTGATAGAAGAACGATTTGCCTTGTCGAAGCTTGATTTGTAAACAAATGGTACGCCCGCTGCTGTGGCAGCTTCAGCTATTTTTTCAGCCATCATCAACGCATGATCCAGGCTTTCAATTTGGCACGGCCCAGCTAATAAAACAAATGGGAGATCGTTACCAAATGTCACATCGCCTACATGAACATGCTTTGGCTTGATTTTATTTTCCATAGTTTTTTTCCATCATTTTTTCCACTAATGAAACGTCGCTTGGGTTGTTTATTTCCCAAAACTCCCGCCCCAATGATTCAACCTCGACACACGAAATATCGATACCGTTTTCTAGAAACCGCAGCTGTTCCAAGCCCTCTGAAGCTTCCATTCGCCCAACTGGGAGCGCCGCGTATGCCCTCAAAGCGGAGGGTCGATAGGCGTAAACACCAACGTGATGAAATTTCTTACCGTCACCGTCTGGCAAGTGTCAACGCCGGACTAAAACTGCACCAGTCGCCGGAGCAACAGTGCACCATTTGGCAGATTTTGGTCGGAGTAAAAGTGCGCCATTTTTCGGGATGTAGGTTTGTCCATAGGCCCGCACGGCGGAGTGCCCCCACAGAGCAACGAAGCTGTGCGGGGCTGTGGTCAAACCGGGGTGCGGTTTTTGCGCTTTAGGTTTTGCCTGATTGGCGGCTATGTTTGAGGCGATAGCTCTCGCCGTTCATTTCCAGGATGTGGACATGATGGGTCAGGCGGTCGAGAAGCGCGCCAGTGAGGCGTTCGGATCCGAAGGTGCTGGTCCATTCATCGAACGGCAGATTAGACGTTACGATGGTTGATCCACGCTCGTAGCGCTGCGAGAAGACCTCAAACAGCAGTTCCGCGCCGGTTGGCGATAGCGGCACATACCCAAGCTCATCAATGATCAGCAGGCTGTATTTGCTCAGTTGCTTCTGCAGACGCAGCAAGCGCTTCTCATCGCGGGCTTCGAGGAGTTCGTGCACCAACGCTGATGCGGTGATGAAGCCGACGGCCAGGCCCTTCTGGCAAGCCGCCAACCCAAGACCGAGCGCGATATGGGTCTTGCCGGTGCCGCTGTTTCCTACGGCGATGATGTTCTCGTTATGGGAGATGTAATCACAGCGCGCCAGTTCCATCACCAGCATCTTGTTCAACGAGGGCATGGCCTTGAAGTCGAAGCTATCGAGACTTTTGGTGGCGGGGAACTTCGCAGCCTTGATCCGCCGTTCCACCATACGCCGTTCCCGGTCGATGAGTTCCAGTTCGGCGAGGCGCAAAAGGTAGCGGGAATGATCGACACCTTCTGCCGCGCATTGTTTGGCAACTTTGTCATACTCACGCAGGAAAGTCGGCAGGCGCAGGCTCTTCAGATGATGGGCCAGCAACAGCTGGGGCGTATCGGTCATGACCGGCCTCCTGACAGAAGCGCCATGTAATCGCCGGGGGATGTGACCGCGACATGGGTTTTTGGCAGATATGGGTAGACCGTCATATCCAGCCGGGGTGGTCTGCGTTCAATCCGGCACAGAACTAAATGCTTCACGGCATCAAAGCCGATCGTGCCGCGTTCAAGAGCACTCTGTATCCCGGCTTCAACGTCCGTGATCCGGAATGTTTCCAGCAGTCGCAGAACCTGAACGAACTCGCGTTTTCCCTTTTTGCCCATCCTGGCCTCCATGAGGCGACGCAGGATGAGAAAGGCTTCGGGTAATTCCCAATCGGCCAGCGGTGCCGCCTGATCAAGCGCATTGGTCTTCTGTTCGATCAGCGCCAGATAATGAAGCGGATCAAAGATGTAATCCTCCTTCTCCCAAGACCTGGCATGGCGGGCAATGACGTCAGCGCCGCAGGCAATCACCACCTCATGCACATAGCCCCGCACCAGAACTTCCTGATGACCGAAGGCTGTTGGAACTGAGTAATCGTTGCCGCGATACCGCACGAGGGACAATGAGCTGACCCGAACTGATTGCTTGTCGCAGGCGTCATAAGAAACAGCTGGCAAGGGCTGGAGCCGGTCGCCATCACGGGTAAACCGTTCACCAATCGTGCCTTTGTGACCGCGCAGTTTGTCATCCATGCGATTGCGGCACTGTTCGGCCAGATGGGCATTGAGTTCATCAAAGTTGGCGAACCGGGGCTTGGGTACCATGAAGTTACGCCGAGTGTACCCCACCATCCCCTCGACTTTGCCTTTGTCATTCCCCTTGCCGGGACGGCCAAATCGATCCTCAAACAGATAGTGAGACACCAGTTCGGAAAACACTCGGGTTCGTTTGCGTTTACCGTCACCCATAATGCGAGCAACAGCAATCCGAGTGTTGTCGTACAGGATCGACACAGGGACGCCGCCGAAGAACGCGAATGCCGCGACATGTGCATCGCAGAATGCTTCCGTCGTCTCGGCCGGATACGCCTTCAAAAAACACGCATCCGAATGTGGTAGGTCCATCACCAGAAAGTGGATCTTCCGTTCAACGCCGCCGATGATGGCAAGCGCCTCACCAAAGTCAGCCTGAGCATGACCCGGTGGATGTGACAGAGGCACAAACATCTCCCGCTGACGCTGTTTGGTCGCAAAGACGTAATTCTTCACAATCGTGATGCCCCCAGCAAAGCGATGTTCATCACGCAGTCGCTCAAATATCCGCTTCGACGTGTGTCGCTGTTTCTTGGGGGCCAGTTTGTCTGCTTCAAGGATCTGATCGATAATCCCCGTAAAACCATCCAGCTTCGGGCGACGGATCGCTTTGTCGCGCCGATAACCTGGCGGGATCGAAAACCTCAGCATCTTCTCAACAGTACGACGGTTGATCCCAAAAATACGCGCCGCTTCCCGACGGCTCATGCCATCAACAAGAACAGCGTGACGAACGCGCCCATATAATTCCACGTGCTTCAATCCCGCCCTCCGTCAAAACGAAGAGCCTAGCAGGACAGGCAAATCTGCCTATCTGCAGCCAGATAATCCAGCCGCTACGTGGTGCAGTATTCCACCGGCGTTCTCAGCAAGACTTCTTTCGAAAAATAGAGGGCTTTGTTGCTGGCACTAAACAGTGCTGTCGTACCCCCCACACGGCCATTTTTTCTATCTTCTTGCAACCTCGCGACAGTCTGTTCATCGCAATGCAGCACCGGCGTTGACACGCCTATTTCGGTTCGATTTTGCATAGCTTTGACCAACCCCTCGAGAAACCAAGCGGGTGTCAAAGGTGCGTCACCTTGCAAATTTATAATGACATCAGGCTCATCGGGGAGTGTCGCTAGCGCTTCAGCGCAACGCTCAGTTCCATTTCGACACTCTGAAGAGTGTCAGGATTACCTCCGCCCCAAATGCCATAGCCTCATCAGAAATTCGAACGTCATCAGTTGCAACGTAAACGGCATCCACTCCACTGACAGCCATTCCAGCGTTCCATGTGTGTTCAATAAGAGTGCGCTCGTTTCGATCCTCACCACGAAACCTCGCAAGGGGCTTGCCTGGATACCTTGTTGATGCGTAACGCGCCGGAATTATGATTACGACGCTCATTTACCAACACCTAATCTGATACAATCATGGATATGTAGGAGCCCATCAACTTGGCAGTTGCGACTTGAGACAATTACGCTTGTTATTCCAGTGTCATTCATAAGGCGCAGTGCGTCTGCTGCCGGCTGAGATGGCAAAACTGTCTGTGGCGCGGTTGACATTATGTCTTTGGCGGTAGACTGAAATAACCTGCCTACGTTCCTTCGCATGTCGCCATCTGTAATGATGCCAACAAGTTTCTTTCCATCGCAGACAATCGCTGTGCCAAGTCCTTTTGCAGACATTGTTATAACGACCTCTTGCATTGACATGGATGGATCTACAATTGGTAGGGCTTCTCCACTGAGCATAACCTCACCGACCTCTAATAGGCGGGCACCAAGTTTTCCTCCTGGATGGTAACGTCGGAAGTCTTGCGGCGTCATCTCACTGAGCGAACTTACACCCACGGCTAATGCGTCACCAAGAGCGAGCGCAACAGTCGTAGAAGTTGTAGGTGCAAGGCCGTTTACACAAGCCTCGGTTAACTGACCGTGTTCAATAACGATATGACTGTGCTTGCCGAGTGTGCTCGCTGCGGAAGCTGTGACGCTGATAATTGGATGCTGATATTCTTTACAATAGCTAAGGAGGTCTGACAGCTCTGTTGTTTCTCCGGAATTTGAAAGAACTAGGACCGCGCTATTATCCGCGATTACGCCAAGATCCCCGTGGCTCGCCTCTGCTGCATGCAAAAAAACAGCTCCTTTACCAAGGGATTGGAAAGTCGATGCAATTTTGCGACCGACATGCCCACTTTTGCCCAAACCCGAAACAATTAAAATCCCATCATTGTCGTGAATAAATTGAGCAGCGGCCGCAAGCGCATGCTTGGTTTTATCAACAACGGCATTAAGCTCTTTTGCCTCAGTCAAGATAACATCAGAGACTACTGAAACGAGAGAATAGTAATTTTTTTCATCATTGTGAGCTGACAGATTAGCTATATTCATTCTCAATTGCCTAAATTCGATGTTGAAGAAACCGTTCCAAAAAACGGGGAAAGCACCATTGACCCGACATTCCCCAAGTGGCCTGCCGTCTGACGTCAAGATCGCCTGATTTTGCCCTTTGATCAAGCGTTTTCGCCCTGAGCGGTGTCTGTGGTCGCGCAAGCGCCTTGATCTGGCCGGATCGGGCCGC
>Ga0163216_101732_pt1 | contig 10952 bp, 5 predicted proteins | sample SynspAceP_FD_167610 | JGI IMG/M metagenome (GOLD analysis project Ga0163216, IMG submission 167610) | Saline lake microbial communities from Ace Lake in Antarctica - Synechococcus sp. Ace-P (Illumina Assembly) | ecosystem: Environmental > Aquatic > Non-marine Saline and Alkaline > Saline ...
TCGAGACCGTGTAATTGGGAATGAGTTGCTGCACGACATAGCCGGTATAGGCACCGATCATGATGAACTCGCCATGTGCCATGTTGATGACGCCCATGACGCCAAAGGTGATGGCAAGTCCGATCGCGGCGAGAAAATAGATCGACGCCAGTGACAGGCCATCCATGGCCAGATCGACAAACTGATAAAACCCGACCGTGCCGCTGATATCGGAAAGCGTCTCCCGCGCTGCGGTGGTCAGCACCGGATCGGGCTCTGAATAGATTTCCGCAAACACATGGTCAGCGACGGCAGAGCGCTGCTCTTGCCGGCTCACCAGTGGAGGCACTTTTCCCGCAGCAGCAAGCGCCAGATAGGCCCGGTCACGCGCGGACTGCGTCACCAGTTCGGCCACAGGAATGCCGGCAACCATTCCATTCCTGATATTGGCAATCAGCGCCTGTTTGCGCGCGTCCAACGGAACGATCGGTCGCGCCTTGTCGGCATCGACCAGCAATTGATAGCCGGCGTCGATTTCGATGTCGCTGCCCGGTTTGAGCAGCTTGGCCACATTGACGCCCTCGGGCGCAGTGTCGAAGACAGCAACGGAGGTCGCCAGCAACGGATTGAGCGCAGCCCGTGCATCAACGCCGGGATCACCGGCAAAACTCTTGATCGCAGCGACTCGCGTCGCCTGATCGCTGCCGAACTTGATGGTCAACAGTCGCTGCAGCCGTTCCTTACGCGCCTTGATGGCTGGAACTGTTTCTGCTTCGATTGCAGCCCGCAAGATGCTCAGGTGAGATGCATTGGCGTCTCGCTCCAGCGCGGTCAGCGCCTGCAGGCGCCGCTCCGGATCCGGGTCGGATAGTTGGAATTGAACAAGGGCTGCGGCAATCACACCACGCACACCGCTGTTGGGTTTGAGGTTTTTCAACTCGCCCTTCTCAGTCAATCCGGCTTCCGCGCCGGTGTCGACATCAATCAGCATCAGCTTGCCGCCATCGGCCTTCGCGACGAAGAAGAACCGTCCATCGGACTTACGCTGCCAGAGATCTTTCTCGCGCCATTTCTCCAAAAACACTGCGACACTTGGCAGTTGGCTTTCAACCAGCGCTTCAAGCACCGGGCTGATGGTCGTGCGCGACGGTTTTTCGATCTTGGCGCGATGAATTTCAAGCAACGCATTGAGGCTGTCCTCCTGCGCTTGGGCAGGCACAAGTGCAATCAGCGCGAAAAAAACAAAAAAAACTATGCGGAGCATGGAAAATCAAAACCAATTGGAAAGGCGGAAGGGGGCCGCAAGACCCCCCTCCTTCGTCAGATCAGTAGTTGGAATTGAGCTGCACGCAGGTCTTGGTCTCGGTGTTGTACATGCCACACTCGAGCTCTTTCCAATTCGATTCCAGCACTGCAGATTCCGGCAGGAAATCGGTCCAGGCATCGCCGGGAACCGGCTCGGTCTGGCTGATGATGTCGAACTGGCCATCGGCCTGGATTTCGCCGATCAGAACCGGCTTGGTCAGGTGATGGTTGGGCAGCATTTCCGCCTCAGTACCGGTCAGGTTCGGGAACTTCTGACCGTACATGGCGGTGCGAACTGCATCGACATCTGTGGTGCCAGCAGCTTCCACCGCATTCACCCACATGTTGAAGCCGATATAGGTGGCTTCCATCGGGTCGTTGGTCACGCGCTCTTCGCCGGCATAGGCCTTCCATTCCTTGATGAACTCGGCATTGACCGGAGTGTCAGCGGATTCGAAGTAGTTCCATGCCGCCAGATGACCGACGAGGTTGGTGGTGTCGAGACCCGAAAGCTCTTCCTCACCCACCGAGAAAGCCACGACCGGAATGTCGTCTGCCGAGATGCCGGCAGCGGCAAGTTCCTTGTAGAAGCCGATATTGGCGTCGCCATTGATGGTCGAAATCACGCCCACCTTCTTGCCGTCTGCGCCCAGCGCAACCACGTCAGCAACAATCTTGGACCAGTCGGAATGACCGAAAGGTGTGTAGTTGACGAAAATGTCTTCAGCCGCGATGCCCTTGTCCTTGAGGTACTGCTCAAGGATCTTGTTGGTTGTGCGCGGATAGACGTAGTCGGTGCCCAGAAGTGCGAATTTCTCGACGCCGAGTTCTTCAAGGAAGTAATCGGTTGCTGGAATAGCCTGCTGGTTAGGAGCAGCACCCGTATAGAAGACGTTCTTGGAGGATTCTTCGCCCTCGTACTGAACCGGGTAGAACAGCAGGCCGTTGAGCTCTTCGATCACCGGCAGAACCGACTTGCGGCTCACCGAAGTCCAGCAACCAAACATCACGTCGACATTCTGTACCGTCATCAGTTCGCGGGCCTTTTCCGCAAACAGCGGCCAGTCAGATGCCGGGTCGACCACAACTGCTTCGAGCTGCTTGCCCAGAAGACCGCCCTTGGCGTTCTGCTGCTCGATGAGCATCAGCATGGTGTCTTTAAGAGTCGTTTCCGAGATCGCCATCGTTCCTGAAAGCGAGTGCAGAACACCAACCTTGATGGTGTCCTCTGCCGCATATGCCGAATGGGTCAAAATGGATGAAGTAAGAAATGCTGCCGCCCCTGCGATCTGCAATTTGGTGGTAATTTTCATGTCAGCCTCCGTGCTGTTCGTGTCCACGGAGACATCCAAAGCAAGCGCCTTGCCAGTTGCGACGAAGCCTGGAATTTAACGGATTTTCAAGACCCAAGGGCGCGCCTCACAAAACACGCGCCATAAATACGCCCTATTTTGCCTATTTTATGTGCATAGGCTATTTGATGTGCACGCATCTGGTTCAGAAGTTTGCAGCTCAATGCAAAGCAATCTCACAGCTTAAAACCGTCATCCCCAGACCGGGCTTGCGCATCATGAGGTTTTCACCTCTTATACCCATCAGTTGAAGCCGCTGGCTTTTAAAACAACTCGCAACAAGGAGCTCCGTCAAACATGAGCACGCCTCTTTTCTTGCTGGTCGCCTTGGTGACCTGGTTGTCACTTTTGGTACCATCCCACGCTTCAACCTGGCTGAAAACCGGCAAGCAGACCACCCGCCCCTATGGCCACGTGGAATATTGCACACGCAACGCATCCGACTGCCGCGGGCGCTCCGTCGGCTCCAAGCTTCCTGCGTCCCGGCTCGGCGTGCTGCAAAGCGTCAATCTGGCGGTGAACAGGGCCATCAAGGCAACGTCGGACAAGACAGCCTTTGGCCGCAGGGAATTCTGGACATCCAAAGCCAGGTCAGGGGATTGCGAGGACTTCGCTCTTGCCAAACGCGCCAAGCTTCTGCGCAAGGGCTTCAACTCATCGCAATTGCTCTTGACCATGGGCTACTCTGGAGGTGAGGCTCACACCGTGCTGGTGGTTAGAACCCGTGATGGCGATTATGTGCTCGACAACCTCAACAATGAGGTCAAGCCGGTCCAGTCCGCACGAATGAGGTTTCGCAAGATCCAGTCGCCAGACCATGGCGGTCACTGGTTGAATATCACTGGCAAGACCGGCAAAACGCCCTGATTTCTGCCCTCTCGCAGGCATTATTCAACACACCTTCAGTCTATGGAGATTGCGCAAACTGGCCGTGCGGCATGCCGAAAATCCTGTAGTCACAGTAATTGTCTGTGCTATGGCTCAACGCTTCAATAGCGTGAACGGCCAGGAAGACGCCGGAGGACATTGCGATCACGGCTTTCCGTTTCATCCACACCGCCGACATCCATCTTGATTCGCCACTGAAGTCGCTGGCGTTGCGCAACTCCGACCTTGCCGATTTGGTCGGCGGAGCAACACGGCAGGCCTTCAGCAGCATCATAGACCTGTGCATCAACGAGCGGGTCGATACGCTTTTGATCGCTGGTGATCTTTATGACGGCGACCAGACATCGATGAAAACCGCGCGGTTTCTAGCAGGCGAACTGGGCCGCTTGGCGAAGGCCGGAATCCGCACCTTCATTATCCGCGGCAATCACGACGCCTTGTCCCGCATCTCACGCGAACTGGTCCTGCCGGATCTCGTCAAGCTGTTTGGCGGACGCGCCGAACATGTGTTGATCGAACGAGGCCAGGGCGAAAAACCTGTCGCCATCCACGGACTGAGCTTTGCGCAACCTACGGCGCCCGAAAGCCTGCTGCCGAAATACGCAGACGCCATCCCCGACGCCATCAACATCGGCATCATGCACTCCAGCCTTGGCGGCGCGCCGGGCCACGATCCTTATGCGCCGTGCAGTCCGGCTGACCTGCAAGCCACGGGATACGATTATTGGGCGCTCGGCCACATCCACAAACGCTCGGTTATCACTGGACCGACAACCATCGTCATGCCGGGCATGCCTCAAGGCCGCGACATCAACGAGGATGGCCCCAAATCGGTCACGTTGGTGTCGATTACCGACGATGGAACTGTGAGCCTGGAAGAAAAGCAGACAGCACTTGCCGAATTTGCCCGCGCCACCATTGATGCTGGCGGACTGGCCGAGTGGGGCGATCTGGCTCAGGCTATCACCGATGCTCTCAAACAGGCCCGCGCCAACTCGGCAGCGCCTGAACTTGTGGTCAGACTTGCCATCGAAGGTGAGACACCCCTCGCCTGGCGTATGCGCCGCGACGCGGATCTGTTGGTGGCGGAAGCCGAAGAGCGTGCGGCGCAGATCGGCGCGATCTGGGTTGAAAAACTCGACATCGATTGCTCGCCGCCAAAATCTGCCAACCAAGCATCTAACGATCCCTTGCATGAACTCAGGGCGCTGATTGAAAACGGCATTCTCGATTCAGGCGGCTATGAGACCGCTTTGGCAAGCGTGGCCGACACGTTGCAGGCACAACTGCCAACCGATCTTCGCGACCTGTTCGGCATGGATGAAGCACAGACCAGGGCCCGCCACATCGAGCTTGCCCGCGAGGGTGCCAATGATGTGCTGGCCCGGCTGCAATCAGCGGCAGGATCCGGGAGCGAAAGCACCTGATGCGCCTTAATCGCCTCGACCTGACCCGCTATGGCAAGTTCACCGACCATGTCATCGATTTCGGATCCCGCGCCGAAGGCGCAGCCGATCTGCACATTGTCTACGGCCCCAACGAGGCTGGAAAATCAACGCTGTTCAATGGCTGGCTCGACCTGCTGTTCGGCATCGGGGCGCAAAGCAGCTACAATTTCCTGCACCCCTACCCCAACATGCGCATCGGCGCGGAGATTGAGCTTGATGGCAAGTCTCAGGAGTTTGTGAGAATCAAGCGGCCGCAAAACAGCCTGCTCGACGGTCGCGATCAACCAGTCTCCGACGGAGCTCTGCTGACGGGCCTCGGCGGGCTTGACCGCGACAGCTACCGGACAATGTTCTCGCTTGATGACGAGACGCTGGAACAAGGTGGAGAAAGCATTCTCGCCAGCCGCGGAGACCTCGGTGAATTGCTGTTCTCGGCCAGCGCAGGACTGGGCGACCTCTCGCAGAGACTGGTTCAGATTCGCACCGAAACCGAGGAATTCTACAAACCCAGAGCTCAAAAACGCATTCTGGGAGAGCTCAAGTCCGAACTTGCCGATCTCAAGACCGAGCGCGACCGGATCGACACTCAGGCCAGCAAATATGCCCAGCTGAGCAAAGAACTCGATGATGCGAGCACACGACACGACGAAGCCGGCGAGCAGCGAAAACAACTCCGCATCCGGCTGGCGGCAATCAACCGCCTTCTGAGTACACGACCGCGCCTGACCGAACTCGAAAGATTGCAAAATCAGCTCGAGCCGCTGATGGATCTGCCCGATGTGGCGCCCGAATGGCGGCAGCATATCGGCCGGTTGCGCGACGATGATGCATCGCTGGAAGCAAGCAGCACTGCGCTGAACAACGAAATCGAGCGTTTGGCGACGGAGCTCGAAAGCATTGATGTTGACGCTCGGATCCTTGCCTTGCAGAGCCGCATGGCCGAGCTTGACCGGTTGCGCACCCGCCATGACGCAGCCGATGTCGACCTACCGGAGCGACGGGCAGAACTGGGCCGCATAGACGGACGCATCGAGCAGTTTCTCGCCCGCCTCGGGCAGACCAGCGAGACCAAAGCCGAGAACCTGCTGCTGAGCACAGCCAAAACCGCGGCCCTGCGCGATCTCATCGACACGCGCGCAAACCTTGACGTCAGGATGGTGACCGCCAGGAAAGAAGCTGCTGACGCAACAGCCACATGCGACGACGCGCAGGCACAATTGCATGCTGCTGGCGGCCGCGAGACGGTTGAAACCACATCCGAAAACCGACAAGGCCATATGGAGGTATTGACCGAGACACTTACAGCCCTGCGCAATGGCGATCATGGCTTAAGGCTGCAGGCTGCCAAACGCGATATTGTATCGGCCCGTGAGAAATCCTTGCTGCGGCTCAGGGCATTGGCCCCATGGCAGGGCGACAGCGCCGAACTGCGCGCGATGCTGCTGCCGTCTTCCGACATACTCCGCAAGTGGAAATCGGAGACGGAAGAAACCGACCGAAAACTGAGCGCGATCAACGATGAGATTGCCCGCCTCAGCCTGTCACTCAGGCGGTTTGAAGCCGAAACGTCGGCCGTCACGCGGTCGCGTGCGCTTTTGTCAGCCGGCGAAACCGAAGCTCTGCGCGTCGCTCGGGATCAAGCCTGGGCGAAACATATATCCGATTTGGCCCCCGAAACCGCCAAAGCTTTCGAGGTCGCGATGCGGGCCTACGATGATGCCGCTGATGCACGCGCATCGCATCAGGCCGATGTCGCCAAGCTCAATGAGATCTCGGTGCAATCCGCAATTGCCGGCGCAGAACTTGACGGCGCGGAGACAACAAAATTCAGATTGGAAAGCACGCAGTCCGAGTTGCGTGACCGGGTGAGCTCAGCTGTCAGCGCCATGTCAGCCACTCTGCCCGCTGACATGACGCCCGAGACGCTTGAAGAGTGGCTTCATCGCAGAGAACTTGCCATGGAAGCTGACGACGAACTTCGGGCCCACCTTCATGATCTCGAAACCGCAGAACTCGACCGGCAAGCAGCAACCGAGCGCTTGAACCGCGCACTCTTGCCGTTTGACCAAAACGTCTCCGGCGACGACGGCTTCGGAGCACTGGCCACCCGTGCTCAACAATTGCTCACTCACGAGACCCGACTTGACGCTTACCGTCAGACTTTTGCCGAGCAGCAGCGCATCCTCAGACGACGTGAACTTGATGTGCGCACCGCTGAAGAAGAAACCCAGGCCTGGTTGCTGGCCTGGAAAGACGCCTGCACCGGGTGCTGGCTTGGCGAAGGGCCGCAAGCCCCGACCGCCGCTGAAGTCCGCGAGGCGCTGCCGTTGCTTGGCGATCTGGCGACCGCGATACATGAGCGCGCAGGCCTTGCCGATCGCATAGCCAAGATGGAACGGGATCAGGCGGGCTATGCCGCAGCTCTTCAGGAAACCGCCACTGAAGCTGGTCTTGAGGGCGAAAATACCCCACCAGCCGCGATCGCACGGCAACTTGCGGAACGGTTGGCGACAGCCGAGAAGGCGCGCGCACAGCACGAGGACCTGTCGCAACGAATTGAGGAGGCTGTCGAACGGCAACGCAAGCGTACTGAAGCCCTAGCAGCCCACACTGCCAGCAAAGCCCAGATGCTCGATACTCTCGGCGCCGATACCCTCGCTGACGCCGCTCTGCGCATCGAGCAGGCACTCGAGCGCAAACAGCTTGCGGGGCGTGTCGAGCAGACCGCATCGGAAATCAAGGAAGCGCTCGATGCAAACTCACTTGATGACGCCCGCGCTCAACTTGAAGCAGCCGATACTGTCGAACTGGGCGAAGAAAAGCACGAGCTTGAAGCAAGACTGGAAACACTCGACACCGAAATCCAGCATCTGTTTGCCGCCCAGACCCGCGCCTCCGACGCCATGAACGCGGTCGGCGGGGATGATGCTGTGGCACGGATCGAGCAGCAGCGCAAAACCATCTTGCTGGCGATTGCCGAAGGTGCCGAGCGCTATCTGCGGCTATCGGCCGGGATCATCGCCATGGAACAAGCGCTAGCGCTCTACCGCGAACGCCACAGTTCATCGATGATGCAACGCGCCTCCGAGGCCGTCCGCACCATCAGCCGTGGCCGCTACACCGGCCTTGCCTCGCAGCCCGACAAGGGACGCGAATTGCTGATAGCCGTGCAGAAGGACGGAACCTCCAAACAGGCTGCGGAAATGTCCAAGGGCGCGCGGTTTCAGCTATATCTGGCGCTACGTGTCGCAGGGTTTTACGAATTCGCCGAGACCCGCCAAACCGTACCGTTCATTGCCGACGACATCATGGAAACCTTTGATGATTTCCGCGCCGAAGAAACATTTCGCCTGTTCGCCGGCATGGCCGGCGTCGGCCAGGTGATCTATCTCACGCATCATCGCCATCTTTGCGACATCGCGAAATCCGTATGCCCTGACGTCAGGATCCACGAACTTACCGCCTGAAACCTCTGCAAACCCCAGATTTTTTGCAACTGCGAACAGGCTTTGCTTGGCATCAGTGGCTTATCCCTGTATCGAAGCCGCAAATCTCCATGCGTTTCTTTGGAAGCCATATTCTGCAGGCAGCTTGATTGCCGGATCGCAACTGCGCTCCGCAGCCGCTACTTTTGCAAGCACAGCATCATCGAACCATCCTTTCACCGGACAGGACGCCAGCTCTCCATGATCTCGTTAAACAGCTACACCTCGCAATGGACCAGCAATATCCGCGGCGACATCCTTTCGGGACTCGTCGTCGCTTTGGCGCTGATCCCGGAAGCCATCGCCTTCTCGATCATTGCCGGTGTCGACCCCAAGGTCGGCCTTTACGCCTCGTTCTCGATTGCGGTCATCACCGCGATTGTCGGCGGACGTCCGGGCATGATCTCTGCCGCGACAGCTGCGACCGCCGTGCTCATGGTGACTTTGGTCAAGGAACACGGGCTCGAATATCTGCTTGCCGCCACGGTGCTGGCTGGTCTCATTCAGATCCTCGCCGGCCTCGCCAAGCTTGGCTACGTCATGCGGTTTGTATCGAAATCGGTAATGACCGGTTTCGTCAATGCCCTGGCGATCCTGATCTTCATGGCGCAATTGCCGGAACTCATAGGCGTGCCATCGCTGACTTATGTGATGGTCGCGGCAGGCCTCGGGATCATCTATCTGTTCCCGCTGATTACCAAGGCCGTACCCTCTCCGCTGGTCACCATCGTCGTGCTCACCGCCGTGACCATATTCTTTGGTTTCGACCTGCGCACGGTGGGCGACATGGGCGCATTGCCCGACACCTTGCCAATTTTCCTGATCCCGGACATCCCGCTGACGCTGGAAACACTGTGGATCATTCTGCCCTATTCAGTGGCTGTTGCAGCTGTCGGCCTGCTTGAATCCCTGATGACGCAAACCATCGTCGACGATCTCACTGACACCACGTCCAACCGCAACATGGAGTGCGTCGGCCAGGGCATCGCCAACACCGCCACCGGGTTCATCGGCGGTATGGCCGGCTGCGCCATGATTGGTCAGTCGATCATCAACGTCAAATCCGGCGGCCGCGGACGACTCTCCACCTTCATGGCCGGTGCCATGCTGTTGTTCTTCATCGTGGTTCTTGGCGACTGGGTGGCCGAGATCCCGATGGCAGCACTTGTTGCCATCATGATCATGGTCTCCATCGGCACCTTCTCCTGGTCCTCGATCAAGAACCTGCGCAGCCATCCCCGGTCTTCTTCCGTGGTGATGCTGGCGACAGTGCTGTTCGTCGTCTTCACCCACAATCTCGCCATCGGCGTGCTGGTCGGCGTCTTGCTGTCGGGCCTGTTCTTCGCCTGGAAGATCGCCCAGCTGTTCGGAGTCCGCTCCACCCTCTCGGAAGATGGCAAAACCCGGACCTACATCGTTGAAGGCCAGTTGTTTTTCGCCTCCGCTGATGATTTCATGCAGAGCTTCGACTTCCGTGAGCTTTTGGAGAATGTCGTCATCGATGTATCCCGCGCCCATATCTGGGATATCTCGAGTGTCGCCGCACTTGATATGGCCGTTTTGAAATTCCGCCGTGACGGCGCCACCGTGGAGATCATCGGCATGAACGAAGCATCCGAAACCATCGTTGACCGGCTTGCCATTCATGACAAGCCCGACGCGATGGATCAGCTGACGGCGCATTGAGGAGGACGATCATGACCAACATCCTTTTGGCCCTTGTTGATGGGTCCACCTATTCGAAAAGCGTTTGCGACCACGCGGCCTGGGCCGCAGAGCGGATGGACGCCGAAGTCGATCTTCTGCATGTGCTTGACCGCGAACCCGGCGCAGGCAATTCCGATCTCTCCGGATCGATTGCCCTGGGCGCCCGCACAGCGCTGCTGGAAGAACTCTCCGCGCTTGATGAGCAGCGCGCCAGGCTGCTGCAGCAGAAAGGCCACGCCATTCTTGACGCTGCCCGCGACATCATTAAAGCCGCCGGCCAGAAGGTCGCCGGCACGCACCTGCGCATGGGAGAAATCGTCGAAACAGTTATCGAGCGGGAAGGCCCTGCCAGCATGATCATGGTCGGCAAACGCGGCGAAGAAGCTGATTTTGCCAGCCTGCGGCTGGGGGCCCACCTCGAACGCTTCATTCGCGCCAGCCACAAGCCGGTCTTCGTCGCCTCGCGCGCCTTCAAGCCGATCAACACCGTCATCATCGCCTATGACGGCGGCGCTTCAAGCCAGCGGGTGGTCGATCACATTGCCCGCAATCCGCTGTTTGCAGGGCTCAAGATTGATTTGGTCACCGTCGGGCAGCGCAACACTGACACCGAAAAGGCGCTTGAAAACGCCAAGGCTGTCCTCGTCGGCGCCGGTCTCGACGTCGAATCCACCATCCTCCCCGGCCAACCCGATGTAGTACTCGGCAAGCGCGTCGAAGAAAATGGGGCCTGTCTTGTCGCCATGGGCGCCTACGGCCACTCCCGCATCCGCGCCTTCGTCATCGGC
>Ga0163216_101733_pt1 | contig 10948 bp, 11 predicted proteins | sample SynspAceP_FD_167610 | JGI IMG/M metagenome (GOLD analysis project Ga0163216, IMG submission 167610) | Saline lake microbial communities from Ace Lake in Antarctica - Synechococcus sp. Ace-P (Illumina Assembly) | ecosystem: Environmental > Aquatic > Non-marine Saline and Alkaline > Saline ...
TCCGGGGAAAGATCATCAATCTCAGATAGCCAGGCTAGATAGTCGTGATGGTCCATGCGCGCCTCCTGCGTTCATGTTCCGTTATATCGCATCAGAGAGTGCATAGCTAATGCGAATTGAGCCTTTTTTTTTGAAAAATGGCTCTTGCAAACAAACTTAATCAGTCATTTCATACGTTATACATTTTGGGCTGCGGTATCGTAACGTCGCATCCCAAACAGCCGGAAGCCATGCGTCCGGCTAGCATTATTACTGAACAAAGGGCCGAAAATGCGTAGTGATCCCATATTCCAACTAGATGGCATAAAGCGCAGCTATGGCTCTTTGGTGGCGCTGGATAACATTGATTTCAAAGCAGAAAACAATAGTTATGTTGCCTTGCTTGGCCCTTCCGGGTCAGGAAAAACCTCGCTCTTGCGAGTGATCGCGGGGTTTGAGGCACCCGACAGCGGACGCATCTGGTTTCAGGGCCGAGACATTACCGATTTGCCCGCCCATGAACGCGGCATTGGCTTTGTGTTCCAGAACTTTGCTCTCTTTCCGCATCTGACCGTTTTCGAGAACGTAGCCTTCGGTCTGCGCAACGGACCCGTAAAAATCGCCGGCGTCGAGATAAACGACCGAGTCCGGGCAAGTATCGATCTGGTCGGTCTTACCGGTCTTGAAGACCGCAGCCCCGACCAGATATCCGGCGGCCAAAAGCAGCGTGTCGCACTAGCCCGTTCGCTGGTCATGCAGCCTAAACTTGTTCTGCTGGATGAACCCTTGGGTGCGCTTGATGCCAACTTGCGCGAACGAATGCAGACCGAATTGCGCGCCATCCGCGAACGGCTCGACGTAACATTTTTGCATGTCACCGGCAGCGAAACCGAAGCCCTGGCAATGGGCGACAAGGTCGCGGTGCTAGATCGGGGACGTATCATCCAATATGACTCACCTGATACGGTCTATGACAGTCCCAGTTCTTCTGATGTGGCGTTGTTTCTCAACCGCTACAACATGTTCGATGGCAAGCTACACGGCGGAACATTCCACGGCAGCTTTGGCACCGCTTCTGCACCTGCTGCTCTCGCAAATGACAAGGATGTCTATGCGGTCCGCTATGACCGCACGCAAATTTTCGACGCTGATACCAGTGCAGCAGCCTTGCCCGGCCCCTCATTGCCCGCGCGCTTTCTCGCCAGCGAGTATCTGGGCTCCTCAATCGTGTTCTTGTTCGAAACTGCAGACCACAAAACCGTCGAAGTAGACCACCACCTCAGCTTCGGAGAGCCACGGGAGATGACTGTGGGGCGCGACTACATCCTGTCATGGGATCCGACAAAAGCGATAGTTTTCGGCAAGGAGATGGCAGGATGAGCGCCACAAGCCCCAACAGGCAAAAATCATACAGTTTCCAGCTGCTGGCCCCTGGGGTGGTTTGGATGATCCTGTTCCTGATCGCACCGATCATGATGATCGTCTATGTATCCTTCTGGACCCAGACGACCTTTGCAATCAACTCGACCCTCACACTGGACAGCTGGCGGAATTTCTTTTCATCCGACGCCTATGTCGGCGCCCTCTGGACGACCATTCGCCTTTGGCTGATCGTGCTGGCCCTAACCTTCATGCTCGGCTATCCCGCCGCCCTCTATGTAGGCCTTCTGGTCAAAAGCAAAACCGTCGCCACTGTCCTACTGGTCCTCTGCGTTATTCCCTTCTGGACATCGTTCCTGATCCGAGTGCTGGCATGGCGTCCTATGCTAGGCCGCGAAGGCGCGATCAATACCCTGTTGCAAAAAGCAGGAATCATCGACTCTCCTATCGAGGTACTTCTGTTCTCCGAACTCTCGGTCGTCATCGGCATGACCCAGATTTATGTTGTCTTCATGGTGGGCCCTATTGCCTTCATGCTGGGTCGGATCGACCGCAACATCATCGAAGCCGCCCGCGATCTGGGCGCAGGCTTTGGCCGGATCTTCTGGAAGATCATCTTTCCGCTCAGCCTGCCAGGCGTGGTAGTTGGCGCGATTTTTGTCAGCGTAATGGTCTTGGGCGAATTCGCCACCTCCGGCGCACTGTCGGGGCGAAAGGTCAACCTTTTGGGCAACATCATCGTTACTCAGGTTGGCACGCTGAAATGGGCTATGGCCTCAGTCGCAGGCGTGATCTTGACGGTGCTTCTTGGAATCGTCGTCGCGGGATTCCTGCGCATCGTTGATCTTAAACGGGAGATTTGAGCGATGGAGTCCAAAATCATGAAACCCGTCCTCGCCGTCTATGTAGGCCTGTTCATTCTGTTCCTTTACGGTCCTTTCATCGTTCTTGGAATTATCTCTTTCCAGCAAGGTCCCGAGGGCGGTCCGCAATTCCCAATTATCGAATGGTCCACCTACTGGTATCGCCACCTTTTTGGCATGGTCCCGCCGTCGCGTATCGCGCCGCTGCCTGTGGGAGACGCGCTAATTCGCTCTTTGACGCTGGCCTTCATGACAATGGTAACAGCAACTGTTCTGGGTGTCATGGCCGCCCAAGCCTTCCGCAAACGCTTCCGCGGCGCGGGCGTGGTCTTCTACCTCATCGTGCTAGGCATGATGGTACCGGGCGTACTGACAGGCTTGGGTATCTCGCTGCTGTCCAACAACGTCGTCGGGATCGAACGCAACTGGTGGAGCACAGCCTTTGTCGCCCATGTCGCTTATACCTTCCCCTTCGCCTTTCTTGTGATGCTGGCCATCCTCAACCGCTTTGATGGTTCGGTGGAAGAGGCGTCATGGTCCCTCGGCGTCTCCCCCATCACGACCTTCCGCAAAGTGACCTTCCCCCTGATCTTTCCAGGGGTTCTGTCGGCTATGCTTTTCGCTTTCACCCTCAGCTTTGACGAATTTCCCCGCACGCTTTTTGCCTCTGGCCGCGACCAGACTTTGCCGTTGGCCATCTACGGCACCTTTTCGGTAGAAATTCATCCCAACATCTTTGCCTTCGGTGTGCTGACGACGCTGTTTTCTTTCGCGCTGCTAGCTGTCTACGGCATTCTGATGGGCCTGAGTGTGCGCCGCGCGAAACGGATGGCCATGCAGGAAGACATCTCATGAAAACTGTCATTGTCACAGGTGCAGGTTCGGGCATAGGGCGGGCAATCGCGGAAACCCTCGCAGCTGCAGAATATCATGTCGTTGTAAACGACTATAACGGTGACGCGGCCCAGACCGTCGCTGAGCAAATCGGGGGCCTTGCCGTGCAGGGGGATGTTTCGGACGAGGACGATGTCGCCCGAATGATCGATGCCTGCATCGATACCTATGGCGCACCGACGCATCTGATCAACAACGCAGGCCATGTCCATCAGGCCCGCTTTATAGATCTTAAAACTGCCGATTTCGACCGCATGATTGCGGTGCATTTGCGCGGCACGTTCCTGTGCACCCACGCTGTGCTGCCCCACATGCTGGCGCAAAAATCTGGCTGCGTAGTGAATATGGCTTCGCAGCTTGGCCAGATCGGTGGCATTGAGCTAGCCCACTACTCCGCCGCCAAAGCAGGGATCATAGGCATGACCAAGGCGCTCGCCCGCGAAGTTTCGTCGCAAGGCGTTCGCGTAAACGCTGTGGCACCGGGGCCGATCAACACCCCGCTCGTGCGTGCACTGTCTGACGACTGGCGTCGCGCCAAAGCCGCCGAATTACCCCTTGGCCATTTCGGTGAACCCCGAGACGTGGCCGAAACAGTCGCCTTTTTGTGCTCAGACGCGGCGCGCATTTACGTGGGCCAGACCCTGTCACCAAATTCAGGAGATGTGATGCTATGACGCAAGTTGCTCTTATCACAGGCGCCGGTATCGGTATTGGCCGCGCCACCGCCAAGGCGTTGGCAGCGCGAGGCGACCATGTCGTCATCACAGATGTCCTTGAAGACGACGGCCGCAGCGCCGTGCAGGAAATCCGCAAAACGGGTGGACAGGCGGAATTCCAGCATCTCGACGTGCGCGACACCGCCCGGGCCAATACGGTGATCAAGGATATCGAAACCCGTTTTGGACGGATAGACACCATAGTGGCCAATGCAGGTATCGCCCACCGTGTCCCACTCGAACAATTGACGGACGAAAAATGGGACCACACCTTTGACATCGACCTCAAGGGCATGCTCCGCGTAATCCGCCCCGCTGCGGCTGGGATGAAGGCGCGCGGTACCGGATCAATCGTTTGCCTGTCGTCCATCATGGGCGTGGCCTACGGATGGGACGAACATGTCCACTATTCTGCCGCCAAGGCTGGCGTTGTGGGTCTTGTACGTGGTTTGGCCGTGGAACTCGGTCGCAGCGGCGTGCGCGTCAACGGCGTTGCGCCAGGTTATATCCGCACCGCGCAACTGCTCTCGGAAAAACATTCTCTCGGTCCCGAAGGTGCCAAAACAGTGGGCGATATCGTTCCACTGGGGCGTATTGGGCAACCGGACGACATCGCTGATGTCATCGCCTTTCTTGCGTCAGATGCCGCACGGTATCTGACCGGACAAGTCATTGCTGTGGATGGTGGGCTTATGGTCGGGCGCTACTGAACACGCAAGGAAGGTCAGCCTTCCGAATACCAAAGAATGAAACGACCTCAACAAGGAGAAAACAAATGACACGTTCAAATTTCTCAAGACGAAACTTCCTGAAGACAACGGCAGGCAGTGCTGCGTTGGCCGCAGGCGGCATTCCCTTTATGGGCGCACAACAGGCGTTTGCCGCAAACTTGGGCAGTCAAGAGCTGCGCACTGTCGGCCTTTCTGTGACCGTGCAAGAACGCATCCTGAACGACTTCAAGGAAAAATCCGGCGTCGGTTCAGTGAGTGGCAAGGCGGATATCTTCCCCAACACACAGACCGAAATCCTGTCGGGCACCGATGCCTATGATTGCTGGGAAATCATCGGCGAGCGTATGGCTGCAATGGTCGCTACTGACAAACTCGCGCCCGTGGCAGCCTCGGACCTGATCAACTGGGCTGGTATCCGCGAAACCTTCACCACCCCGTCTGACCGCTGGGCGTTGAACCAGCAGATCGTAGGCCAAATCTGGGCGGACGAAAGCCAAACCCGCCTGAACATGATTCCTACCGTATATAACTACGATTCAATCGGCTACCGTCCCGATCTGGTGGATGCCGAGGAAGCCTCGAACTGGTCCGCACTGTTCGATCCCAAATTCAAGGGCAAGACCGGCCTCAACGTCGACCCGCTGATTGCCTTCGGTCAGGCCGTCATGGCGATGAACGAACTGGGCCTGCTGGAAGTCTCCAACCCCGGCAACCCCGACGCCGCCGCTATCGAGGAAGCCGCGAAATTCCTCATCTCTAAGAAACGCGAAGGCCAGTTCCGCGCGCTCTGGGGTGACTTCGGTGAACTCGTGAATCTCTTGGCCTCTGGCGAGATGGTGATCGCCGATGCATGGCAGCCTGCCGTTATGGCCGTCAAGGCGCAGGGCGTGCAGTGCTCCTATGCCACGATGAAAAGCGGCTATCGCGGATGGGCCATCGGTGTGGCTCCGCTGAAGACCTCGCCCAACCTCGAAGCGGTCGCCGCCTATGCCGACTACTGGCTGTCCGGTCCGCCCGCCATTGCCGTTTCCGAACAGGGCTATTATTCGCCAACAACCAACGTCAAGAACGTCATGGACGCGGACAAATACGCCTTCTGGTATGAGGGCAAGCCCTGGGTCGGCGCGTCAGAGCGCGGCATCAACGAAGGCGATCTGCGCGATGGCGGCTCGCTGGAAGAGCGCGCAGCCAACGTGGCTTACTGGCACCAGTGGCCTGACGAGTACGACCTGCTGATCCAGAAGTGGGATGAGTTCCTCTCGGCCTGATGCACAAAGGTCCAGCCAGCCCACTGGCTGGACCACCCTTCCCTTTCCTTGCGAACAGGACAATCCTCTTGGCCTACGATCTTCAGCTCACAAATGTCTACAAGACCTATGACAATGGAACGCCTGCGGTCATCGACTTCAACCTAGAAGTCGAAAAAGGGGAGTTCATCGCCTTTCTTGGACCTTCTGGCTGTGGAAAATCGACAACGCTGCGGATGATCTCGGGGTTCGAGACAATTACCTCGGGCGATCTGATGATCCGTGGCAAACGTGTGAACGACCAGTTGCCCGAAAAACGCCCCACCTCGATGATCTTTCAGAACTATGCGCTGTTTCCCCATATGAACGTACGCCAGAACGTGCTGTTCGGACTTGAGGTCAAGAAAATGCCCCGCGCCGAGGCGAACCGCAAAGTTGATCAGATTCTCGAAAAACTGGGCCTCGGCGACATTGCCGATATGCCAACTGCACGCCTTTCGGGTGGTCAGCGCCAGCGCATCGCACTGGCCCGCTCACTGGTGGTCGAACCTGATATCCTTTTGCTAGATGAACCACTTGGCGCTTTGGATGCCAACCTACGCAAAAGCATCCAGAACGAATTGAAGCTCCTCCAGCGTGACCTTGGCATCACATTTGTCTTCGTGACGCACGCCCAGTCCGAGGCTTTGGCCCTGTCGGACCGGATCATCGTGATGAACGCAGGCCGCATCGAACAGATCAGCCCCCCGCGAGAGCTGTATACTCGCCCACAAAGCCAATTCGTCGCCCGATTCATTGGCTCTAACACCATACTGCCCGGTACGGTCCTGCAACAGACTGACGGCATAGTGACGCTGCAAACCGCGTTCGGGCCGCTCGCCGGGGCCAATCTGGGCGGCACCGATGCCCAGATTGGCCGCAGTATGAGTATCGTCCTGCCCGCCGAAGCAGTCGATCTATTGCCCGCCGACATGCAGGAAAGCGATATGCGCGCCAACTTCGGCACCAATACCGTGCCCTGCACCATCGACCGGCTCCAGATCGTGGGGCATATCATGAATATGGATGTGCGTTTTGACGAGGGCCAGCAGATCAAGGTTGAGGGCCATGTCGACAAATACCGTGACCGGCTCAAAGCAGGAGGCAAGGCTCTTGTGGCCTGGAAATCCGCTAATGCCACAGTGATCGACAATCAGGGGGACTGATATGCCACCGGTAACAGCCAGCGCGATGTCTGCAGGTCTGGTTTCGGGCAAACTTGATCCGGTTGACTTGACCGAGCAGGTCTATGATCTGCTTATGCAACATGACGACCCGGCCATTTATATCGAAACCACCCGCCCGCGTGCGATGATGGAGGCACAAGCCGCACGACTGCGATACAAAGCAGGCTATCCCGCGAGCCCTCTTGATGGCGTACCTGTGGCCTGGAAGGATCTGTTCAACCTCAAAGGCCGCGTTACCACCGCAGGTGCGGTTGTAACTCGGACCGATCCACCCGCAGTAGCCGATGCCGCCGTAATCGCAACCGCTCAAAGGGCGGGCATGATCACAACCGGCACGCTAAATATGACCGAATTCGCCTTTTCCGGCATCGGCCTGAACCCACATTACGGTACTCCGCGCAATATACACGCTCCCGCAGGCCAACGCCGCAGCCCAGGCGGTTCATCCTCGGCGTCAGGCGTAGTCGTGGCCGCAGGAATAGTGCCTTTGTCAATGGGATCGGACACTGGCGGCTCAATCCGAATTCCGGCCGCATTTAACGGCGTGGTGGGTTATAAAACCTCCTCGGGTCGCTATCCGATGGCAGGCGTATATCCGCTCTCCGTGACACTAGACACGATCGGCCCACTGGCTCATACAGTCGCAGATTGTGTGCTATTTGACTCTGTGCTGCGCGGGCACGATAGCCCGCAGATCACGCCCGCTGATCCAGCAGCCCTGTCTTTTGTCATCCCTGACCAGATCCTCTGCGATACCCTACAACCCGAGGTCTCTACCAATTTCGATGCCACTATCGCTCGCCTTGCCGCTTCCGGCGCGCGCGTAGCCCGTATCTCGCTGCCCGAACTGGCCGAACTGTCGGATCTGATCGCACACCATGGCGCATTGGCAGGGGCAGAAGCGCTAACCTTCCACTACAATAGGGTACACAGCTCGGATGCCGCCCGTATGGACGCCCGCGTCCTGCGCCGCATCTTGCTGGCAGAATCGATGAACGTTGTCGACTTGCTGAAACTGCAGCAGGCTCGTATCCGCCTCATGGCCGCCACTGCCGCCCGCATCGGCCACAGCATAATCCTATGCCCCACCACCCCTACCACCGCGATGGACACCGCCCCGCTGGAAACCGATCAGGACACCTTCTTCCGCCACAATTTCCTGACCCTGCGGAACACTTCTTTGGGCAACTTTCTGGACTGGTGCGGCGTTTCAATCCCCAATGGCACGGATACCGACGGCATGCCTACCGCCTGCCTTCTGTCCGCCCCCACCGGCCACGACACAGCCTTGCTAAGCGCAGCCCTCGGCTGCGAGGACATCATACGTGGCTAACCCTGCATCAAGACAAAAACCAAGAGGAGACCGAGACATGACCAAGAAAATCTACTGCGCCTTTGGCACAGATATCGACTCCGTCGCGGGCCAGATCGGCTCTTACGGCGGTGGAGACTCCCCCAATGACATCCAGCGCGGCATCTTTGCCACCGAAGTCGGCGTTCCGCGCCTACTGCGGCTGTTCAAGAAGTACGACATGCGCACCTCGTTCTTCATTCCAGGCCATTCGCTGGAAACCTTCCCCAAGGAAATGGACATGATCGTCGAAGCGGGCCACGAGATCGGTGCGCATGGCTATCTTCATGAGAACCCCGTTGCCATGACACCATCGCAGGAAGAGGATGTACTGGTCAAATCCATTGAGTTGATCAAGGCTCTTACTGGCGAGGCACCTAAGGGCTATGTTGCTCCATGGTGGGAAATGTCCAATGTCACTGCATCGCTGCTGGGTAAATATGGCTTTTCCTATGACCACAGCCAAAGCTACCGTGACTTCCAGCCTTTCTATGCCCGAGTAGGCGACGAATGGAATGTGATCGACTATTCCAAGACTGCAGGCGAATGGATGCATCCGCTCAAGCACGGCAAAGAGATCGACCTCGTCGATATTGGGGCCAACTGGTATGTCGATGACCTGCCGCCGATGATGTTCATCAAGAACGCCCCCAACAGCCACGGCTTTGTCAGCCCGCGTGATATCGAACAACTTTGGAAAGATCAGTTTGACTGGGTCTACCGCGAGATGGAGTACGGCGTATTCCCGATCACTATCCACCCGGATGTAGCAGGCCGCCCGCAGGTGCTTTTGATGTTGGAAAGGTTGATCGACTATATCAATACACATTCCGGGATCGAATGGGTGGATTTCAATACTATTGCGGATGACTTCCGCAAGCGTTTCCCCTTCGATAGCGACAAACGCCCCGAAGTGATCTAAACTAATCTGGGGCAGTACAAAGGTGCTGCCCTTTTTCACCAAGCAAAGGGTATCAGATGTGCAATGCTTGTGGCTTTCCTACGCGCCCCGGACACTGGACCGATGCGGGGGCAGATAACTCGGGCGATAGATTACGTCTGCAAATGCGCCGAGCTCAAATTCTCAACAAACTTCTCAATGGCTATGGCTTTACTGCGCGCCCTCCAGGACACGGGCCCGGCTTTGCGCTATCTTCGTTTTCAGGCCGCACAACACTCCTACCGGATCTGGAAGCCGTCTGGCAGGAAGCCGCGCGGAGTTTGGGTCATACGATCGATCCGCTTGATGCACGGTTCACCGGTCCGGCCGAACCCACTGCATGACCATTTTTCCTGACGATGGCCGCCTGCGGCTGACGATCCTTGGTGGATACCTTGGATCCGGCAAGACGACGTGGTTACGCCATCAGCTTTTTGAAGGCGCATTCAGCAAGGCACATATTCTCATTAACGAAGCAGCCGAAACGCCAGTAGACGATACCTTGCTGGCATCACAAGCTGTGGGGTTGACTATGCTAGCAGGCGGTTGCGCATGTTGCGCCGGCAAGGGTGAACTTCTCGCCGCTCTGCGCGCGATCTCTGACCTGCGCAGTCGCCAGAGGCCCGAGGAACGCGGCACAGACCAGATTGTCCTTGAAACCAGCGGTCTTGCCGATCCTGCCGCCATTTTGGACACCATCCAACGAGACAGCGTCCTGGTGCACCATATCCGCGTAACCGAGATCATAGTGTTGGTCGACGCGCTGAACGCGGCCGAGCAACTACGCACCGAATATCTTGGACGGGCCCAGATCGAAGCCGCCGACCGCATTGTCCTGACCAAGGTCGACGCCGTTCCAGACGTTCTGCTTGCCACAGTGGTCGCGACCGTGACCCAACTCAATCCGGGCGCAAAAATCGAAGCCGCCGTGAAAGGTCAGTCCTTCGCCCTTCCCAAGCTGCCCACCGTTCCGCCCTTTAATTTGCCAAGTTTGGCGGATAACGGTGCACCGATCCAGCCAACGAAAATAGACATTCCAGACGATGTGGACTGGGCGACATTTTCCGTCTGGCTTTCAGCACTGCTATACGCGCGCGGTGATGATTTGGTCCGCGTCAAAGGAGTCTTCGAAACTCCGGCCGGTCCATTGCTGCTGCAAGCAGTACGCAAATCCGTTCAGCCACCCGAGCTGCTGCCGCCCGAAGCGGCTCAACGCCAGAACCAAATCGTTTTTATCGGCCGTGGATACGAAGGCGATGATCTGCGCCGGTCGCTTGACTATTTTACGCGCGGTTAGTCAGAACTTTTTAGTGCTGTCAGATTTATTCAAATCAGTCTGTGCAATTGCCTGCTTAGGAGCTTCGGAAGTGATCCTACAGCGAGGCGCTCTGTCCGAGGTGATTTGGCTGACGCACCATTATGGATCGCAAATATCAAGCCGATAGACAACTTATCTGTAAGCGTTCGCTGGACAACACTGACGGCTTAGCTTGACCCTCCGTGCCAATAAGCGTGAGACAACCGAGTGGCTAAAGTTTACACTTGAGGGCGCAGGAGAACGAACAGATGGTCATGCCTTCACAGATGCCGGTTTCGCCGAATGCCGCGTCCGACAATATGA
>Ga0163216_101735_pt1 | contig 10946 bp, 7 predicted proteins | sample SynspAceP_FD_167610 | JGI IMG/M metagenome (GOLD analysis project Ga0163216, IMG submission 167610) | Saline lake microbial communities from Ace Lake in Antarctica - Synechococcus sp. Ace-P (Illumina Assembly) | ecosystem: Environmental > Aquatic > Non-marine Saline and Alkaline > Saline ...
AGAAGGAATCAAGTTCAATGACGGTGTCGAAGTGACCGGCACCACAGAAACCAGCGCCGCCTGATGATGCGCGTCACCCAAACTCAACCATAGCTCCATAGCCTTTCTGTCAGGGCTTGTTGCCAAGATGCTCACTTATCAGCTTCGCGAAAGGAGCGATATCGCCTCCAAAACTCGCGGCGTCGAGAGCCTGCATATAGCGCCTCCGCTGATCGAGCCGGATCACAGCCCATGGATAGCCCGAACTCGCGAGCACCGCGTTCATCACGAAACGAGCGAGGCGCCCGTTTCCGTCGGGATAAGGGTGGATGTAGCCCAAAAGCCAGTGACCAAGCACCGCGCGCACTCCGGAATGCTCCTCCTCGTCAAAGAGGTCGAAGTAGGTCTCCATCGCATCCATAAGCTTTTCGCACGCCGGGGGCACATGATTGGCTGTGCGAATAAATACCGGGTGATTGCGATATCCGATCAGTTGGCCTCGCGTCAGGATGCCTGCGTCGATCGACGGCTCGAAGAGATCCTGATACCAATCGCTTAGATTGTCGCGCACCGAGACCGGCTCACCTCGCTCGATGGATGTTTTTACCACCTCGCGGGCAGACTGGAAAACATTCCAGTAGCCCTTTGCTGCCATAGCATCACGAGAGGTGGCGTCCGACTTGTCGGCCTCCGGGTCCCAGCTACCAGTGCGAATCTTCTCGATCAGCTCTTCGGAGACCCGATAACCTTCGATCGAGAGCGAGTTCCAGGCATCATGGGTGTAGACATCGTCGATCTGCTCAAGCACCTCGTCGACTTCCACAGGCCCCCCGGGGGCCGGTAGCAGGTCAATGATCACTTGTCGGTCCCTCTGCCATATCGCTCGCAACATGTTAGAGATCGGGGCCGCACCAGCAACAACAGCAATGCCTTCTCCCGTAAAGGGGTTTTCATTCCTCAGATCCATATCTGCGCGGCGCATGCCATCGGCCAGGCGCTTGGCGTGATCGTCCATCCCCAAGTGCTTGAACGCGCCAACCAGGCGGTTACCCGGGCGCCTGTGCGCCCCGCCCACCACCGCGCGCAACAGGACATCGACATTTCGGTAGCTGCCCATCAGCGCTGCCACTGACATAGCCTGCGTATGATAGCAATTCTCTGCCATATGGGTCAGCGTGGCCTCCGGAGTGTAGACCCTCAGCCCATTCGGCAGCTGCATCCTCCGTTCCTGCTCAGGAAGCTCCCTGACCCTCAAATCGAAGAGCGACCGCTTGCCAGGGAGTTCGACAGCATTATTGCCTCCCTTGGGGGCATGCACCATCACCTGGGTAACCGGCACTTGAGATCCAGTATGCAGGCTAAGGCAAATCTCAGGACTGAGAACCCAGTCGCTACCGAAACGATGCTCGCAGTATCTCTGGACAAATGACCAGTAGCTCATCGTCCACGGCGTCGTGTCACCAGGACGCGAACTGGGCTCCGACAGATGATACCAGCCCTTCATGATGGGCTGAAGATAGCCCGCCTTCCTTAGCGCCTTGATCCTCACCGGGTCGATCTCGCCGCTACGAACAACAAGATGTCCTTGCTTCTGCAAGGTGTGCAGGGCTTCCATCGCGTCAGCCAAGATCTCCCGCTTGTCTACCATAACCATCCCGATTCATTACATGCGTCCAATTACAAGTATATAGCCTTGTCCATTATCAAGTAAACATAATAGTCCAATTTCAAGTAAATTATGTAGTCCAAGTTCAAGTAAATGCCGCTGATACTCGCAGCGAGCCGCTCGGAGCCCTCTCGAAGATATTTTCGAGATTTAGCACACTTGCGTTCTCCCTCAGAGTTTCCATAAAAACCTTGTTTCAAAAGCAATGCTGGCCCTTCCGGGGGCAAATGGAATCGCTGATATCAACATTTTCCGTAAGGGGCTGGGGCTGGGCTTCATGTCCATCTTTCAAAATTTGTGCGGCTGTGCGAGGCGTGGGCGACGCTCAAATCGGGGCCGAGAGCGCCCTAAATCGAACTCACGCGCCATCTCCAAATTTTGTACCATGCAGCCATTCGTTCAAAGCGCAGCCTCGGTCACTTTGGGCTCCCCTTCCGCCATTAGATCGGTCGCAGCATTTTGCCTGACAGGTGCTGCTGCTCCCGGTATTGACGGCCCTGACCGGACTTTGACGATTTGGTCTGACGCCGCACCGCAGCTTCACCAGACCAGCCATTGATGCATCGCGCAGCATTCTCGAGGAGCGAGTGACGGCAGAGCGGGACAAAGTGAGCTTTCGCAGCGGTTGCGCAAACGACGGCTTTGGGAAATTGGGAGCCTAAAATGTTAAATTTGACCCGACTGTTTGATTTTGTGCAGCCAAACACTCGGGTTCATTCCAACAATTCGCAGGAACTCTCTGTTGAAATTTGACTTGGTGTTGAAACCGCGTGTCAACATAGCATTTGTGACGGATTCGCCGTCCAGCATCGCTTTCTGTGCCGCCGCAATCCGCGCCTTGTTGATGAAGCGTGATACGTTCTCACCGGTCGCCAGATTGATCGTTGCCGACAGCGACTTTGCTGGTACGCCAAGTTTACGCGACAGCCGGGATAAGGTCAGGTCTGGGTCCAGATAGGGCTTCTGGGTCTCCATGAAGGTTTGAACGCGCCCCCAGATTTTAGGGTCGGTTACCTGCGATATGGGCGCTTCGTCCGGTTCATCGTCAACGACCGTCTGCAGATGCGGCGATAAGCACAACGCGCCGATGATCAGAAGGTTCCCGGCAGAAAAGACGCTGATGATCCAGGGACGGATTTCGGAGTAGCCCGCAACCTCGGTCGCCACAATCAAGACATCGCTGAATGCCGAAGCGATGAGAGCGGCCCCTATAATGATCCAAATCCGGGCTGTTAGGTCGCTGCTGGCCAAGGGCGCATCATGATGTGCATCGGCCCCTTCTTTTACGGACAGCAGGATCAGGCCACCATAAATCGCGAAGAGACCCGGCAAGATCACATCGAGAAACTGCGGCGCGACCAACAGTGCGGCGGTGGCAGTGAGTGGTCCAAGCGCGTTTAAGAAATCAGCACGAAATGCACGGCCCCGATACGCAATCCATGCCGCAGCAGGGATCAAAGATGCCACAAGCGGTTGCACCATTCGCATCGCAGAGACGCCGTAGTGCTGGTTGAGCGCAATAATCAAAGATTGCACCGCACACAGGATCAGCAACAGGACCAGAGCATTGGCGTGCCCGCGTTGCTGCCAGAGACGAAGCCACCGAGGATGCCCTGGCCGCAGAACAAGCGACCGACAAAGCCACCACCACGGTGCGCGCCTTCACGCGCCGTCCACCTGTGCGCAAGCCGTTCCCCGAGCACCTGCCGCGTGAGCGGGTGATGATCAAGACCCCTGATGCCTGTAGCTGCTGCGGCTCGGATCGTATCGTGAAGATGGGCGAGGATGTCACCGAGACGCTGGAGGTGATCCCGCGGCAGTGGAAGGTGATCCAGACCGTGCGTGAGAAGTTCACCTGCCGGAGTTGCGAGAAGATCAGTCAGTCACCGGCCCCGTTCCACGCGATCCCGCGCGGATGGGCCGGGCCCAGCCTGATCGCCATGCTCGTCTTTGAGAAGTATGGCCAGCATCAGCCGTTGAACCGGCAGGCAGAGCGCTTTGCCCGTGAAGGTGTAGAACTGAGCTTGTCGACCCTGGCAGATCTGGTCGGGCATGCCAGGGTCGCTTTGCAGCCGATCCATGACCTGATCGAGAGCCATGTGCGTGCCGCTGGCCGTCTGCATGGCCCCTCTCGGCAGATTTGCCTTGCAAATCGCCTGCCGGGCAATGGACGATACCACCGTGCCGCTTCTGGCGCGGGGCGGTGCAAAAAAGGCCCGTCTCTGGACCTATGTGCGCGATGACCAGCCCTGGAACGGTGGCGCGCCACCGGCCGCGGTCTTTCGCTTCTCTCGGGATCGGGCGGCAACCAATCCCAATCAGCATCTCGCCGGATGGCAAGGCGTGCTGCAAGCGGACGCCTATGGCGGATACAACGATCTTTACCGCGCTGACCGTGATCCGGGGTCCGTGACCAGTGCGCTGTGCTGGGCACATGCCCGCCGGAAGTTCTTCGAGCTCGCAGACATCGCGGGTAACGTGCGCAAGGGCAAACCTGCCCATCAGATCTCGCCGATCGCACTGGAAGCGGTGAAACGGATCGACGCCATCTTCCACATCGAGCGTGAGATCAATGGGCTGGATGCTGATACCCGCCTTGCGGCCCGCGAGGAACTGTCCCGCCCATTGGTGAATGGCCTCCATGACTGGCTGCAGGAAGAGCGCGCAAAACTGTCCAGACACAACAAGGTGGCCAAGGCGATCAATTACATGTTTGAAAAAGAAGACCGTTGGCGGGCCCTCACCGCATTCCTTGATGACGGGCGCATCTGCCTGACGAACAATGCAGCCGAACGCGCTCTGCGTGGCGTGGCTATGGGCCGAAAGTCATGGCTTTTTGTTGGCTCCGAGCGCGGCGGGCACCGTGCCGCCGCCATGTATACCCTCATCGTCACCGCTAAAATGAACGACATCGACCCGCAGGCGTGGCTGGCCGATGTCCTCGCCCGGCTGCCCGACATGCCCGTCTCGCGTGTGCATGAACTTCTGCCGTGGAACTGGAAAACTTTGTCACTCGCAAAGGCAGCCTAATCATGCAGCTGAACAAGGTGCATTGTGTTACCTGACTTGGACAGACTGTCCGCCAACGCAGGCAGTCCGTGCTTCTTGTAATTGCGATACAGCTTGCGAAGGTAGTCAGGAGTATAAAGCGAGACACTACTTTTGTCGCTGCCCCCACGGCTTTTGCGCACTGATTTTGCAACGGACACTGGCAACTGCTGGTGCTCCAGAGCGTGATCCAACAAGTCGCGCTCGGTCACCTCTTTGCGCATATAATCTGCAGCGCGATCTTCGATTTCTTTAGAAGACGCCGCAATGTCGTCTGTGCGCGGCAGCATAGCGCCTTCGGACACCAGTTCTTCAATCGCCATGATCTGCACATAGCGATTGTAAAACCGCTTCTTTTGGGCAGCATTCAAATCTGATATCTGAAACAGAGCGGCTTTCGCCTGAGGTGTGGCCTTCAAATCATCAGGCAAGTAAAATCCAACCTCGTGCTTGATCGCCCCGGATGCACTGAGCCGCGAGAGCTGCCCCATGGTAAACTGCTCCGTGAGTCCCTGCCCGTCAGAGGGCTGCAAGAAGATAGTATCGCCTGATTGGCCAGCCCAGTCGTAATGTTGCCCTGAAATGGTCAGGCGGTCAGCTTGTTCAATCCGGAAACCGGACTTGCCAGAGGCTGCCTTTGCGAAGGCGTTTGATTTTACAATTGCATTCATGACTGAAGGCCTTTCCATGTGATGAGAGTTTGAGGGGTCGTCCGTTCGTGATGAACAGGCTGAAGTTCGCGTTTCGAGATCAGCTTCAAAATGGAGCGATATCCACGCTCCTTCAAACCTACCGCGTCAGTGAGGGCCTTGATGCTGATGGCACCCCGCAGATCGCTGGCAATCGCGCGCACGGCAGCTTCCGCATCAGGATCGTTTTCGTACATTGCCGCGTTAATGTTCGCGTTGTGCAGAGCAATATGGTCGATATCGGCCTCGGTCAGCAGTCGCACAGAGGAGGCAAACTTCTTCTCCTGTACCCACCACGCCACGACCTCCATTTTTCCAAGGAAATCTTGGGAGTTCAGACGCGATGTCGGCTTGACTGTGCAGGCGACCCGCTCACCGCTCTTCTTGGTGACCATCATATCAAAGACATGACGCTTTTCATTCCGCCAGCCGAATACGAATTCAGCCTGCTCGACGACATCCGCTACATCGGGTTGCGCAAACTGAATGGCCTGATGGTCCATTTCCAGCTTGCTCTCACCCTGCATGCGGGTGCCTGCCCACTCACCGCGCACCGTGTGGGCAGTACAATGCCACTTTGAGACATTCTGAATTTTGCGGTCTGCCCGCGATGGTGCAGGCAATACGGTGCCCTCCGAAAAAATCGGCATATTCGTTCCTTTTCACATAAGGATACCGCCCGCCGGAAGATGCCCGACGCTGCCCGCAGGCCACGATATTGATTTTTGACTAAAATAGTTTTGCGGCCCTAATTTAGGCGGCTCCGTTTGCAGGCCCTACGACCTGCGGGTTGGTTGCTGCGCTATGGCATACTTTTTGTCATGGTCTTCAACTCCTCGGTGGCCGAGTTCTTCCCATCGCCCGTCGATACCCGACGAAGTCAATATTCAGATTGGCCAATTGCCTGTTTCGCGAAGGAAACTCTTTGGCCATCCGGATAATCTCCGGTGTCAAACCCTCGCTTGAGGCCAGAAACCACCCATCAAAAAAGATCCAGCAACAGCTGATTTTAAGCGAAAATAAAATGAAGAAAATATTTCCGTCGCACCTCAAACGATACCATAGATTTTTCGCATCAAGTTAACATACTGTTTTTATGAACTTTAGTGGGGCTGTTCATGCATGTGGAATAATGGCGCCAAAAATAGCATTGCTTCGAAGACTGCAAAATGCACGTCTGATATAGCTCTACGCGTAGACATCAATGCAACACATGGATCTGCAAAGGAGGTTGATCGGCTTTTGAAACCAACCAACCCGCTCCCCCAAACGATTCGTCAAAGTTGTGCAGCTGCAATTGGTCAGGGCAGACTACACGACACCAATGCCGTTGATCGGCTGAAACGGCCAAAAGCCATCGCTGCCCAGCGGTCTGGTGCCGCGCTCGGCTTTACCAGACCTGCCATTCGTGCGCCGTGCAGCATTTGCGAAGAGCGAGCGACCGAGTTGCGGACAAAGTGTGAGTTCGCCGCGCATGCACCAATGTCGGCTATTGAGGATCAGAATGCCGATTTCGCTGCCTCATACTTCGGCTTGACGGCAAGACTGAAAAAGAATTTGATCTGATAGCGGCCAACAGAACAAATTTAGGCGACTGAAACCGCCTTTGCTCGAGATTTTGATTTAATAGATTTCCTGAGAGCGGGAACATATCCGGGGAATTTCATGAAGTATCGCGTTCAGCTGGCGCAAGCATGTGCCATTTTTTTGGTTATTATCTGCACAGCCCTGCCAGTGCAGGCCCAGTTCAACCTTGGCGGTTCAACAACCGTTCAGGAAACTCCGACTTTGCCGGAGCCGCTGACAGCCGAGGCAGCAAATGCGCTGATCTCTCGGCTGTCGGATATAGAAGTACGCGCATTGCTGTTGGATCAACTGAACACGCAGGCTGCGGCAACGGCGCAGGACGCTGAAGCATCATCGGAAATCCTGTATCACGCGACCTCGGGCGCCTGGCAATCCGTGGTGACCTCGGTGCGGGGCCTGCCGGATTTGTTCACCAGTCAGGCAAGAGCATTCTCAAACTTCTATGACAGCATTGGGGGTCGGACGGGGCTGCTGGGCCTGCTGGGTTATATGGCTGTAGTGTTTGGCGTCGCAGCGAGTGTTGAACTGATCTTTCGCCGTCTCACCCGCAACTGGCGCATTCTGCCACCCGCTGATCCCGAAAATATCACCCTGCGTGAAACTGTACAGTTGCTGGCCCAGCGTCTAACCACCCAAGTCGTAGCTGTGATCATTTTCGTTCTGGCCGCACGCACGACAGGCATGCTGATCCTGCCCGAAACGCTTGTCCCATCGGTGCAGCTGGTCGGTCTCTTCCTCATCGGTTTTCCGCGCTTCATGCTGGCCATCGCGTTTTTCATGTTTGCCCCAATGAACCCTGAGTATCGCTTGTTGAACGTCGACACAAAACATGCGCGTGCTTTTTGTTTTCACCAGTTCTGGATCGCCTTCTTGATCGGCTTTTCCGGTGCCATTATTGCATTCAACACCAACAACGGATTGCCTATGGACGCAAGCGACCTCGGTTTTTGGCTGAGTTTGGCACTTATTATCTACCTCATTACCATATTCTGGCGCTACCGCGAAGGCGGCGTTACAATGATGCGGGGTGCAGACCCAGACGTCACGCCCATGGAAGAGCGCGCGGCCCAGTTTTATCCTTATGCGATGATCCTAATTTTCGTGACATTATGGTGGCTCAGCAGGATCATCATAAGCTATGGGAATCTGGAATTGCTCGCCAGCGCACCGCACTACAAGACCATGCTTCTTTTGATCTTCGCGCCTGCCATGGACACACTGGTCCGGGGACTGGTGCGTCATCTGACACCCGCTATGACAGGCGAAGGTCCTGTGGCTGAACGCGCCCACTACGCAACCAAACGCTCCTATATTCGCATTGGCCGCGTGGTGATCTTTGCCGTTGTTGTCCTGTCGATTGCCGATTTCTGGGGCATGAGCGCAACCTCAATCGCGGCGGCAAGCGTCGGCGCGCAATTCGCGGCAAGTATTATCGAATTCCTGGTCATCATATCGGTCGGCTATCTGCTTTATGAGGCGGTATCGCTCTACATCAACCGTAAGCTTGCTGCCGAACAAACCGCAGCAGGCTATAATCCAGATGAAGAGGAAATCGGCGGCGATGGAGGCGGAGCGGGCGGCTCGCGCCTATCAACCGTGTTGCCCTTGATACTGCTGGTTTCACGTTCATTCATCGTCGTGCTGTTCCTGCTGCTGGGCCTCAGCAACATCGGGGTCGACACCACACCCCTCCTTGCCGGTGCCTCCATTGTCGGCCTGGCCATCGGCTTTGGCGCGCAAAAGCTGGTAACCGATGTCGTGTCCGGCATCTTCTTTTTAGTCGATGATGCCTTTCGCAATGGTGAATATGTCGAGGTCGAAGGCACCATGGGCACAGTCGAAAAAATCTCCATCCGCTCCATGCAGCTGCGCCACCATAAAGGGCCGGTGCACACCATTCCCTACGGCGAAATCCCCAAGGTCACCAATTTCTCGCGCGACTGGGTGATCATGAAGCTACGCTTTACGGTACCATTCGGCAGCGACCCCGAAAAAATCCGTAAGATCTTCAAGAAAATCGGTCAGGACATGCTGGAGATCCCCGAATTGGCCGAAGACTTCCTGCAACCCTTCAAATCACAGGGTGTGTTGGAGATTGACGACGTCGGCATGGTGATCCGGGGGAAGTTTATGGCCAAACCCGGAAAGCAGTTTATGATCCGCAAAGAAATCTTCAACCGCGTGAATGCCGCCTTTGAAGAGAACGGCATCGAATTTGCGCGTCGCGAAGTGCGTGTGGCTCTGCCGTCGATGGTGCAGGCCCATAAACTGACAGCTGAAGACACTGCGGCCATTTCGGCTGCTGCAACCCAAGCCGCCCAGCAACAACTTTCTGAAACAGGCGAAAAAGGGGGGGGGAGATAAGTGCAGGACATCTAAGAGCGTTCCAAAATCTTCATTTTGAAACACGCAGAAATTGACATGTTTGATGGCGCCTAAAATCCCAATTAAAATCAAAGTCCTTGTTGAAAGCTTTAGTTTTTCTCACGGTAGCAGACCTTCGTACGCGCTGCAGCATCTGCCACTATGGGCTCTCTGCCGCTATTAGATCGGTCGCAGCATTCTCGCATCAAGGGCACAGCATCACCGACGCGCCCGGCGCATTACGGCCATTGGACGGTCGTTGAGCATGCTGCGGTGCGGCCCGCCAATGCAGACATTCGCTGCAAACGCGAAGCCTCCAATCGGATTCATGATCGATCTGCGCGCAATAGGTCGTAGATAATATCTGCAAAAGGCCGCCGTTTGGTGGAATCCGTTAGAATTCTCATTTGCTGTTTTTGGTGGGCTTCAGCACTGTCCAAAACCGCATTGTCGAGCGCTTTCAAAAAGTCGCCCAGCATCGCTTGTTCCCGCGTATTATTGTCAATCTGGGTCATAACCCTGCTGTTTTCGCGTACCTTGTCAGACACGGTGCGGGCATAATTGAGCATATCATCATCGGTCAGATCATCGCCCGCAAACAGGTCATTCAAGCGTTGGATAACAAGCGAGAGGAACTCTTCCGTTTTGTCTTTTGCAACACCAGTACCAAGGCCGGTGCCAGGTTTGAGACCTTCCGCACCCGATTGAACAAGGCCAAGGTTCTGCTTTTTGATCTTCGAAAGCCGGTAGTGGCTCAGAGCAACATTATCGAGATCGAAGCTATCCTCATCGGTGCTCACCTCACGCAACAGCGGCCCTAAATTTCGCGCGAACAGGCTGAGCTTTTCCAGGTCCTTATCATCATAATCTACGATCTGGGAGATGAACTCATAGAACCGCACGAAAGTGGTCAAATCTTTTTTGAACAGCTCGAGTGCGTCCTTTTCAAGTTTGCAGGCTTTGAAGGTTTTGTCAGCGTTTGCAATGATGGCATCATCACCGGATTCCTTAGCCGCAGCAAAAGCGGCAACCGCTTCGGAATGCGCAGCAACGGCAGATTTGTACCGCTTGCTCCACCGCTCGACCGCGGGTTTGCAGATGTTTGCGATGGCGGCATTGCTCTTGCTCTTTTGAAGATACGCGTCACAGAAGCGCTCAACCTCTGACCATTGAAAGATACCGAACGCCCGCAGTTTTTCTGATAGGTCAAAAATCAGGTTCGGGTTGGAAACATCAATCAGCTCGGCGGTCTGATAATACTCCTGAAACGCCTTCAAAACATCTTCGGGCTCGTTGAAAAAATCGAGCACAAAAGTCCCGCTTTCCTTCTTGCCCGGATAGATACGGTTTAGACGCGACAGCGTTTGTACACATTCCACGCCCTGCAATTTCTTATCTACATACATGGCGCAGAGCTTGGGCTGATCAAATCCCGTCTGAAACTTGTTGGCGACAATCATCACCTGATAGTCCTCACTATCAAACGCAATGCGCATGTCCCGGTAATCCTCCCCAAAACTAAGGGGATGCGGAAGTAGAATTTTCTCGGCAAGAATGCATGAGGAGATTTTGATGAAGATGACGAGATATAGCGAACCCCAAATCCTTGCGAT
>Ga0163216_101736_pt1 | contig 10941 bp, 8 predicted proteins | sample SynspAceP_FD_167610 | JGI IMG/M metagenome (GOLD analysis project Ga0163216, IMG submission 167610) | Saline lake microbial communities from Ace Lake in Antarctica - Synechococcus sp. Ace-P (Illumina Assembly) | ecosystem: Environmental > Aquatic > Non-marine Saline and Alkaline > Saline ...
TGATGCTTAAAAATCCGACCTATCTTGAAATGTCGCAAAAAGAACTTAAAAACCTGTGGCGCAGAGTCAACCTCATCAACCGAGCCATCGGTCTATGTGTGGCCTCTGCATTATTTGTTTGTGGCGTTGTGGTCTGTCTATTTGTTGGTGACTTATGGCAAATTAACTTTCGCAATGCCGTCATTGCCCTATTTACTATCTCTTTGATCTTGCTTATTTTTGCCTTGTTAACCTTTTTAAAAGAAGTTCAACTCGCCACTCGTAACTTACAAATGGGCAAAGAATTTATTGACGACGAGTCTTAATCCTATCTCTTAAGTCCTCGTTCCTCTGCTCGCCCAATACCCTACCCTTTTACAGGATGCCATTTTATTGGCATCCTACTTGCTAAATTAAATGAACACGTGCGGTTGATGCTCAGTTGAGTAGTTATCTGTGAAACAAAACGGCAGACCATTGCCCTTTGATATTTTGCTAGGTAAAAAATTGCCATGCACAGCTTAAATTTAGGAGAGCGCTATGACGCCGCATAAACTAGTTTTATTAATGACTCTTGCACTAAGCGGTTGCGCTAATAATGAGGCTGAAAAAATCCAAAACTCAGCACAGAATAATCAACCAAGCAATTCACAATACAATGCTAGCCTCGCTTTTCAACAACAGTTTAAACAAAATTTTGCCAGCCAAATAGCAGGCAATGACATGGCGGTAGCTCAATCAAAATCAATTGCTGAACTTACAAGCAAGGTGAGCGATCTCGAAAATGGTTTAAAAGCAGAGCAAACGCCTTTAACTCAATCGAATAAAACCGAAAAGTACAATATCAATTTTTATGTACAAGGCATGATGCAAGACCTAATATCAAATTTACAATACGTGAATTCTACAACGCCTGTTGCAGTAGTTAGTTTTGTTATGTTAGACGGTGATTATGGTAGTACTAATCTGTTAGGTAACCAAATAGCCGAGAGCTTAATGCACGAAATTCATAAGTTTGGTATCCCTGTACTCGACTACAAAACCACAGACTTTATTCGAGTAACACCAGAGGGAGATTTTGCCTTCACCCGAGATTACGAAGAAATTAATCCTTCTATTCCAGCGCGGTATATTGTTGGTGGCACCATGGTAAGACATTTAGGAGGTTACTTAATTAACGCACGAATAGTTGGTATTAGTTCTAAAGCAGTTGTGGCAACAGCACAGACATTTATTCCACAAGAAGTATCTGACGCATTAATCAATGAAGACAAAATGAACTCAGCCGATCAAACCACCGACATTAACGATATGAATAACATGGCTGAATCAGCGAAAATGGACCTCATAGGGAAGGATAATCAGGATATGGCAAAGGGCCAAGTCAGATTAGTTAAGTAAGTTATCAACTTCTCTAGCATTCATCTATTCATCTATTCATCTTATAAAAACCAAAGACCCCCAACCCTGCGTATACTCACGATAATCCTATTGTAAGTAACAAATAGCCAAATCATTTAGCGGAATCATTTGGCTGCCAGCCAAAGGCATAAAATGCAGCTCTCGATGAAATTCAAAAAGCGCGCCGCTGTTAAAATCAGCTATTAAACCATCAGTTACATTCTTAGCCTGTCCCATTAATTTAACCTCGATAGAGTCAACAGTGATTGAAGCAACAGTACCAAACAAATTATTGTCATATGAACAAACATTTTGCCCAACAACAATGGGTAATCCCTTGGCATCGGCCCAACTCATAACCTGCTCAGACGCACTGATAACATTTTTATTAATACGTGCCAACGTTCGCTCATCTAACCAAACCGCTTCTTCTGCCACCCAGTTTTCAGAGTCATCCCAGTTTATTTCACTTGGTTTCGTAAGCGATTGGCCCCAGACAATTTCTGGTGGTAAAAACGGTTCTGTCTCAACTAATTCAATATTATCTTGCATAGTAGGTATGTTTGCTAGGTCAGAATTTTGGCTCCATTGTTGATCTGGTGACAAGTTGAAACTGCTCATGAAATCTGCGTAAGCTTCGGTCGGATTAGCTTCAAATTCATCAATGCTAGATTGTGTAAGAGCGCCATATAGAAAATCAATAAATGATCGAGTGGAATCAAAACTTTGTTTTCTATTTGCAAGTGAATGTAAGTAAGCTTCAAATAACTGTCCATTTTGCGCTGATATTTTATCAAGTAGCTCCGCTAACAACACCAAGTCACCGTAGAATTGGAATAATTCAAACTCATGAGTCGCAAAATATTCACTTAATAGTGTTGCTCCATTTTTTCCAGACTGATTATCGTATTCAAGTAACTGAAAACATTGAGGAATGCATAAATATTTTTGTTCAAAATTGGGAGATAATAAGTTGATGTTGCGAAAATTTTCTTGCCGACTGATATGAAATTCGTGCAGTTTAAATATTTGTTTATTCTCGACATTTTCAATCGCTAATTCTGCTGTAACAGTAATACCAAATTGAGTGATAGCGCTATCGGCATACTTCGCTAGCCCGTACCATTTTGCTGCCACTAATTTGTGATCTTGTCCGGCTATGTCTAATCGAGATTGGCAAGCGCTGATAATGAAACTCACAAAAATGCACAATACAAACCAAGAGGCTCGACGAAATTGATTCACTAAACCTTGGTATTGAGCAAGTAATTTTTTTTGGCGATAATTTTTATTTATCATACTTAGGGATCTTCATACCATTCGATGGCATCAATAAAATTAAACTCGATAGTTTGCCCATTAGCCAGCGAGGTATTAAGCACAAAATCACCACCAATATATAAATTCACTAATCCATCAGCACCAGAATTAATCGATTTAAAACCAATATTATTTGAAATAACCTGAGTAGCTTGCCCCTGACTAACAATCTCAATAAATGGATTAAAAACGTAACCATCACCATTATCTAAATTAGGTAAAACTTTCACTCTAATATTCTTATTGGCATTGGCCATAATGGTATACAAGCCGTTTTGCGCTGAGTCAGTCAAAAGACAGATATATTGCCCTGCATAACTGCTAACTGCACCGGTGCTAGCAATCATTCGACAACTACCAACAACGGGTAATATCGTGCCAAAATTGATATTTCTAACCACAACAAGCTCCGGATCAATTGCCATTGTCTGAAACGAAAGCATGGAGGCAAGTAAACAAAAATATCGACATATTAATTTGCGAGTCATCAATAATTTCCAATTTTAGATTTAATCAATTTTTTTGATAGCATTATAGGTTGTACTCTTAGTTACCCAACCGTTTAACCCCGCTATTTTTAAGGCCGCCAATGCTTCTTCTCTACTATTGAATATTTGGCTAATAACACAATTTAACACTACTCCTTGAGTATTTAATTTTTGACCAATATACAATTGGCCAATTTGTGAATAGTTTCTTTTTGCTTCATTTGCATCGACTATTCCGACCATTGACATCATTTGTAAAACCCAACCTTGCGATAAGTCTCCACTAGGTAAAATAGCTGCTTTAGCCCTTGCAAGATCGCTATCTCCAGAAGAATTTGTAAGTGATTGGTTTTGTGGACTACTTAGCTTTCTGATACTTAATTTAGGCAAAATTGAATTACTTCCTTCAACTCTTTTTATAACGGTGGTGTTGTTAAAATTGAGTGGTTTAGATTGCTCAGTTTGGCTCTCTAACATAGCTAAAGGTATTACTTGTTGCTTTTCATCAACTTGTGCCTCTTGAACTTGTTCTTCGACAGGTAACTCTTGACCTAACGAGTACCGAGCAACTAATTCCCCCTTACCTTTGCGTGGCAAGGTAAAATAATTTTGAGTAACTTGAGGATCCTTATCCCAAACTAGCGCGTCTGTATTACTATCATCCAGTATAACTTGCACATGATCTTCAGCTTCTAATGCGCCTTCACTTTGCAAGCGTCCAAGATAAATCGAAGGCAATTCAATAAATCCTCCACGACCACTGGTTATGACGTCATAGCCAGTAATTTCTCCAGTCATTCCCTTGTCTCTCAAATATTCGGTTTTGACTTGCAGTCTATATTTATCAGGACTCAACTGAAGAAATTCATAATAGCCATCTTGGTCAGTTTCACCACTCGCCACAACTTCGCTATCAGTATTGAGCAAAACTAATTGCACATTTCTTAAAGGAATTTCTTCAGTACCTTGTTTTCTTAAAACAAAGCCAGTTAAATCGGTAATTAAATAAAATGGCATATTGACATTAATGTAAGCACCAGGATGAGTATAAACCACATAGTCTTGGTTAACTGTTGCACTGCCCTCTTGCCATTTGGCTGCGAAAGCAAATTCACTATTTGCATAGACGCCTGGTAAAATGGTTTTACCATCACTATTGCTTTTATAATTTTCCCAACGAGAATGACCAGCGAAACTGACATTTTCTAAGTTATAATCCAGCACATCTGGCACACCATTGACATGTCGGTCAAGATAGCTATGCACGTCTAAAGTTGCAGTCCCTCCAGAAAACTCTTTATCTATAATTACCCGGTTATTGTAATAATCGTATCCAAGGAAGAAATGAATACCAAATTGCACATTCCAATCATCACTAGAATCATAGGAAGATGACAATGTCATTTGATAGGCTTGGCTATCCCACGTCACGTTATGCTGTAAACGCCAATTAACCCCGTTTTCAATCAAGGGATAATATTGGGCTTGAAGGTTATGGCGATTATTAAAGGGATCCTTAAAGTTTTTTCTTAGGCTTACCGAAGAGTCTTTTAAAAATGGATCGTCAGCCTTAGGATCATAATTTATGAAAGCACTAAGTAGGAATCCTGAAAAACGTGTATTGACCCCCAAACTACCAAACAGACTCTCGTTTGTGCCAGTTACTTGTCCCAGTTCTTCGCTGATCCATTGCACCTTATTATAGGTCAAACCATGAGTAAAATTTACCACCCCAAACTGTTTTGAAAATATGTTATTAATTTCAAAAAGTTCAAATTCATTATTTTTTTGGTAAGACCCACCAATACGCGCCAAAACCAAATCGGTTGGAAATGAATAATTTGCTCCAAGCTTATAATAACTGTCGTTTTTTGCGCTTATTACATCACTTTCAAAATTATCTGCCGATTCGAATATAAGCGAATAATTGTCTTTGTTAAACATACTTCCTGTTACGGTGGTTAATTGGGCATAACTACCATCTTGATTAAGCGATAAATCGTTTTCAAATAGAAAATTGTTGAAACTTAAATTATTTTTAATGCTATAAAATTGCTTGTCGTTATCGATAGAGGCAAATGACAGACCAATTTGCCACTGATCGTTAATACCGTAACTCAGTGAACCTCCAACATTAGTAATTTGAAAGGGATCATTACTGGAATTATTAAAAACCTGATTATTTTTATCTAAAGCGTTTAAGCTATAGGCAACTTGCCCTTCACTTAGCGGGTTTTGCCTGACGTTAATTCGCTCAGCAATTATCTCTTCCTCGCCAAAAGGGCCATACAAACGAATTTCGAAGTCATTTAAACCATAATACAAACGAACATTTTGAAATATCAGGCGACCATCACCTGGTACAACTACTTTGGCAATAAATGCGCCATTATGAAACAATTCAGCGTCCCAGCCAGGCGGCGCAATTTCTTCAATGGTTGTTTCTAAATTATTGTTTCGGAAACCATCCGGATATCGGTCAAAAACAATCCCCAAACCAGAATTACTCTCGGTGGTTAAATTGTTTGCGACGCCTGATACATCGCCGAAATGGTAGGCATCAAACAAGCTCAAAATACGCTCATCTGGTGACTTTTTATAACGGGAAAAATTTAGACTTGAAGCAATATCGTTATCATCTGATTTCGATAAGGTTAAATTAGCTGAATGGTAAAGTAAATCTGAAACCAATTGCACTGAGCCATTGTAACGCTGTTGGTCTAAATCGGCGTTGGCATAGACACGACCATGTGGCGGTGTCATCAATCGATACTCATCAGTTATAGTAATAGCACTTTTTGTAGTTTCTTCATCGTTATTATTGCTATTATAAAAGCGGTTCATTTGCCGTCTTTCACTTTGTAAGGCAAGTTTTTGCACGGGAAATAAATAAGGTGATTCAACGCGGTCAAAGGTCGCGCCCTTGTCACTGGCAATAATTAACTTTTGCTGGGGAATATCAACCGTAAAAGGTAGGCCAAACACTTTTCCCAATACATCAATACTAATGAACTGGTATATTCCGTCGAAGGCCCAAATATTGGGATGATTTTGGCTCGCCAAATCACCTTGGACTAACTGTTCAGTAAAATCAAAAGTGAATGACTGCTCTTCTTTCCAAACTTTAAGTTGATTACCAATTATTTGGTATCGCAATTTTAAGCCATCGAATAAAGGCTCAATGGCAATAACAATATTTTCACCTTCTTTATAAGCATCGACTGAGCTAGCAATCGTTTCATTGTTAATAGCCACATCAAGCAATAATATGTTTTCTTCATTTAGTACAATCTTATTTAATGTTTCGGCTAAAACAGAGTTCGCCAAGAACATGACAAGCAAAGCACTAAAGTAGATTTTTATTTTCATTATGACCTTCGAAGATGCATAAGCGCTAAACTTCATTAAATAACTGCTGGAAATTCAAACCGCACATACCAATACGTCAAAATAATGGCATATTGCAATATAGCTTGGCTAAGCAGATATTTTGCAACTTCCCTGCCAACTTGAAGAAGGGCGAATTAATTTCACTTGTCTTGAAACTTTCGACCATAAATAAAAAGCCCTAAGTCAATGTCGCACTTTGTTGCACGAAATAACTTAGGGCCTATCAGATGATTTTCTAAAAAATGTTAATATAAAATATCGTTAACGGCACTAGTAAAACCGGTGCTGCACTAACAAACCTTATTTGACGCTTTTTTCTATGGTCAAATCTCCACCGTAGTTTTCATCTTCGGTGAATTTTAGTTTTAACTGCTCCAAAGGTGGCATATCTGCATGCAGTGCAAATTCAAAAGCGTAAGTAGAGGTTTCAGGATACACCGAAACGGCCTCTGTAAAGGCGTACTCTTCGTCACTTTTTTTATCGACCAAACTGACACGACCATAAATTGAGCGGGGACCAGAGCGATTAAGCTTCGCGGTAATTTTTCCACCCCCAACAACAACATCGCTAATTGAAGCCGATACGTTCAAAGAGCCTGTTCTAATGATTAATGGCACATTTTGGACTAACAAGGGTTTTACATTCATTTGTACTCGATCCTTAACCACAACATTATCTTTCCCAGAAGCCACAGGATCATTGACAACATCTTCACAGCGAATGGCAATATATGAGCGATATTCGGCTGCTTCTGTGTTTGGTTTACGGCGCATGGAAAAACGAATAGTTTGTGGTTTCCCAGGTTGTACCACAAAATTTCTCGGTGAATAACGTACCCAGTCATCGGCCGCATTAGCTGGCAGAGCAGTGCCTTGATTCATGGTCATTTTACCGACACTGTCAAAATCAAAATGTTTAAAATCTAGGTCACACTTTTCAGGTTGTGTTCCACGAGTAAAAACGATAAACGATTCCGTGCGATTATTATCGTCTAAATAAATACGATAAGTGGTTAAACTGACTGCTTGACCAGCAGTTGAACAAAGCAATACTGCAGCTAAAGAAACTAATTTTATTGCGCCAAAGCAATTTGAAGGTGCCCAATTCGGAAAATTATCTAATTTCATACATACCTCAATAACAAACATAGTCCTTTTATAATGCAAAAATAAAGCCACTTTAACATTTCTGCTAAAGTGGCTTTATTGTTTAGGCTTTGATGATGGCCACCAAAGCCACTATTTAATATAAATCAATAGGCTACATTAATTGTAAAATCAACCGTATAAGGAGTACCTGCAGTCAATGTTCTTGCTGCAGTGGCTAACCCACCTAAGGCAATCAACGATTTGCCGGCAATAGGTGTCCCTTCACCTAAAGTTCCAGTGTCGGTTGGACCAGCCAAACGAATTGGCACTGAGCCCGCGGCTTGAGAAACTGCGACGCAAGTATCAAGATTTGGACCAGCATTATAGAAAGCAGCACAGCCAGAAGGTACTAGGGTTAAATCGGCGTTTGAGCCGTTAACAATCGTAATATTCACTGTCGCACCAGCAGCACCATCGATTTCGTACAAACCAAATGCAGCACCGGCACCGGTGCTCACTAGACAGCCCGTACCAGCCATAGTTGTAACTGCTGTTCCTAAAGCGTTTGCAGTAGCAGTATTGCCTATACGCATTGCTTGGTCACCCAAATAATTTGTACCCGTACCATCAGCAGAGGCAGTTAAATCACAAGCGGAGCCACTTGGTAGGTTTAAACCAACTAATGCCAAAGGTGTAGTTTCTGAAAGAGTTACCGCTTTAATAGTTTGAAAAGTGCCGACCAGGGTTTGCTGCGCAGCAAATATATCAGCACTGGCCAACGTAATGGCAACTGCTGTTAAAAGTTTTATTTTGTTATGCATAATAATTTCCTCAATAACAAGTAGATGCTGGATTTAGTAAGTAACGTCGACCTGAAAAGCAAGATCGTAGGGAGTTTCTGCAACCAAACCACCAGCACCAACAGTAATTGTACCACCAACTGCAAAACTCAAAGAACCACCTACGGCAACTCCTGAACCCGCCCCACCACCTGTTGAATCATCTTCAGATAAGGCAGCTAAAGCGATTGGAGTACTTACCACATTACCTGGAGTTAGTGCATCACAGCTATCTCCGTTATCGGCAGTATCTCCACTATAGCTGACATAACAACCTGTCGGTGCATAAGTAAAATTAGGGTCTGACTGAGCAACAGTTGTAAGTAAAATACTCACAGTACCACCAGCAATACCCGTTATATCCCAAACACCAGCAGTTACACCAGTACCACCAGTGACACAACTAGTCCCAGACAACACCTGAAAAGAAGTGCCTGGAGTTGCTTGAGTATCTGATCTGTCATAACGCATAAGCACACCACCAGGGCCCGCAGCACCTGTATCCGCCGTCACCGGCAAAGTACAAGTACCAGCAGTGGTAAATACGTTGTTACCAAAGGTTAAAGGAACGCGCTCGGTAATTTGTACATCATCAATGGTAGTAACTGTAGCAGTGAAGGTATCTGCATATGAATTAGAAGCGCACAGTGCCCCCAATACAACAGCCCCGATTTGAAGCGCCAGTTTTGTTTTATTTGGTTGCATAGCAACACTCCTAGTTATCAAATTATGATTAATTGTTAGGTTCAAATTAAATTTGAATGACCTTTAAATTAACGTTTTTTATCACAGTGTGATTTACACTTCTATTTTAACGGCCACTTACACTCAAAGCTTTAGCAAATTTATAACAAACCAACTCGATAATTGCCAAACCAATGCGCGGAAATATTTCTTAAAACCTTTCATAACACTAATTAAAGTTAAGAATCGAAGTATTTGAGCACAAAGAAATTTTCACCGTCAATCTTTTATCGGCACCATTTAGCAAACTTTTAATTTATTTATATGTTTTTTTCATAAATTGCAAAAAAAAAGCGCATTCTTATTGCGCGTGAGGTATTAGTTCACTGATAAAATTTAATTTCATTCTCTTTATGACACTAAAATTGATGGGGGGCTTAATACATACCTTGGGTTAATAAGGGTGGTAATACCTTCGAACTTGTTGCGACTATATGTTTATTGTCCAAGTCTATAATTCGTGCATTAATCATAAGCCCATGACCCACTTTCATCATTGTGCCGGTTAAAACGTAGGCCGCATCAGAATTTTCTAATATCTCAGTTTGTTGCCGAGACAAGACAAAATCTCCCTTATCGGTTCTTTCAAAGTATTCAGCTAGGTTATGTTCGCTGACAGGAATACCCAACTTTTGCAGATCATTAATAAAAAACTCTGATATGTCATTACCAACCTGATTGGTTTGGCGTAACGTTTTGTCATGATATACAAATGAGGCAACAGCAATAGGACCTTTCATGTGAATGTTTTGTAGGTCTTTTTTTAAATCCATGGCCATTTGCTGAGTATAGTCATTTAGTGCTTTAAAATGAATACTTGGCTTAAACATAGCGGGATCTGCAGGAGCCGCTTTGGCTGTCAAAGGCATATCAATACAGGGATAAAACTCCCCATTATCATCGGCACAAAGGCGCTCTGCTGACTGTTGCTGCTGAAACAATGAGCAAGCAGATAACATGGCAATTAAACCACCAATATATACAAATTTTAAAAATATCCACATAATCTTACCCGAGTTTAGAATGGCTAGCGTAAACATCAAGCAAAAAATGAGCCAAACGTTAAGACATAGCAACTTTGCTACTTTAAACTTCATTGTGGCTAATATTAATGTTGGAAAAAATTTCCTGAGACAAATTTAAACGCTTGGATACTCAATATCCAAACTCGATTCAATTCAAAAGGAAAAATATTGCCGCTGTGCGGCAGTCTTGATCAATCAGGCTTTTCTTTATCAATACTAAAACTATAATAAATATCAATAGCATTACTTAGCCCACTAACCGCTTCAATATAAAGTTGTGGTAATAATTCGTAGCGAATAGCGACCTCTGTTACCGAGTCAAATACCCCTACCCCGTAACGAAGTTGGACGCCAGGTGCGACATATCCTGAAACCGATAGTTGGGTGCTATCACCTTGGCCGCTGGTGTCCAAGTTAACATCTTTGAAACCCAGTTTTTGACCAATATTACTCACCATATTTTCGCTTTGTCCTAAGCCAAAACCTAGCAACATATTGGTTAATACCGTATCTTGACTGTCGCCACTCGATTGACCCAGGCCCCGTCCGGTTAACATATACGATAGACTTTGTTGCTGCTCCATTACTGGCTCTGAAAACACCTCTACTTTAGGATTGTCTGCCGCACCGTCGACCCGAATACCGGCCACCACATCATCAGCAGTG
>Ga0163216_101739_pt1 | contig 10924 bp, 8 predicted proteins | sample SynspAceP_FD_167610 | JGI IMG/M metagenome (GOLD analysis project Ga0163216, IMG submission 167610) | Saline lake microbial communities from Ace Lake in Antarctica - Synechococcus sp. Ace-P (Illumina Assembly) | ecosystem: Environmental > Aquatic > Non-marine Saline and Alkaline > Saline ...
TAGGGTCAAATAATATCCACCAAAGCACACCCGCTAAAGCAGGAGCAACCGCGTAAGGCCAAATCAACAAGGTTTGATACGCCAACTTACCGCGAATAATACGATCCGCCATCACCGCCAGTAATAGCGCAACTGACATACCGACAACGGCAACCGAAAAACTAAAAAATAACGTGGTTAAAATAGATTGGTAATACAGTGGATCAGTAAATAGATCGATAAAGTTTTCAAAACCAACAAACTCGCGACTTAAACCGAATGCGTCTTCTAGATAAAACGCTTGCTCTAACGCTTGTTCGGCAGGCCACAGAAAAAAAATCGCTGTCACCACCAACTGAGGTAGCAACAATAACCAAGGGAGGCCTTTTTGAGGGAAGGTAACCGTCATAGAAGTATCCAAAAAAATAAAACGACAAATAACGCCTAAAAAAATCGCCCTTATGACACATCATAAGGGCGATTAATTTGATTAATCGTTCGCTTTTTCAAACTTACGAAGTAAAGAGTTGCCACGTTCTACCGCTGTGTCTAACGCGGCTTGAGCACCAACATCACCACTCCATACAGACTCTAACGCTTCATCGATCACGCCACGAATTTGAACAAAGTTACCCAAACGCAAACCTTTCGTGTTGGCGGTTGGTGTACCGGTCGTCATCTGAACAACACCGGTTTCTGTACCTGGGTTAGCTGCGTAGAAGCCTTGTCCTTTGGTCAAATCATACGCCGCGTGAGTGATTGGCAGATAACCAGAGAATTGATGCCAGTCCGCCTGAACAGACGCACGAGACAAGTAGCTAAGGAAAGACGCAACGCCTTTGTATTCTTCTTTAGTGTGACCTTGAAGAACCCACAAAGAAGCACCACCGATAATGGTATTAGAAGGCTGTTTTACTTTGCCTTCCCAATAAGGAAGCTCTGTGACACCAAAATCAAATGTGGCATTACGTTTGATACCCGCATAACCGGCAGACGACTCGGTAAACATAGCGCATTCTTGGCTATAGAATTTAGCGGCGCCATCGTTTGTGCGTCCTGAGTAACTAAAGACACCACTTTTTTGCCATTCCCCCATTTTCTTAACATGAGCCACTTGCAGGGGACCATTGAATGCTAGCTCAGTTTTTAAGCCGCCAAAACCGTTATCAAGCGTAGCGAATGGAACATTGTGGCGAGCACTGAGGTTTTCTAGTTGAACCCAAGATTGCCACGCAGTAGTGAAACCACAAGTCACACCGGCCGTTTGAAGTTTCTTAGACACACTCTCTACGTCTTGCCATGTTTTAGGCGCTTGAGTAATGCCCGCTTTTTTAAACAAATCTTTGTTGTAGTACAAAACAGGTGTTGAGCTATTGAATGGCATGGACAACATTTTGCCTTCACTGCTGGTGTAATAACCTGTTACCGCGCTTAAATATGTACTTTCATCAAACGGCTGACCAGATTCACGCATCAACTGATGAACGGGATAAATCGCACCTTTCGCCGCCATCATACTGGCGGTGCCCACTTCAAATACTTGAACAATGGCAGGCTGCTGCTTCGCTCGGAACGCGGCAATAGCAGACGTCATGGTTTCTGTGTAATTTCCTTTATAAACAGGTTTTACTTCATACGCATCTTGAGAATCGTTAAAGTTTTTAGCGATTTCATTTACTTTTTCACCATTGGCACCACCCATTGCATGCCACCACTCTACTTCCGTCGCTGCCAATGCTGAACCAGCAACAGACAAACCAACAACCACCGACGCTAATTTCAATTTATGCATTTCCGTGTTCCTCACAATGAGTTTTTATTAGAAAAGAAAGAACGACTATAAAGAGTAAATATTTCACTTTGATGATAGTTGGGTTTCATTTGAAATACAATTTCCATTCAAATGAAAAATAAAGAGGGCGCTAGGGAGGGGAAAACACAGAAATGAAACGAAAAAATACAGGAAAATCATAACCTGTTCATAAAACGAAAGTCGTAAACATTAAATTTTTTTAACAAGCTTGGGCAGCTATGGCAACACTAGAGCAGGAGTTCCTGATTCAAAGCAAACACCAATGACCCAAACTCCTCTCTCAACATAATAAGGTTTTTCGGAAGTGCGTCACTGTTGCGCTGCGCCACTAAAACTTCTACTTCACCAATTAACCGACAGAATCGATATGCAGACACTTCTAAAGCGGCGCCTTTTAGACGATGCACCACAAGATCAAAATTATGCAAATCTTGACTCTGCATATGAGCCTGTAAGGTATCCAATAAACCGGCGGCTTCTTTAATAAACTCTCCAGCGACCAACACCATCAATTCGTGATTACACGCCAGCCGACTTTCGTAATCTGTATTATCAAATACTTTAGCCTCAAACATAGTAAAGAAACCTCTGTATAATATTATCTAAGGAAGCCATTTTTTAAGTATCGAGATCAACTTGTCTTGTGAAATTGGTTTTGCAATATGGGCATTCATACCCGCGGCAAAACATTCGTCTTCATCCCCTTTCATGGCATTGGCGCTCAGCGCGACAATGGCAACATCAGCAGGCGTTTTCCCATCGATAAGCTGACGAATAGTACGCGTTGCTTCGTAACCATCCATAATCGGCATCTGACAATCCATAAAGATTAGATCAAACTGAGTTGATTGCGCCAACTCAACCGCTTTTTGGCCATTTTCAGCCACCACGACCTCCACGCCATATAGTTTCAGCAAACCACAGGCCACAATCTGATTGGTAAGATTATCTTCTGCTAACAATACTTTTGCGTTAAATATTGGCCGACCTTCAGGCGTTGTTTCGACTTCTTTTACCGCCATGCTGAGATCTCCTTCAAGTAAAGGCTTTAGTTTTTCCAATACATCCAACAATGAATGACGAAATACTGGCTTAATTAATGATTCAGTGTAGGACTCTAAATCATAGTCAACATTATTACGACCATGAAAGAGTACTCGTTTTAATTGTTGCTTTTGGCAGAGATTATCAAACGCCATAACATCAGATGAAGCGGCATGCTGTAATGCATCCAAATCCACCAACACAGCATGCCCCGTCCATTTACCCTCAGCAATCGCAAGGGCTAGGTTGTCATAAGAGTCATAAGTAACCCCAAATGAATCCAGCAATGCACCAATATACTCACGCCCCGTTTTATTCCGATAGACCAAAGTAACCTTCACTTCATGACTGATCTTTTTAGGCGGCACGACACCAGGCGCGAACGCGAAAGGCACGCTAAACCAAAATGTCGAGCCTTCCCCTTCAGTTGACGTTAAACCAATGTCTCCATCCATGATGTTCACTATCTCTTTGCTAATCGCCAACCCAAGTCCAGTTCCACCAAATTTACGAGTCGTCGAGCCATCCGCCTGCTTAAAGCGATGAAACAGATGCTTTTGACTTTCTTTAGAAACACCAATCCCCGTGTCCACAATAGAAACTCGCAATATAATCGCATCATCCGCTAACGACTCAACAATAATTCGCAGTGCGACTTCCCCGTCCTGCGTAAATTTAATGGCATTACCCATCAAATTAACCAACACCTGCTTAAGCCGCAATCGATCACCGATCAAGCTCAGTTCGGGAATAGGGGTCGCAGGAGAGTTCAATACAATGCCTTTTTCTTCGGCCTTTAAAACAAAGAGATGTGTCACTTCTTCAATCAAGTCTTGCAACTCAAAAGCGTGTTTTTCTAATACAAGGTTGCCCATCTCGATCTTAGACAAATCCAGAATGTCATTAATAATATCTAAAAGAGATTCCGCACTGTGCTGCGATAATTTGGCTAAATGCGCTTGCTCCGCTTCCAGCTTCGTACTCATTAATAAAGAAAGGCAGCCAATAACGCCATTTAACGGTGTTCGAATTTCGTGGCTCATATTCGCCAAAAACTCACTCTTAGCACGGTTTGCTTCTTCCGCTTCCTCTTTCGCCTTACTTTGATCTAATTCAGACGCTTTCAAGTTTTCATTGGCTAATCGTAAATCCTTCGTTCTCAGCTGCACCTTACTTTCAACTTCGGCTGCGTGACTGCCTACAATCAATAAAAACCAACCAAATAACCCCGTCACCAAAAAGCCACACACTAAAATAAATTGCACAATCCAAGGCTGCTTAAAGAAATAGCTTTCACTGATTTGAAATAAACGCCATTTTTTAGCACCAACGATAATATCCAAGCACACAGCGTGATTAAAATCATTGGCTTTGTAACGAGCGAGAAGTTCATTTAAAGGTAAATTGGCCGATTCACTTTTAGCCACTAAGATTGGCTCGTGAACACCTTCGTGGAGATCAACCAAGTAGAGGTCTGTATTGGACAACAAGCCTCGCTGAAAAATGGTATCCGTTAATACCTCCAATCCTATCGCCGCAGTAGCAACCCCTAAAAAAGCGCCCGTTGTGTTATGAAAGAAAGGCAAAAACAAAAGCACGCCATCTCTGTCTTGGACCAGTTTTATGGGAGCCGTTGGATAAACTTGTTTGGCGGAAATAGCTTGATCAAGCGCAAAGCGTCGATCTGATTGTGAGTAAACGTCGTAGCCTAACGCGGCTTCATTATCTTTTAACGGACTCAGAAAGGTCACTACTATATGCTGTGATCTTGGACTGGCCGGTAAAAGTGTCCCATCAATGCCTCTTTCCTTTACTTGAAAGACATTATTTGGATAATTTTTCTGTATTTCATTTTCAAAGCGAGGAATATCAACACCTGAAACCGCAAAATTTAATGACACAGCAAGAATAGAGTCTTCTCGCTCTATAACGCTGTCCGCAAACACCTCAAATTCCTGCGCTTCAACATTCTCACTGCCATTGACCAGACCTACAAAACTGTACAACATATCCACCGTATTCTTAACACGGTTATTCAAAAGCACTTCTAATAGTTCAGCGTTGGTACGAAATTCTTTTTTTTGCTTGCTCCATTCTGAGTAACCACTCCCCAACGAAAGCGCCGCAGTAATAACCAAAACAAAGAATAAGCACGCCAACAAACGCAAAGGGTGTTTAAAATCATTACCGAAGAAGCGCGGAAAACACGCCGCGAGCCAAGGGACTATCACTAGAACCCCGATCATGTCACCGCCCCACCAAACCAACCAGTTTATAAAAACGTCTTCTTGACTGATAACACCAAGCAAAAGCAGAGACACAGAACCAACACTGGCGCCAATCAAGGTTGATAAAATACCGGCTAGAAAAAGAAAGCGAAATACCAAGCGAGTTTGATGAAATAAGAAAGGGATACCAATAAAACGCCTAACCAAGTAGGCGCCAACACAAGATTGTAAAGTAGACCCCAGAGCAATAAGGGTAGGAAGTAACCACGCTATTGTCTGATAGTTTGACCATGTTGCCCATATATTCACCAACAAAGAGCCTATGAAAACTCCCCATGGCGCTTGCCTTGGAAAAAGCATAACCGCAGTAACAGCTAACCCAGCTGCCGGCCAAATAATAGTGGCGTAACCAGGTGGAATAGAAACGGCAAGACCAGCAACGCCTAGGACAAAATACCCCAGAGCAGTCAATACCACGACCATCGTTGCTTTTCTCATACCTACTTACCCCATCGAAGACCTCTTAAGCATAACTAAAGCCATACAGATTGAAGATCAAATAATGGTTACGTTATGTAATAAATGCGACGCCTAAATACTAATAATAGACATTAACTAGATAGGAGCGTTTGAAAATGACCACATTGCTGGGCACAAAACAGAGAGTATGAGAAATAAATATAAGGCGAGAATAGAAAGGTTCAAAGCAGCAAGATTACCCTTGTGCCTAATTAGGCACAATTTAGGCAAAAAAAAACCTGCTATAAAAGCAGGTTTTCTTTAAACATGGTGCCCAGAGACGGAATCGAACCGCCGACACGAGGATTTTCAATCCTCTGCTCTACCGACTGAGCTATCTGGGCAAGTGGGGCGTATTATAGAGAAACCTTTTTAAGGGTCAATAGTTTTTTTGAAAAAAAATTAAAAACTTAGTTTCTTCCGTGCCTCTGGTATTATCTTCCCATATCAAGGAGATAAACTTATGCTTCACGTTGTACTTTACCAACCAGAGATTCCACCAAACACAGGTAATGTTATTCGCCTGTGCGCCAATACGGGCTACCATTTACATCTCATCGAACCACTTGGCTTTGAACTTGAAGATAAAAGGTTACGCAGAGCGGGACTGGATTATCATGAATTCACTCGCCTCAAGCGCTACCCAAACTTCCAAGCATTTGTTGATCAAAACGAGATAGGCACTATCTACGCGTTGACGACAAAAGGCAGCCATACTCACAGTGAAGCCAGTTTTGTTGAAAATGATGTTTTAGTTTTTGGTCCTGAAACCCGCGGTTTGCCGGCGGAATTTATCGAGGCATTACCACCGGCCCAAAGGTTACGTTTGCCGATGCAGGCCAATTCCCGTAGTTTGAATCTGTCTAATACCGTTGCGGTAATGGTTTATGAATCGTGGCGTCAGCTTAATTACGCGATGCCACCAGGTGACGAATAACACACAGAGGTACAATGAATTCCCTTAACCTGCTCTTAAAGAAAAAGAATAGTCGTCGTCAATTTCGGAAAAAAGTTCACCTACACGAGGCTGGTGACTTAAAAACACGTCTTATTTTATTTGCTGGTGTCATCGCATTACACAGCTTGGCGATGGTTTTTTTTGAAGATTTGAATTGGTGGCAAGCCTTTTGGTTGACCATGACTTCAGCCAGTACAACGGGTTACGGGGATATATCTGCGGCGACTTTTTGGGGGCAATTCTCAACCGTTCTATTAATTTACGGCATGGGAATCACCCTACTCGCACAAATCGCCAGTGACTATGTTGAAATCAGGCTAATGCGTAAAGAAATGCGCGTTAAAGGCCGTATGAAGTGGAACGATATGCAAAACCATATACTTATCATAAATACTCCAAAATACGATTCAGAACGCTATCTAGGACTGCTGATTAACCAGATTAGTCAAACACCAGAGCTAGTCGACGTTCCAATCCAAATCCTAACCAAAGCATTTCCTGAAGGCTTACCACTGGAGCTAAGGTCACAAGGTGTTGTTCACCACACTGGTGATGCGTTGGAAGACGGCATGTTGGAGTCGGCTGGCGTACACAAAGCCAAATACATCATTGTCCTTTCCCAAGATGCGCAAGACAGTCACTCCGACAGTTTAAACTTTGACGCCTTGCATCGCATTCAGGCATTAAATACATCGGCTTTCGTCATGGCTGAGGCGATTAATGACTCTAACCGAACAAGATTCAAAGGTGCTGGCGCAAACGCGGTAATCCGTCCCGTACGAGCCTACCCTGAAATGCTAGTGCGTTCATTGATTGCTCCGGGAACAGAACAAGTTCTAGAAGATTTATTTCGCCACCAAGGGGATCATACGATTCGTCTCGATGTCAGGATAACAGGCGTGACATGGGCCAAAATCGTGACGACTTTAATTCAGAAGAATATCGGTACCGCGCTTGGTTATGTACAAATGAATGGGGACATTGTCACCCATCCGCAAACCTATTCGGTCATCGATGCACAAGGACTGATTATTCTCGTCAATGATGACCAAGTGATTCCTTCACTAGAAGAGATTCGGCAATACTTTATATAAATTAAATCAAAGGCTTAAACTTGCTTATCTTGCAACTTAAGCCCGATCATTTCAATTTGGTTGCCGTTCATTTGCCTGATGGTTAGACGAATATTACCAAAACGCACCCGATCCCCCACAACCAGATGTTTACCAAGCTGACGCTGCAATAGATTGGCGGCGGTATCAGCTTCGTCAATACCATCAATAGAAACCCCATAGACCTTCGCTAAGTCCAATAAACAGGCATCTCCACGAATCGCAAACTCTCCAAAAAAGTTCTGTAATAAAAAGGATGTGGAAAGATGATGTGAAAAAATTTGCGCAACATCATTCACATCTTCAGGATGCAATAACATCCAAATTTTATCACCTGATTGCAGTACGGTATCCGCATTTACCACGATCGGTTGTTGATCGCGAACAAGAGAAACCAACTGAGGCGTAGAGACGGTTTCACTAGGTATATTCTGTACGATTGATGCGGGAATGCGTACGCCTTCCGCTTGAACCAAAAACTCATACAGCTCCAAGGAATGATGCGAACTGGCATCATTAATCAAAGAAAAACGTGTGGTTGGTGCAGGTGCAGGTGGCACCACTATTTTCAGCCATCGAGCAACATGAGGCACTGTGGATCCTTGTAACAACAAAGAAATCAGCACGACCGTGAAGGTAATCTCGAATAATAATTCTGAATTAGAAAGACCGGCAATAACAGGATAAAGCGCCAACACAATCGGCACCGCGCCACGCAACCCCACCCAACTAATATAAAAACGCTCAGGCCAACGAAAATCGAACGGCAACAAGCAAATTATAACGGCCAAAGGACGCGCGACAAAAATAAGAAACACGGCAATCCCAACGGCCTGCCAGCCATGAGTCAACAGACTGGATGGCGTCACTAAAAGCCCAAGCAGTAAAAACATGCCCGCTTGAGCCAACCACGCTAAACCATCCATCACCTGAGAAATGGCATCCTGCTGTTTTATTCGACCATTACCAACGGTTAACCCGACCAAATACACAGCAAGAAAACCGCTGCCGCCGATGACATTTACACCAGAGAAAATCACCAGACCAAACGAGATAATCAGCAGCGCGTATAAACCTTCGATCAAAGGAACGCGACGCAAAATCATTAACAAAAGCTTGCCACCAAAAAAGCCTAACACTCCGCCTAGAGCAAACTGCTGAACCATTTGCCCTAAAAAAGCCAAGACACTCAGATGATCTGAGCTTTGCAGCAGACCGGTTAGCATGACCACCAACAGAATCGCCATTGGATCATTGGCTCCGGACTCTATTTCTAGTGTGCCGCCAACGCGTTCATTCAGTTTAACGCCGCTATTACGCAATAAGCTAAATACTGCCGCCGCATCCGTAGAACCAACGATCGCACCGAGCAACAAGCCATATATGAGTTTTACGTCTAATAACCAAGCAGCAAAAATACCAACGGCAGCCGTCGTAAATACAACGCCCAAAGTAGCAAGAGACAAAGACGGCCATAAAGCCACTCGGAAAGTACTGGTTTTGGTCTGCATACCACCGTCCAAAAGAATGACGGCTAAAGCAAGATTACCAACAAAAAAGGCAAGATTTGGATTGTCAAAATCCAGTCCGCCTACCCCTTCTTCTCCTGCAAGCATTCCCATCCCAAGAAAAACAAGTAGTAAAGGTAAGCCAACACGAACAGTAAAAGAACTGGCGAGAATACTAACTAGTAGTAAAATTCCCGCTAAAAAGATAAAAGCATTTGTGTCGATAGTAGGACTACCCTGTTCGTTAAAGTTGACCTGTCAGCGTTAAGTATTTCTCCATTAACTGCTCTTCCGTTTCTTTGAAATTAGGATCCAACGGAATGCAATCAACCGGGCAAACCTGCTGACACTGCGGTTCATCAAAATGCCCTATACACTCGGTGCATTTTGATGGGTCTATTACATAGATTTCGTCACCTTGAGAAATCGCTTCATTCGGACACTCAGGTTCACACACATCACAATTAATGCATTCGTCGGTAATAATAAGAGACATTTTTCTCTCCTAAGACCCGCTGTATTGTCTTTCGTAACGTCGTCAAACAGCGGAACTTGAAAAATTGACATTAAATCGTTTGATAATGCTCTTGTAGAACACGCTTAACTTCTGGATTTACAAATTGGCCAAAATCACCGTTCAAAGAAGCTATTTCACGCACTAATGTCGACGAAATATAAGAATATTTCTCTGAAGGCGTCAAGAAAATACTTTCTACATCAGGCGCAATCGCACGATTCATATTGGCTAATTGAAATTCATATTCAAAATCCGATACCGCACGCAAGCCGCGGATCACGACTTTGCCACTGACTGAACGAGTAAATTCGGTCAATAAATTATCAAAACCAACCACTTCCACATTAGGCAAATGGCCTAATACTTTTTTAGCCAATGAAATACGCAATTCATGAGACAAGGCTGGGCGCTTTTTAGGGCTCGCAGCCACGGCCACGATCACTTTTTCAAATAGTTTTGATGCGCGTTCAACCAAATCCGTATGGCCGTTCGTAATAGGGTCAAATGTGCCCGGATAAACCGCAATCGCACTCATAGCTTTCATCCAAAAAATTAATAAGGGAGAACGAGTCTGGTAACTGACAAGTTTTTTCTGCTCTCATTCCCGTTTAGGGGTCGCATCATATAGGAATACGACCTTGTTCTCAATTCACCTATCAAGACGAGTATTTTTCTTACACCTGATCTTCACAAGTTTACGACATTAAATACTGTAAGGAGCCAATATTTGCTTCAAAAAAGAAATCGCAAGAAAGATGAAAATAGGCGATAAATCCAGTCCACCTAATGTTGGAATAACCCGCTGACAAGCGCGGTATAAAGGCGCGGTAATTTGCCCAACTAGCATAGCTCCAGGGTGGTTTGCACCGGGGGCAACCCAACTTAGAATCACTGAAATCAGCATGGCCCAAAAATACAAATCTAGTAAGTGATATAAAGTGCCAGCAAATGTATAAATAGCATAACCGGCGGGAGAAATAACCGCACCTTTAATCAGCACAACAAAAACAACCGTCAAGAGCTGGACAGAAAATGCGAGCACTAGAGACGCCGTGTCCAAACGACCTATCGATGGAATCACTTTACGCAAAGGCAGAACAATAGGGCTGGTCACTTTGACGATGCTTTGACTAATAGGATTATAAAAATCGGCTCGTGTTAGCTGAAGCACTAAACGCAATAAAACAACAAACAAGAAAAGGTTAAAAATAACCTTCACTAACATAACAAATGGATCTGAATACAT
>Ga0163216_101741_pt1 | contig 10912 bp, 4 predicted proteins | sample SynspAceP_FD_167610 | JGI IMG/M metagenome (GOLD analysis project Ga0163216, IMG submission 167610) | Saline lake microbial communities from Ace Lake in Antarctica - Synechococcus sp. Ace-P (Illumina Assembly) | ecosystem: Environmental > Aquatic > Non-marine Saline and Alkaline > Saline ...
GATTGGTAACAAGTTTTTGTTGCCAATAATATGAATATCACGTTGTGGAAATGGAATTTCAAAGCCATTTTTACTTAGGGCTTCGTTGATCAGAGTGTTTATTTCATGAATAACCGGTAGTCGTTTAGAGGGGTTTTCGACAAAAATACGCAATTCAAAGTCTAATGAACTTTCACCGTGATTCATAAATAACACACTGGGGGCCGGCAGTTTAAGTACATCTGGGTGAGTTTCCAGTACATTTAATAACACCTCGCGGGCTAAACGTGTATCAGAGCCATAAGCAATACCAATTTTTAATAATAAACGGGTAATCGGATTGTGTAAGGTCCAATTGGTGACATTTTCGGTAATAATAGATTTATTCGGCAGCAATACTTCCCGATTATCAAAGTCAGTAATGGTGGTGGCGCGAATTTTTATATTGCTGACTGTGCCACTTAAGTTGCCAATAGTGACGGTATCGCCAACTCGCACTGGACGTTCAAATAAAATAATTAGTCCGGATACAAAATTAGCCACAATCTCTTGCAAGCCAAAGCCCAGTCCAACCCCGAGTGCGGCCACAATCCATTGCAGTTTTGACCAATCAATACCTAATTGCCCCAAGCCTAATACGAGGCTGGTGCCCATAATGACATAACCCAAAATGGTTACCGCGGCATAACGGGCACCGGGGTCAAGACTCACTTTGTCGAAAAAACTAATCTCCAGCATGCCCCGTGAATTTTTGGCAGCGATAAAACCACCTACTAAAAATAACACGGAGATAATTAAGTTCCACAAGGTCACGTTTTCACTGGATGGAATACCATCAACGGAAATGTTTTTCTGCCACATTACAATTTCGTTGACAATGCCAAGAGCGGGTAAAAGTGGCAGCCAGATAAACCACAAACCGGCTAAAAACAGTACCGTAGATAAACCCATTGCACTTTTACGCATTTTTCTAGCCGCTTCTTGATTATCTGGAAGTGCTTCTGGTGCTATTTCTGGTAAGGCTTCACCACTGGCCTCTTTTTGTTCTTGTTGCTTGCGTTGAGCTTCAATTTTTGCCCGTCTTAATTTTACTTTGCGCAGTAAATAGCGGCGATACGCTACCATTAAAATACGCATAACAATGCCATAAAATATGGATACAAAAATCAGTACTACGCCGGATATAAAGAGTTTTGATTGCAGTTCAACCGCGGTATCAAAAAAACCGGTAAGTGGCAGTAAACCGATTAAAAGTGGGGCGGCGACCATAAAAGGAAAGGCCAGCTGAGCTAACAATGATTTTGGTTTGTGACCAACAATATTCACTGCCACACCCGTTTTGGGTTTAAAAAAATGAAAACTAAATATCGCAATGCCCAGCGACATGGCAATAAATGCCAGTATGGCGATACCGTATCGGAGTTCAATTTGATTGCTAGCTATGGCTGAAGCAAACAAAAAGGTCGCGGCGCCCTGATACCAAGCAAACCAAGTTAGTAATGAGCCAAGAGCAGCGCGAGCGGTATTGCTCCACGCAAAATGCGCAACAAAAATGCCATTCTTGCGACACATTGAACGAAAAAATAACAAGGTAAGGCTGAGGCTTGATACGGTTGCCAATGCCGTTGCAATCGCGTTTGAAAAACCATTACTACTGGCGCCGACACTGATTAAGCCCGCAATTGCAGCAATGCCTAAGGGCAGCGGTAAGGCTAATATAATGGTTTCAAACAAGGCGAGTGGCGTGGCCCAGTGCGTGTCCTTACCGACGTTACCCACGTGGGTGCTTAATTGCCTTAGAGACTTTTTCAGAAGCTTGCGTAATAACAGTAAAACGACAAAAACTAAGAGTACACCGAATGTGGCGAGGCTATTTTTATTAACCCCAATCCATAAGTCGCGACCTACTTGCACCCATGCTTCGCCGTCTAGGTACCAATTTAAACTCACCAGCAAGTAAGGAAAAATATTATCGGCCAATTGAGTGTAAGAAGGTAGCCAAACTAAGCGCCGATCAAGTAAGGTTTTTAGTTCATTGGTACTAGATTTGACATCAATGAGCATCAACTTTTCATCAAGCAGTTTTTCTAGCTGACTGTGAGCTGCATCAATCAATTGCTCAAGGAGTTGAGTTTGTGAGGTTTTTAGCGCGTTTAAACCCGTACGTTCTTGTTGGCTAAGACCCTGGTCTTGGCTAACTAGGGTGTTATTTTTGGCAGTCGTTATAGGTAAAAAATTGATTTTTTCATCATGCAGATTTCGTAGTTTGTCTTGCCATAGAATTAAATTGAGTTGGTGTTTAACAATTTCTTCATTAATGTTATCCAGTCGGTTTTCTAGCGGTCCCTCTTGCGGCAAGCCAGAACGTAAACGATGCAATAAAATCCCGAGTTCATCGGTAATCTGTCCAGTGGCTAAAATTTGACTGACAATTTGGGAAGACTGCTTAAGGTTTTGCTGCTGCTGGCGCAAGCGTAAGCTATTTTCATCGACATCGGGCGCACGTAAAACAACACTTTGTAAACTATTAGCTAAGCTAAGATTGTCTTTAGCAACAAGGCTTAAAAGTGGGGAATCTGTTGTTGTTTGTAGATCTTGCTCTGCGGTTTGTATCGCTTCACTCGCGCCGCCTGCACGGCGCTTTTCCAGTTGTTGTTGAGTCTGAAAAATTTTAACTTCGCCAGCCTCTAACTGAGTATTCACTAGAGCAATTTGTGCGTCGAGCAAGGACTGCCTTGCTGGCACGGTCGCGACTTCCCGCTCTAGTACCGTCGTCTTGGTGCGCAAATTAAGCAACTTGGCTTGTAGAGCGACAATACTGCTCTGACTCCTGAGGTCGTCATTGGCAGAATTACTGTTGTCTAGTGCCAAAAGGGTAGTGTCTACTTCGCTACGAATAGTATTGAGTTCATCGCTTATTACCGTTGGTCGGCGACTTAAGACCGTTTTTTGTTGTTGCAAGTCTTCGTATTGGACAAGCAAATTATTTTGCTCAGCCTGCAATACCATCAAACTGTTGTCTAATTGTTCAGTTGATTGACCTTCAATGTTTTTTATACCTTGTCGGTCTACTATCTGTTGTTGCTTTTGTAACTTAGTTAGTTTTTCATCAATTGTTGAGGCAATTTGCTCATATTGTTGTTGCTGGTTTTTAGCTGCCGCAGAGTCGTTTAAAGAAGATTGAGCATGGTCGAGCTGCGTTTTTATCTTACTTTGCTCTTCCTCAGACAGAGGGCTTTGTTGCAGGTTTTGGTGTATGGCATCAATATTGGTTTTAAGACTGTCGACGGATTGGGCATAGTTAGCCCCATGGAATAATAAGCAAAATAATAAGCAGAATCCAAACTTGCGTTTTTTATTCAGCATTGATTTACTCCTGATAATGTTGTCGCTTAGCTGTGCACAAAATCTAACAAAGTAAGCGAGGTATGGGGTTGTTGAGTCACTAGACCATGAGTTCTAATAGAGTATTTAAGTAACGACGACCCAATGGCGTGACCTGCCAATATGTGGCGGTTTCACTTAGCAAACCTTTATTTATGGCATTTTGCAGATTAGCCTGCACATCCTCAGCGAGAGCTAAGCCGGTATATTTTTGATAATCAGCTTTAGGACAGGGTTCGACCAAACGCAGGCGATTCATAAAAAACTCAAAGGGCAGTTCATCATCGGCCACGCTTTTTAATTCGCTGGTATAGGCTTTTGTTAAGTCCATATACCCTTTAGGGTGTTTGACCTTTACCGTGCGCACAATTTTGTTTTGCTCAGGCAGGGTGATTTTGCCATGGGCTCCACAGCCAATACCTAAATAATCACCAAAGCGCCAGTAATTAAGATTGTGCTGACATTGCTGACCGATTTTACTATAAGCCGAGATTTCATATTGTTTATAACCCGCGGCCTCAAGTAAAGCATGACCTTGCTCTTGAATATCCCACAACAGCTCATCCTCGGGCAATTTTGGCGGCTTGGAGTGAAACTGGGTATTGGGTTCAATAGTTAGTTGATACCAGGATAAGTGTGGAGGATTTTGCGCCAGCGCACTGCTTATATCAAACAAGGCATCTTCAAGGTTTTGCTTAGGTAAGCCATGCATCAAGTCTAAATTAAAGCTGTTTAAACCCACATCATGGGCAATAACGGCGGCTTGACGTGCCTGATTATCATCATGAATACGGCCCAAACCGAGTAATTTATCCGCCTGAAAGCTCTGCACACCGATCGATATGCGATTAATACCCGCTTGCACATAGCCGGCAAAACGCTGGCTTTCAACTGTGCCTGGGTTGGCCTCTAAGGTGATTTCGGCATCTGGCAGTAAATTCACCCGTTCGCGCACCCCTTTTAATAGTCTATCAATAGCCTGCGCACTGAATAAACTGGGTGTGCCACCACCAATAAAAATACTGTGCACTGGGCGGTCGGCGACTAATGCCGCATCTTCAGCCAAGTCAGCCAGCAAATGACTGACATATTCACTTTCGGGCAGTTCTTGTTGCTTTTGACCGTGAGAGTTAAAGTCACAATAGGGGCACTTTTGCACACACCACGGAATATGAATATATAAAGACAGGGGCGGTAAACTTAACGCTGAGTCTTGATTAGTATGCTTAAGCAAGTTGGCTTTCCATGGCTTTAACTAATAAAGCAAGTGCTTTGCCACGATGACTCAATTGGTTTTTTTGCTCGGGACTAAGCTGGGCAGAACTACAATTTTGCTCCCTAAGCCAAAATACCGGGTCATAACCAAAACCGTTTGTACCAATTATTTTAGCGGTAATTGCGCCATGCCATTCGCCTTGGCAAATGAGAGGTGTTGGATCATCTGCATGACGCAAATAGACCAAAACACATAAAAAACGTGCCTGACGTTGACCTTCAGGTACGTCTTTTAAGTCTGCTAATAGTTTGTTGATGTTGTCTTTGTCAGTAGCATTATCGCCGGCAAAGCGGGCTGAATAAACCCCGGGCGCACCACCTAAGGCATCTACGGCTAAACCTGAATCATCAGCAATGGCAGGCAAACCGCTGATACGGGCTGCGTGGCGGGCTTTAATAATCGCGTTTTCAACAAAGGTAGTACCGGTTTCGGCCACTTCACCAATGGCAAATTCGCTTTGCGCAACGACATTCAAATTGAAGGCGCTAAGCATGTTACTCAGCTCGTTTACCTTGCCCTGGTTACCCGTGGCTAACACTATTTTTTGACTCACAACTGTCCTTTTTAACTCAAGAAAAATTTACGCTTCTGGTGATTTTTTACCGCGGCCTTTTTTCTTTTTAACTTTGGTTTTTACTTTTTTACCTAAGCTCTTTTTAGCTTTGGCACTTACCTTGGGTTTTTTAGAGACTTTCGCTTCTTTATGTTTAGGGCGAAGTTCATCAATCACGCGGCGTTTAAGTACTTGCTTAGTGTAGCGCTCAATTTTAGGGATGATAGACACGTCATGAGCTTCAATTAAGGAGATAGCGGTCCCTTTTTTACCAGCACGACCAGTGCGCCCAATACGATGTACGTACACATCTGCGGTGCGTGGCATGTCGTAATTAATCACGTGGCTGATGTCTTCAACATCTATGCCCCGCGCCGCCACGTCAGTGGCGACCAAGATTTTAACTTCACCTTCTCGGAAACGGCGCATTGCATCGTTCCGTTTATCTTGCGGCATTTCACCTTGTAACCAAGCAACACTAAAGCCATCACGTTCGAGCAATTGTTTTAATTCGTTTAAGCGATCACGGGTTTTGACAAACACCACAGCGCTATCGACCTGATGTTCTAGAATATGACAAAGCAGGGCATATTTGTGTTTAGCATCGTCGGCTAAATGCAACCATTGATGAATTTTGGCGTGTTCTTTACGGCTGGGGTCGGCACTGAGCTGCACTGGCTCATTTAATAATTCTTTAGCAAAACGCGCTATACCGCCACCTTCTAAGGTGGCTGAAAACAACATGCTCTGTTTGCGCCAGCGGGCTTCTGTGGCTATTTGATTGACGATGGCTGAAAAGCCCATGTCGAGCATACGATCCGCTTCGTCCAAAATTAGGCATTCGATATCCCGACAATCAAATTTTTCGGTTTCAATATGCTCAAATAAACGACCGGGGGTCGCGACCAAAATATCCAACTCGTTGTCGAGTAAGTCTAAATCCGTTCCGTAGTTAATACCGCCAGTGATAACGCCACAATGAATATGCGGGCAATACTTGCTGATGAGTTTAGCTTGCTCAAATATTTGCAAGGCTAACTCACGGGTTGGTGTCAGGATCAGTATGCGAGTTGCACCCGGCTGACGGCGCGGATAGTCTAATAAAAATTGGCAAACAGGCAGCAAAAACGCCGCAGTTTTACCGGTACCCGTAGGAGCTGAGGCTAGTATATCTTTGCCTTCCATCGCCGCTGGGATGACTAACTGTTGAATACTGGTAGGCTCTTTGTAGCCTAATTCCGCTACTGCGCGGCATAAATCATCGTCTAAATCGAGTTCTTCGAACATGCTATTTTAATTCTCTTGACTAAATGTCACTAATTTCTCTTTACAATATGGCGGGATTATAAAGGAGTAGGGCGCAATAGGGCAGAAAAAATCAAAAGCATTTTCACTAATGAGTACCCAGACAAAGCTGAGCTTAAGAAAAAGCAGACAAGAGCAGTAAATAGATACGAGTAAATAGTGACTAGAAAAGTGCAAAAGACAAAGCTAAAAGCGGTTTAAGCACAGAGGGCACAGAGAACACAAAGGCAAAGCAGGTGAATTAAACGTGTTTTTATATTGCTCGAAACTGAGACGGATTGGCTGAAATGTGCCTATACCCGTCATGGGGTTAATCTTTTAGGTCGAAGTGGATAAGAGAACAAATTGAACCACTGAGGACACAGAGTTCACAGAGGAAAATCAGTTAAAAAAGACAGTTATTATTGGAGTAAAGAGCTAGAGCTGACTTGCTCTAATGTGCCAAGAGCGCTCGTAATCTCCTGTACTGATATATTTTGATAATGATATCAATCTAAAATGCAGCAACACTCGAAAACACACAGATGTGAATAAGGAATATTCATGATGCACCTCCTTAACTAAATGCAGTCGAAGTTGGTGCGCTTCTACCTTGAATCTGGGATATGCGTGTTATGTTGGATGTCTATTTAACCTTCTAGGTTAGTAGGTGTCCCATCGTTACTATGACACCAACTGACTAGAGCCTTCATTCATGTTTTTGCCTAAATTGAAACCATATAATTAAACTTATTAAAGTGGCAGGTACACCATAAAGAACATAAACAACTAGCGACATTGGGGCTCCCCCACCTTCCATGGGAGCGTCCACGATACCGTACCAATAAAAGCTATATTTGTGTATTGTTAACATGGATGAAATAGGTAACGTTAAAGGAACTATAATTCCAGCCAACCACCCCTTTTTCGCAACCCAAAAAGTCAAAGAAAAGGGAATTATAAATACCCCAAAGATAAGTGATAATACCGCGAAATTCATAAAACACCTCTAACTAACTAAAGTAGAAATTGCCAACAATGCTCAGTCGCTTTTCAGCTAAGTATTCTGAAATAACTAGGGTCGTAGTAAAGTTAATTTTCTATTCAGAGAAACCTAACATCGAAAGGGTTTTTCTGTCACAAATTTATGGTTGACGCTCAACGTCTCGACTGTCTGCTATCTCAGTTTACGCGATCTTCACGGCCAATTAATCGTATGACTGGTTTTCGCTCAAAGCCCCTTGTCAGTTTGTTAGGTAGAGCTTGTACAATTTAGTTAAGCTTTGCGGTGTCACTATTCTTTAATCTATAGCGTCAGCCTCTTTTTTGGCTTTGGACAATAAGGCACCGACCCGCTCATTGGCCTCCCTTTCAATTTTATTGGCGGAGTTGTCTGCTTCTTTCCTTAACTTTTTGGCCGCCTCTTCCGCTATCATTCTTTTTAGCGGGTTGTTACTGGTCTCGTCCATCAACTTGCCTGCCTTGGCGTAACCTTCTGTTCGGACTTTGTCTGCTAAATTTTTAGCTTCGGCTGTCAGTTTGTCGGCCTGAGTTTGGGCCGCTGAAAGAATTTTTTGGCGTTGTTCTTCTTTTTTGGCATTTACGTCTCCACCAAGCATTTCCTCGGTTTGCTCCTTCACAGCATGCTTAATTATATCGGCTACCTTAGGCTGTCCCTTCAGTTTAAAAGTAGGCCCGTCGATGGTGCCGCCAATACCGATATTCAGAGGGATCACGCTAGCGTCCGAAGGGGTACTGCCTCCCAAATATTGAGACACTAGACTGTTTACCTGACTCCCTAATTGCCCGGCCGGAACGTTCATTTTTATATCGAAATCCAGGCCTCCACTTAACGAAGATGTTCCTGATAGGGTGGATTTATAACCGCCCAAATTAAGGTCAAAAGGTTTGACTGTTACCAGTCCATTTTTAATGGTAAATGTCATTAATATATCTTTTATCGTCACCTGTTCACGGGACAATAATTTGTTACCCATAAAGGTGCCAACACCTTGCAATGCATTAGAGTTTTTTAACGTTGCATTGCCAATATTTAAGGATCCGATACCGCTAATGGTATTCATATCCGGCACCATGGACTCATCCAGCAATCCATTGAGCTTGAGGTCAGTAGACATATTACCATCAATGTTTTTGGCCATGGGGAAGTAGGTCTGAACAACCTTAAGTGTTTCAAACGCTTTATTGGCGGATAAATGATCGATTTTTAAGTTGAAATCATATTTTGCTTTTGACAAATCGCGGGGATCGTAAGCGCCGTTGACAGCGAAAGCCCCAGCCAACAGATTAAAATTTAATCCGCTTAACTGCACCACACCGTCTTTTACTATGATGTCTCCCTGAGCATCGGCAATGGACATATCCATCAACGTCACTGCCTTGATCTTTGATTTCATCACAAAATCGATGTTTTTTGGTATTTCAATGACACCATAGCTTTTTTGTGGGCTTAGCGTATCGTCCTCAACTTCTTCGCTCATCAATTCATTGAGGTTAATCAGCTTGGAGGTTACGCTGATTGCTCCTTTGAGAACCTGATTTTCGGCAAATAAATAAGCCATATAGTTGGATACTGAACCGGTAATGGCAAGGTCACTTTTGCCGATGGTTCCTTCATAGTGATCAATGGAAATCTTCTCAGGATCGAACGAAGCCGCCATTGAGGATATAGTGATATTGTAGGGCAGTTTACTATCCGTATAATCGAACCCGCTGACGGCTACATTGCCACTTGTGGGTAACAGATGATATTTTTTGGTTTGCAGATCGGCCAAATTGCCCGCAGTGGTAAGATTTGCCTTTACTTTACCCTTCAGACGAATGTCTTCGAGAGGGAGTATCTGGGTGATTTTTTCGAGATCCAAACCCCCGGAGGCATTTAATTTCCAGGTATAATTATCGAGGTTGGAAAATTCGAGATCCGCTGCAAAAGGTTCCCCATCTATTTCCATCGATAAGTTGTTAATGACCGCAATAAAATCCGCCATTTTACCCGTTGGGTTTTTCACTTGAGCTTCTAAATTCAGCTTGTCGAGCACATAAGGAAGCTCGGCAGTTTTGACTTGACCGTTAACCAATTTCACGACAGCATCAATTTTGGGTGTCTGCCCGCGAAGGCTGTCATAAATACCTTGGGCTTTTAGATCGATGCTGAGATTTCCCTTCGTGGACATGCCCTCCATGGGGATCATAGTGGAAATGTCGGCTAGATTTAGTTTGCCTTTGATGGAGGCATCTAATTCATAATTGAGCAAATTGGCAACCAGGATTTTTGCATCAAAGGGGTTGTTGCCAAAATCCATATGAAATTGTTTTAGGTTTACTACTGTATTATCAATAATACCGTCTTGGTTATCGATTAATAAATCGAGACTGATGTTGGATATTGTGGCAGGTAAGTCAGGGTATTTAAGCATCGCCTGATCCACTTTTAAGGCCAGATTAAACGCGGGCTTGGTCAGGTTATTATACTTACCGTTCACTTTTCCGACAAAAGACAGATTGCCGGCCGTTTCGAGGCTATTAAAATTGTCGGTATAAATACCGGGTACTAAAGACAGCAGACTTTTAAACGTGGTTTGCTTAGCCTCATAGGACAAGTCCATGTCTATGCTGCCATCCTTATTGAGGGACAGGAAGCCATCAAACCCGAATCCAAAGTCATTTACGGCTACTTTATTTTTCTTAAAAGTATAACGACTGTTATTGTCGCTGATGGCCATAACCACGTCTGCGGATACGGATTTGTTGGTCAGATATTCCACCCCATCATAAATTATTGACATTGCATCTATGGCAGTATTTGTGGTGATGTCAAACTGGTCTTGGTTGAAATCGCCATTACCACTATGGTTAAAGTTTTTGATCTCTAATTTCACAGGTACGGTGGCATCATCGTAGACCAGATTGGCATTTGAGATCTGCCAGTGATTGATCCCAATATTAAAATTGGCAGGGTCTTTAGTTGGAGTTCCTCTGGACTGTTCTTCACCAGTGGCAATGGCAATGTCATAATTGCCCGTCCCATTTTCGAGAACAATGATATTGATCTCGGGGGAAACTAATTCCAAACCGTTTATTGTTATTTTGTCGCCAAATAAACTGAATAGGTCGATTTCAATTTCAAATTTTTTGGCAGCAAAAAGCGTTTTCCCTTCAAATGGTGCGCGGTTGATGACCTTAATATTATTCATAGCAGCGGTAGCATTGGGGAAATTCTTGAGTAGTGAAATACTAAAATCATCGGTATCGAAAACAACATCAGCATTAACCGTTTTCCCAATGGCGCCATCAATGGCCGTATTGATATCATCCTTGAATACGATGGGAATGATAATAATGGCCGCTAACAGGATGGCAAAAAGAGTGGCAAGGCTGATAAACAGTTTTTTCATATAAATGGATATTTGTTGGGG
>Ga0163216_101742_pt1 | contig 10905 bp, 7 predicted proteins | sample SynspAceP_FD_167610 | JGI IMG/M metagenome (GOLD analysis project Ga0163216, IMG submission 167610) | Saline lake microbial communities from Ace Lake in Antarctica - Synechococcus sp. Ace-P (Illumina Assembly) | ecosystem: Environmental > Aquatic > Non-marine Saline and Alkaline > Saline ...
AGTTATATAAATCAAGCAACCATCTCGCACACTAGACCACAGCAAACGCTTTATCCAATTCACTCACCCCTAGCCCACTCTTTTTAGTCACCCGTAACTGCGTAGGTATACGTTCTTTCATGGCTTCGATGTGGCTGATCACACCGATCATTTTGCCGGTGGCATTGAGGTTATCTAAGGCATTAAGGGCTAAATCAAGGGTCTCAGAGTCGAGCGTGCCAAAACCCTCGTCTAAAAATAACGAGTCTATGCTGGTTTTATGGCTGACTAAGTCAGATAGGGCCAAGGCCAGTGCGAGGCTGACTAAAAAGCTTTCACCACCGGATAGGGTTTTGGTGTCGCGCTGCACATCCCCTTGCCAAGTATCGATAACACTTAGCGCTAAACCCTCTTCATCTTTGCGTTTTAACAAATAACGGCCATGCAGGCGGTCGAGTTGTTTATTGGCTAAATACACCAAGTTATCCAAGGTCAGGCCCTGAGCAAAACGCCTGAATTTGTCGCCATTGGCCGAGCCAATTAAGGAGTGTAAATAACTCAGATCATCATACTGTTGTTGCTGTTGGGCAATTTGTTGATGCAAGCTCTGTTGCCGTTCACCTTGCTCTTGGTCAGCCTGCAACTGCTGGTTAATCTCCCCGCGCCTTTGCACCAGTTTGTCTTTATCGTGTTGGCCTTGTTGTAAGCTGCTTGTTACTTGCTGTGGTGGGACTTGTTGCCACACGGCTGCCTGTTCGGCCTTGTGCAATAAACTGAGTTGTTCACTCGCTTGCTCAAACAAAGTCATGGCGCGTTGCAGTTCTTGGTCGAGTTTTTGTTTTAACTCACTCAAACGAATGCGCTCTGCCGCGGGCAATAAGGCTTGGTCAAAACTGAGCTGCTCAGCAAACGGACTTTGTGCTAAGGCTAATTGCCAATTTACTTCGTCTTGCTCTAACTGTTGTTGCAACTCGCCTTGGCGTTGCTGATTGTTTTGAATGGTATTTACTATGTTGTTATAAGCCTGTTCTGCCTCTTTATGCAGCTGACTTTGCTGGCCATAAAGCACTTCGTTTTGCGTCACTAATTCACTGGCTTGCTGCCTGGCTTGAGTCACGGCTTTATCACCAAATAAAGCTAAACGCTGTTTTTGCTGTTCGCTTAATTGTTGTACCAGGGCAGCTAGCTCTTGTTGCACTGTAGCAAGTTGGCTCTGCAAGTCTTGCAGCTGTTTTTCAGTGCTGGCAAACTCATGCTGTTTGCTGGCAATGGTTTTACTTAGCTCATCATTTTGTTGGGCGTGCTGCTGATAAGTGGCTGCGTCTTGGCGTTTAGTGTGGATCCACTCAAGCAAAGTGTTATCCGGTAATACATAACCTAAGGCCGTGATCTTAGTATTAAGCGCCTGCTGATTATCTTTAATCGTGATATTAAGCTCACTAAGCTGCTCTGTACTTTTGTGTTGACTGGCTTGCAAATTGGCTTGGTTTTGCTCAAGTAATTTTAACTCACTCAGCGCTTTATCATGTTGATTTTGCGCAAGATCAAGTTGCTGTTTGCTGTGGGTTAATGATTTTTCTAGCTGGCGCAGAGTTTGTAGTTGCAGCCCTAGTTGTTCAAACTCTTGTTTAAGTTTACTTTCAAAACTAACTAAGCCAGTTTGATCAGTAATGTCACACTCAAGACCTAAGTGTTGTGTAAGGCTCAGCCACATGTTGGCCAAGTCTGCCATATTAGCACTGTGAGTCTGGATACTGAGCTCGCAGTCTTTAATCTGTTGTGCAATAAACTTAAGCTGCTGGCCGGTTTGAGTGCCCTCTTCGGTGACTTTTTCTAAGGCTAAACGAGCTTGTTGCAAGCGCTGTAAAGTATCCGGAATATCCAGCGCCTTGTTGGCCGCTTTAGGATGCTCGGTGGCACCACATAAGGGGCATTCCTCGTCATCTTTAAGTAAGTTGCGATACTGAGCAAGTTGTTCTTCTTGCGACACTAAACGCTGTAAATCCTCAACTAACTGTTTTTGCTGTTTGTACTGTTCGGCCAAGTCATTACGTTGCTGGGTTAATTCAGCCTGTTGAACTTGCAGCTTTTGTAAGTCACTTTGTTTGTGGGCCTGCTCATTGCTCAGTTGCACATACCGGCGCTGGTGATCTTGGGTTTTATGAATTTGTGGCCACAGGGTATTTATCTGGCTTTGTTGCTGCTCAAGCTTGGCCAAATCCCCTTGTTGATTTAAGTGCTCAAACTCGTGCTGTTGTTTTTGCCATGCCGCGTTTTGCACTTTTAGCCCAGCGGTAAGTTGCTCCAGCTGTGTTTTGAGCGCATTTATGTGCTGGTTTTGCTGGCTCAGTTGTTGCTCTTGTTGCTGTGTTTCGCCTTCAAGCTTGTGCTGTAATTGTTGCTCGCGCTGCAACTGCTCAACTTGAATTTGCCAGGCACTGAGATGCTCAGCCACTGCACTGTCGGCTTGATGGGCAGTCAAATAGCGTTGCACTTGTTGTTGCTGTTCTAACAACTTGTGCAAACTGCTTTGCGTACTTTGTTGCTGCTGACTAATACTGTGTTGCTGCTGGTCAAAACGACTTAGCTCAGCTTGTTTATCTGCTTGTTTATTAGCTAGTAACTGAATAGCCGCATCCAAGGGTTGCACCTTATCTGTGATCAACTGCTCTTGCTGTTGCTGAGTTTGTTTGGCTTGCTGCAAGGCCTCGTGGCTTTGTTTTAAGCCCTGTTCAACTTGTTTAAGCTTTAAAAAGGCCGTCGCCTTATCTTGGTTTTTAAGCAGCAAGTGTTGAGTGATTTTAGCCAGCTCATTTTTAACACTTTTAAGTAATTCCCATTGGGTACGCAAACGTTCTGCCGGTTCGCTATTGGCCAGTTTGGCTAACTCAGCTTGTGCTTGTGTAGTAGCTACAGTGGCTTGCTGTTTTAAGTCGTTTGCTTGTTGCTGCTGTTGCTGGGCAGAGTCGAGCTTTTCCCACCAGCTTAGGTGCTGTTGCCATTGATTGATTTGCTGCTCTAGGGTTTGCTGATCTTGCTGGCACTGCTGTAGTTCAAGCTCAAGCTGCTGTTTTTGTTCGCTGCTTAATAGCTGCAAGGTGTCGGCTCTGGCCTGTAATTCTTTGAGGCTCTGTTTGGCCGCGGTGAAATGCTCATGCACCTTAATGGATACCACACCGTAAATATCGGTACCGGTCAGCTCTTCAAGCAATTCAGCCCGCTCATTTTCCTGAGCATTTAAAAAAGCGGCAAAGTCACCTTGGGATAACATCATGGATTTAGTAAAACGGCCAAAATCTAAACCGGTTATGCGCTCGACTTCTTCGATTTTACTTTTGATCTGAGTGGCGAGTACTTTGCCCGTGTGTACTTCGGCCAGTTCGGTATCGGCTTGTTGTAAGTTGCCATCCACCTTACCTCGCGAACGACGCATGCTCCAAAAGGCGCGGTAGGCTTTACCTTTTACTTCAAATTCCACTTCGGCCAAACACTCAGTGGTGCCCCGTGTCATGATCTCATTGGATGAGGTGGTGATCTGCCCTAAACGAGGAGTTTGGTGATACAGGGCCAAACAGATGGCATCAAGTAAGGTGGTTTTACCCGCCCCCGTGGGGCCGGTAATCGCAAACAGACCGTTTTCGGCAAAGGGAGACTTTCTAAAATCTATCTTCCACTCACCTTTTAAGGAGTTAAGATTTTTTAAACGTAGGCTGAGGATCTTCATACTTGCCCGCCTATGGGAGACGCCACTTGAGAGCCCTTTTGCGACTCATCGACTCCGACACTATATTGATCTTGCTGCTGGGCTTGAGACAAAATAATGTCAAATTGCTCTCGCACTCGCCCTAACCTAGCTTGTTGCTCGTCACCCTCAAAGTTTTCCATTTTTAAGCGTAATTCAAACACCTCATGGGGGCTAAGTTCGGCTAGGGTTTCGCTGTGCTGCTGGCTTAATAACTGGCGCTGTTTATTGCGACTACGGCGTAGTTGCAACACTTCAACATTCAGCCCTTCTGTCAGGCTTTGAATGCGCTGTTGTAAGTCAGATAAATAATCCTGAGTTTCTACCTCGATGCACAACCAACAGGTTTGCTCTCCTGCCTCTTGGCTGAATTGTTGTAGCTGCTGTTCAATACTGGCTAGGTCACCTTTAATCACGAGCATTGGCTGAAAACGCGGCACTTCAAGCGGCCTAAGTGTGCGGGTTTTATCGTTGGCAAACTCCACCAGCATCACTTGTTTTTGGGTATTTAGCTCATCAAAACTTAAGGGGATGGGTGAGCCGCTGTAACGAATATGCTCAGACTTAGCTACTTTTTGTGGCCGGTGAATATGGCCCAAAGCAATGTAATCAGCAGGTGGAAACCCATCGGCTGCAAAGCCATCCAAGGTGCCGATGTAGATATCGCGCACACTCTCAGATTGAGTCACGCCCAAAGCAGTTAAATGCCCAGTGGCAATAATCGGTAGTTCAAATCCCAAAGCCTGTTGTTCTTGTTGTTTGTGCAAGGCTAATTGGTAAAGGCTGGCATAGTGCTGTTTGATCGCATCACCCAAGGCTTGGCGTTTTTCCAAACCACTTTCACCAGCATTACTTTGCACCACATCACGGGGGCGAATAAAGGGCACAGCGCAGAGTATAGCCCCTGGATTACCGCTTTTATCAGGAATACAAAACACTTGCTCGTTGATATCAACCCCAGTGCTGGCCACCACAAAGGTGTTTAAACACGCTAAAATTTGTTTGGATTCATTCAGGGTTGATACCGAGTCATGATTACCGCCCAACACCACCAATACACAGTTAAGCTGCTGGAGGTCGACCACAAACTGGTTGTATATTTCGCGGGCATAACTGGGCGGTGTGCCAGTATCAAATACATCACCAGCAATGATCACTGCATCAATTTGGTGTTGCGCCACTTGCGCCAATAACCAGTTAATAAAGGCTTGATGTTCATCCTTGCGGCTTTTAGTGAAAAAACTCTGACCCAAATGCCAGTCTGAGGTGTGCACAATTTTCACAAAACTCTATCCTTTTATATCTTTGGTTTGCTAAACAATATTATGTAATCATTATCTTAATAGTGGCTATTCTCAAGATTAAAAGCCTTATAACTCAGTAAAATAATGAGGTGTCGCGGGTTTTACCGGCGTAAACCTACCCAGTGTGCCTTAAGCTTGCCAGTGAGCAAGCTCTTTGCTTATGTTGTTATTTATTTTCTAAGTACCTTAGCTTAATCTGACAAACAATATTGCCAATACCATGCCTTAAAATATTCTAAGCCAATCACTTGGGTATATTCGTCATTTTTATGGCGAAAAACTGGCGCAGTCTCTGCTTAATGACTTGTACCCAAGCCAATTGGAAATACTCGTGTAAGCATTTCCAATTGGCTTAGCCGCAGCCCTAGTAAGCCGTTTTTTAAAGCATGCACTTGTTGCTGTTAAAAAATCGCCCAGATGTATGCATAGATATGCTAACAAGCAAAATAACAGATAAAACAAGGATCCAAGTATGTCATTTATACTGAAGGCTTTGGCGATAGTCTTACTTTTCGGCAGTATCACACCGCTGTATGGCGCCGATAATCCGAATATTTTAGTGATGAGTGAGGATAGCGATCAACATACCATTGCACGCGACAGCCGAGTCACTAAAAGTGTGATCAGCGCTTTACAAAACCAGTTGTTTGACATGCACTTTAATGTGTATGACGAAACCGTGGTGAGTTTAGATAGCTTTACTCAAAGTCGCAGCCGGCGTTCAGATGCCGAACTTTTTACCTTAGCCCGCTCGGTAAAACGGCCTCCCATTGATATTGTGGTGGTTTTTAGTATTTATGCGAATACTCAAGTTTCCCATGCCAGCACCCATATCAAGACCCGAATGAGCGGCCGCATGGTGAGTGCACATACGGGTAAGTTTTTAGGAGAATTTAGCGTAGATAGTGGCAAATTATGGAATGCTCCCACTGATTGTAATCGTGAATGCATGGCTGAAATTATCGAAGGAAAGGCACGAATTTTAGCCAATGATCTCGGTGCGGTATTAGCCGAAAAGCTCAACTGGATAGTGAATGGAGAACAAGAGGCCAACATAAAATTAAATGATAACAATGACATGGTCAGCGATTTCTATTTGGTTTTTGATGGTTTTAATACTGATGACTATATGCAAATTGAAGAGTATTTAGTGATATTCTCTGGCTATCAATCATTGCGACCTACTGAGCAATGGCACATCCGCACAGAAGTACTTTATCGCTCGAGTGCCACTACCGCGAAGCTCAGTCGCAATATAAAAAAGATGTTGGAAGAGTTAAATATGCGTGCCACTGTAAATTTTGAAGGCAATACCTTCACCGTAAAACGCATTACTCTCAGAGGGCAAGACCCAAGCCCCATGCAAGATAATGGCTGGTAATTAATGCAACACAATCAAGAGAGAGACAATAATTAGACTAGGGACAAAAGCAAAAACTCAGTTTGAGATATTTGCCACAACCATACTGTACAAACTTAGCTATTTGCTTGGTCTAATGCTGTTGTGCTCAAAAATGACCATGGCAGCGCCCAACTGGCAATTGGTGATCCTACCAGACCCCAGTTTTGAGCGTGTAGCAGAGCTCAATAGCGCCAATCTCGAGATCATTCAGCAACTCACTATTGCCTTAAGCAGTGCCGACTTTAAGGTCAACGATGCCCACACACTCAACTTACCTGACTGCTCAGTTGAAGATTGCTCGACCTTTACCCAACAAGATATTGTTGACGCAGCCAAACACCACTCGACCGCACTTAATTTAGCCCTACTCTATAATCTTGCTGTAGTAAAACAGCGTGAGATTGGGCTAAATAATTGGTATTTCACCTTAACTGGCCGAGTGATTGAACTGACTAAAGGTCAGCAACAAGAAGCCTTTGATGTAAGCCGCCGCGTAGTTGCACCTGATAAACGCTGCATAGCGGAATGTTTTGCCCATTGGCTCGATCAGCATGTTGCCTTGCTCGCCCGAGAGCTCGGCGCCATCCTCAGTGAAAAACTGGCTTTTGTGCCGCAAAATAATCCCTATCAATTACAGTTTGCTTATTTTACCCCCAGTGAATTGCTAAAGATTAAACAAGCCATTAGTCAATTTGACGGCTATCTCTCTGCTACCCTAGTGCGCGATTACGCGGCCAAACAACAAGGTCTGCATCAAATAGTTAATCGTGACATAGTCTATAACTCGTCACTTGACAGCTCAGAACTGCTTAACGCATTACAACAAGCCTTGCTGCAACTTGATGTCAACGCCAGTATTACCTATGAGCGGGCGCCAGGGACATTCGTCATTAGCCGCTTAAATATGCCTTATCTAGCCAGGTATATCTCAGCTTTAACTCTATTCAGCGTGATGTTGTTATTTATTGGTTTTGTCGGGTGGCGTTATCGTTGGCGTTATTACCATCAACAACAATTAGACAAATTAGCAAGCGCAGGGCAGATTCAAGCTTGGCTTGATTACGTTGACACTCTGCCTAGCAAGCTGAGCAAGGCACAGTGGTTGGCGCAAAAACAGTCTTATGCCACACAACTATCTGAGGCAAACGCTTATTTTGAAAACGCTCAAGTATTATATGCCAATAAGCAATATTCACTCGCCCAGCAGCAACTCCAGCACGCTTTAGCCCTGCATAGTCAACATGAGAGTGCTTTGCTGTTACAACATACCTTGCAAAGCTATCAGCGAGGGCAGGACTTACTCCAACAAGCACAACAGACAATTCAAACCGACTTGGACTTAGCCCAGGTTCAATTGCGCGAAGCACAAAGACTGAATCCAGATTTAAGTGCTCAATGCCAGCAACTTGCGCAACAATATAAGTTAGATTTAGCTGCCCAACTCAATTACGAAGCCGAACCCACTGCCGATTTGGTGGCTGACACAGCAGTAGTTAAACCTCAGCCTAAGCCATTAACTCAGGTGAAATTATTTATTTTCTTGGCGCTGTTGCTAGCCGCCAGTGCGGGCTACTGGTTGTATCAAAGTGATATAAACGTCTTTAATAGCCTCATTGATGGGCAGCAAATTCTCAATCAGAATAAGGAGGAGATCCTATCACTGCAGGCATCAACGGCAGAACAAAGTCTGCTCGAGCCTGAAACATCAGGCTATACACAACAGCAAACTCAAGATCTAAACGCTTGGCAACAAGCCAGCCAGATTGACACGCAAAACAGCTATCTCCTGTATTTACGGGATTGGCCAAATGGTAAATTTGTTATGTTGGCAAGTGCCGCGCTGCAAGCAAAACAGCAAGACAAAGAGGCGTGGCAACTCGCACAAGAGCAGAACAATAGCGAGGCTTATCAACGCTACTTAAGCATGCAAGCGCAAGGTCAATTTCGCACCTTGGCCAAACAGCACTTGAGTGCATTGCAAAAAGCCCAGCAGCAACAACAAAAATTAAGCGCCATTATCGCTGTGGCTGACGATGACTACTTTCAGCAAAAAAATTATCCTGAGGCGTTTTATTACTACCAACAAGGGGCAGAGTTAGACGCTGCCTATGCACAATATCAACTGGCAAACATGTATTACCAAGGACAAGGTACCGCGCTGAATTACCTTCTCGCCGCTAACTGGTATGAAAAGGCCGCTACACAGGGGTATGCAGAGGCTCAACTCACACTGGGTTATATGTATTCCAAGGGCCAAGGAGTCAAACACAGTTACGCCCAAGCAGCCTCGTGGTATCAACAAGCTGCACAGCAAGGTATCCGTAGTGCACAATATAATTTGGCTTATCTCTATGCTCAGGGCCAAGGTCTAACAAAAAACTATCAACAAGCAGCCCATTGGTATCAGTTGGCGGCGGAGCAAGGCGACGCTGACGCACAAAACAACTTAGGTAAATTATACGAACTGGGCTTAGGTGTGCCGGTTGACCTAAAAAAAGCCAAGGCACTCTATCGCCAATCCGCCCGCCAGGGTAATCAGCTAGCTAAAATCAATCTGAGTTTATTGCCTTAATCATTCCATCATTGCCTATTTCCGTTGCAAAAACAGCCCCACCAATCCCCCCTTCCTACCCCCGTAGGAGCTGCTTTAGCTGCGAAAAATCAAGGAAATAGGAGCTAAATTCGAGATGCTAGATTCTAGATTCTAGATTCTAGATGCTAGATGCTAGATTCTAGATGCTAGATAAGAGATAAGAGATGCGAGCGAAACAAAGATGTAAAAATGGTTGAACTACTAGTAACTCCGTTAGGGTAACTCCGTTAGGGGACGGACAGGGAGGCAGACATAGAGGACGCTGAGGGGAAAAATAAAAATATCATTGTTTAACAACAGTTTATGTTTGTAGATTAACGCTATTGTAGTCTGGTCACTTTTGTCTTTTTGAACACAATATTTTTTTGTATAGCCCACTGCAGCAAAAAATCTTTCTAAGCTTTGCATAACCTCCTGTATCACTATTTAAGGAGTTGCTTATGTCCCATTTACAATCAAAATTTATCCGATGCAAAGAGCTAAAATTATTTGCTATTTGTTGTCTAGCCCTGCTGCTAACAGCGTGCAGTAGCACTCCAGCTCAAGTCGTAAACGTGCCCGTTAATAGCGACGTGGCTGCTCCTGAGGTGATTGATGTGCAGTGTGTTGCGCAAGGCACTAATATTGCGCAGGCTGCTGCCACTTCAGGCTCAAGCGCCCAATATGTAAGTGCTGCTCGCTACCTACAATCATGTTTACACCAGCCTTTGCCTGAATTAGATAAATCCGAGGGGCGGGCTGTGATGCAAGTGATGGCCAATATTACCCTTAACTTTATTCAGGGCGGCGATATTGGCGCAGCCAAACTGCAAATACTTAAGTTTGATCAGGCATTCCCCCATCAAGATCTGTTGTTACCCGACTTTACCTCGTTTCGAGATACCGCAACCGCCTTACTGCATAGCGCTAGTATGAATACGGCCCAATTAGCTAACCTCAATATTAGTCGTGAATTACGTGCAGAATTAGAACGCCAGCAGTATTGGTTAAGCCATTAAGGAGTAAAAAATGAAAAGCTATTTAAGCGCCAAGACATTGATTATATTCAGCCTGCTAAGTTTGAACGCCACTTTCACTTATGCACAAGTTGATGCGGCATGGGATCCGGTGGCCAGCGACAAACTGATCACCTTGCCAGCTAATATTATTGAGAAACGAATAGAGCAAGATTTTAATGCCAGTCCGATGGCAATGCGTTTGGCTGAGTTAGATACAAGCATGCAAACCCAAAGTAGCCGTCTGCAAACCTTGCAACAAGATTTAAGTCAAGCTGACCAGCAACAAACCGCAGAAATTCAATATGAACTGGTACAACAAAAATCAGCTTATTTAGATTCCCTACAAGAAAGCCACCAGCTACGCAAAGACTCCTTAGTCAAAAAGCAGCGCTTGTACCAAGACATCCTCGCCCGCTTTCGTCAGCAACATGCTGGCACCAGCGCCGTTAAAATGACAATACAGCGTCAGCAAAAGGAAGCACAAACTCGCATGGAAGCGGTAATGTCTCAGGTCGATAAAAACCTGCTGCACAGTAATTACAACAATGCCTCACCTTATGCGGATGAGTATGCCGCCAACTTGGCGCAAATTGAACAGCTCAAAACCAAGATTGGCCAACATAGGGTCAATGCGGCACTGACCATTGAAGGTGCTGAAGTTAGCTCTGAAGAATACATTCGTGAGTTATTGCATGGGGCGGCGATGCATCAATCCTTATTGGATCAAGAAGCCTTAATGCTCAGCTATATGGCCCGCTTAGTGGCACTCGATGCACAAGCGCTAGAACACCAATTAGCTTTTTCAGGTAGTGATGAGTCAGTAAGCAAACCACAAGTTGCCAAAGCTAGCGCAGCAGTTGGCCTGTTTTTATAACATGATAAAAGGA
>Ga0163216_101743_pt1 | contig 10899 bp, 11 predicted proteins | sample SynspAceP_FD_167610 | JGI IMG/M metagenome (GOLD analysis project Ga0163216, IMG submission 167610) | Saline lake microbial communities from Ace Lake in Antarctica - Synechococcus sp. Ace-P (Illumina Assembly) | ecosystem: Environmental > Aquatic > Non-marine Saline and Alkaline > Saline ...
TATTGGGACGTATAACACCAATGGAAAAATGGAATGCAGATAAACATCTAATTATGATGAAAAAATTAACAGCTTAATTAATAATCGAAATTTAAAAGATTACTCTTGTTTTATAGGGGTCAAAACACTAGTTCAGCACTCACTTGATCCACTTTTAAGGTATTACTTCTAATGGAATTCCAAAATTTTGGAAAATTGTTGATGGAGCTTAGATAATCTTTTGTGGTATAATTTCTTGCCTGAATAATCCCATTTAAACCTAAAGTTCCTTTCTTAAAGTATAAACTGTCAAGATATTTTTGTTGTAAGATGGAATCGTTGGTCGACGTGATCTTATCGTAAGCTTCCCAAAAGTTTGTAATATCAGCTGTTACAACACTTTCGTTTTGAGATTTTCCGTTTTGGCAACTTGAAAAAGTAATTACCGAAATGAGTAGAATTAGTGTTTGTTTCATTATTTTGAGTTGGTTAGGTTGGTTGAATAACGGAATAAAAAAGCGCAATAATTAACGATATTTTTTTTCGATTGTATGCTTATCCTCTATAAACGATACCGGCGAGTTTGTCTTAATACGCAGCAATTCTGCATGTAAATATAGATTTTCCATCACTGATTTAAATAGGAACGAAAAATAATTCTAGAATGTCACTTTTGAGTACAAAAAACGAGGAATAAGAATTTAATTAAGAAGTTATTATCAATTAAGTTGATTGGATTAAAGGATTCTATTTTCGGCTGCTTTTTTTATTTCTTCGATAAATAGTTTAATATTCTGTTTGTTTCTCCCCATCGACACAACAGAACTTCTTTTTTTTGGATCACAAATACTATTCACTAAGATTCTGTTTTTGTCAAACAAAATTGTTATTTGCTCTCCCCAACTCCCTGTAAAGAAACTTGGATTTGTATAAGCAATGAGAACTTTCTTATTCATCATAAAGATTTTCCATTCCAGTTTATTGGCAACATTATCAATCACAACATCAATTTCTTTTCTCGTAAGCATTGTGTCAATGCTTTTAAACTTCAGTCGATTTTTCTGAATTCGATAAAACAATAGTCCAAGTATTGAAGGAATTATCATAAACCAGATTTCACCTTCTCGGAAAGGTCTTGGTGTTCCCTGAAAATAGTCTATTAAATGAATAATAAGGAATAAAGTAGGAATATAGTATAGAAAGGCAACTATTCCATAATGGGAGAATTTATCCCATTTTTTAAGTTTTATCCTGCCTGTTTCAATCGAATATTTTATCTGTTCGTTAGTCATTTAAGTTGGCCTCTAACTCTCAAAGAGGGCATATAGGGGTTAAGAAAAGTTACAATCTGCCTATTCATTGGCAAGACAAATTATAATGAATTGACATTGATTATTAAAAATCACTATGTAATGTTGTATTAGCTTTTTTGCTCAGCTCAAGTTTAATTGAGATTGGGGAAAGATAGAATTCATGTTTATCCATTTCGGTTCCCAACTAACAATCAGTGTTTACTTTTTTAAAACTCCAGTTAATTATAGGAAATTGCCTATGTTCATTTACATTCCAAAGTCCTAACTGTATGCCTTTTGATTTAAATGTTTTATTAATTAGTCCTACTTGAACACCTTTCATATTTTTGGCTTCGTTCATTATTCCAATTTGAATTCCTGACATAATAATGCAAGTATTTGCACCACTTATTTGTATACCGTTTAATTGTAAAGTTTCATTTACTAACAATCCACCAATACTAACTCCATTCACTTTATTGATTGAACTGGTTAATCCTGAAATTGATAAGCCATTTAAGAGTTCACCAGTTTGGCCTCCAAACGCTAAGCTAATTCCATTGTAATTGATTGATCCCAAGCTTCCAGTAGAAATATTAATTCCATTTATAATTTCACTAAAATTAAAATCTTGACGATTAATTCCTTTTGTGATTGTGTCAATATGGCTTATTGGTGAACCATTTCCCAATAAAACTAAAAAACCAAGACCAGGAGTTTCTATTCTTAGTCCATTGGTTACGGTATTTCTATAATCAATAGCAGTTGAGTATGCTCCTATGGAAATCCCGAAAATTGAAACATTTTTATCGTGGAAAGTCCAAATAGGCAGCCTTAATTTTCTTTTTTCGGATTCTTGAGAAAAACCTATTTTTCCAATTAAAAGAAGCGAGATAATTATAAGTAGTAGTTTTTTCATTTTATGTGATTATTAGTCAAAGCTATGAGTGTTAAATTGTTCTTCTGATAAATTGTCAACACAGATAGAGTATATTAATTGTTTTTCTGTTTCAAATTACGTCAACTGCTTTTTAAAAATAGATCAAGTAGGAGGTTATTAATTTCTATTTTTAGTTCTTTTTTTTAAAGCGTTTTGCATAATTCCATATCTCTTTTGTGTTTTTGCGTATTCTCTTTTAGAGAATTTACTTTGTTCGTGAAAATGAATTTTGAAGAAAAAATGACTTTTTTTTAGCTTTTCGATGAAGTCGGTAACTTTTAACCCTTTTGAATCTAGAGAATCATTATCAATGTGAAATTTCGTGATTTTATCGTTGTTGTCAATAACTGATACATTAATAGTTTCAAAGTCTTTGAATAAATACTCTATCCGGTTATTTGTCTTAGTATTGAGTCCATAGTTAACCCATAACATTTTTATTGAGTTAAAGTCAAATGATTCGTTTATAAAATTGATTCCATTTACAGATACTGAACCTTTTCCAATACGTCTATTCCTAACGAATCTATCATATTTTCTTTCAATAAAGAGCAAGATTCCAAAAAACACAAGACCAGCAACTTTCGCATTTAAATAGCTTAATCTTTGATCGAACTTATTTACATATTCAATAACGAAATACATTCCGAGTGCATAGATTAGAAGAAATATTGAGATTGTAATTATCCTTTCTAATAAAGAAGGCTTTTTTAAAATTTCAAATTCAATATTTTCTAGTAGGCTTAATGTCATTTTATTTCAACTGTTCGTTTAGGTTCATAACTTAAAACCTTGCCTGCGCCAGGCAGTTGTTAAAGACACATGCTTTACACTACGTTTTCAGTTGAACTCTAATTCTTAATTCATTAAGATTTTTTCTTTCGGCAACCGCAATTATTTTAGTTTATTCAATATTTTCTGGTAAAGGGGAGATCATGATGTGTGCTCTATGTGTACCGGGATTCATAATCCAAGGGTGGTTTGAAGCCATCGGAGTTTCTGGCAAACCAGTAGATTCTGATGTGGCCCATGGCATATATACAACATAACGCAGTTGAGCTCCATCTACTTTTGAGGATTCAGGGTCATACATTGTTTTTGCGCCGTAGTAGATGTGTAAAGTCGATCCAGGAGTTATTTTAATTTGACCTGATTTCATTTCAGCCTCACGGATATCAAACACTTCTTGCCCAGTTTTTCCTTCTGCTCTCAATGCTCTTCCTCTTGCCATAAACGGTTCAAGATCCTTGTGATAACATGCTGCACTAAATCCTTCCTTATTAGGATCGTCTGCCAAAATTATAAATTCATTATCTCCTTCTTTTAACGTCACAAATTCACCTGCCATATTATATCCAATAACTTTACAGCCCGATCGGCTTTCTGCGGGAGCGGCCATTAATGCCGTTGCAATTAAAGCTTCATTTGTATCAATAGCCTTTAATTGTTTCTCAGTTTCAGTTGATGTACTTTTTGTTTCAGTTTCTGTTACAGCAGATTCCTGTGTTGCGTTATTCCTGTCGTCAGATGAATTACAAGAAATCAAAATTCCTGTAAATGCAAATGCTATAATGGTTCTTTTCATTGTTTGATGATTTTTAATAGTTGAACTTATCAATAGAGATTAGTTTCTCTAAATGTATCACATTAAAATTAGAAAATTGGTTTTTGAATTACAGTCTTTAAGATGAATTAGACGATAAGTAGAAGTTTTGTTTACAGTTTACTAAACCACAAAAGCCACGCAGCGGATTTTGTGGAGTTGTAAATAGGGAAGAAGCTAACCAAACGGCCAACCTAATAGTGAATTATAAAGCCTGTTAGTAAAGGTAATTATTCCTTAACAAATCGTTTAGTCGATTGATTTTTGTCCGTTTGAATCACAATTAAATAAACTCCTTTTGAAAGAAACGAAACGTCAAGTTCTTTTTTCGTTCCAAAGTCCATTATTTTTTGTCCTTGTTGATTATAAATAGCAACAGACACTATAGCCTCATCATCAGCAGTAATAAAAACCTTATCGTTTGTTGGGTTTGGATAAATTGTGAATTCTGATGAGTTGCTATTTTCATTTACACTCAATACTATTCCTCCGTTGGTCGTTTTATAAATACCATTATCTCCTAAAGCATATCCTATTGTGTCGTTTGCTAATTTGATTTGACGAATGATTGTAAGCGGTCTGACATTTTGAACCGTCCAGCTTATTCCACCATCTTTAGTTCGATATATTCCACCGGCATTGTTTACATAGCCCACGTCTGGAGATGTGAAATATAGCCCAGTTAAGTTTGTATTAGGGTTTATCAGTGTGCTTGTCCACGTTAAACCACCATCAGTTGTTTTTAAAAACAATCCATTTCCTCCAGTTGCGAAGCCAATAGTATTGTTAACGAAAAATAATTTATTAATTTCTCTGTGATTTAAGCCATTAACTCCGTTCATTGTGTCCGAGTATACTGTACTCCAATTACTACCCAAGTCAGTAGATTTATGAATTGAATAGGTATAAGTATTTGTACTATTGAATTTTTTGAGTGAAATAAAAAGTTCTTGATTGGGCTTAGAAGCAATATCTGTCACAGTTCCTTGTGTTGATATGCTATTAAAATTATTTCCACCGTCAACTGTAATTAAAATATCACCTGTCTCTTGGGCAACAAATCCTGTGTCTGTATTTATAAAATGTATTTTCTTGAAACTGTATCCTAAAAAATCATTGGATGTAATTGAATCCCAAGTCTGGCCTGCATCAACAGTCTTTACTATTACATTGGTATGATTACCAAATGCAGTTCCTCCACAGGCATACCCAACAGAGTTTGTTGGAAATTGAACATCTAGAAACCAAGATGTAGTGAATTCTGTTTGGTAAAACGACCACGTTTGCCCACCATCCGTTGTCCTGTGTATTCGTCCGCCTCCATCTGTCACTGCTATAAAGGTGTTTTGGTCAATTACTTCAATTGCGTTTTCTTGGTCACCGTGATAGTAAATTCCATTCCATTGCGAATAACACAATGTAGGAATTGAAGCGGTCAGAAGAATGAATAATAATCTCATTTGGTCTTTATTTTTGTGCGTCAAGATACCTAGTTTCTAACCTTACATGCGGCAGGTAGGAGTTAAAGATACAAATTGTCAGCCTATTGGCAATATAGGCTAAAAAGGAATCCGATAGCTATCGGGTAGTAAAAATCGCAAGGCAATGCTTTACATCCTGCCAGACTTATGGCAGAGCCGGTTAATAAGTGTATCGAAGTATGAACTCCGACTTCCCGATAGCTATCAGAAATAGTCGGAGTGATTTGCTCGATTGGCAAATGTTATTTATCGATTTCAATTTGGTACTTATATTTTCTCGCATCCATTTTTCCATTTTTATAGTCAGTCATTATCTCCTTTTCCAAAAGTCCATCTATGTTATATTTATAAATCATTTCAGAGGTTTTTCTTAAATCCGATGTTATAGGAATTATCAAATCTCCTTTAAAGTCAGTTTCAAAAACAATTACTTTTGTTAAATATCCGTCTTTGTCAAATAATTCGTGTCTTATATTTAAAATTCCATTTCTCTCGGAATATTTGGTTTCCGCATTTTCTGTTGGGTTTTTTGATTCGGCAAATCGGTAAACCGAAGTTTTTTCTCCATTTCTAAAGTTTATAATTTCTGTAATTTCAGAGTTTTGTCCGAACTCACTGATCACTTCTCTTTTTATTTCGTTTGTACTCGTTCCAACAACCTTTTTCGATAATTCTTCGCCGTTTGAGTTGTATTCAATAGAAGTCACAATTGTATCTCCATACATTCTGCTATATTCTTTTATTTTAATCGGTTTATTGTCTAGATTAAGATTCTCAACATAACCTTTCATTTTTGGAGATGAAATAATGTTTGAAACTTCTTTGGAATTATTTAGTTGCTCAAAGCTTTTGTATTTTGATATGAAAGCATATGCATTTGTATTTTGTTTAAAATCTTCTTTCTCTGGATATTCTTGTTTGAATAGTGTTTTGGTTAATGGATCCTGTCCATACACGTATGAGTAAATTGTCAATCCAGCATTTGAATTAAAGTCATACCTTTTTGTTATTCTGCCATTTGTATCGTATTCATTTGCATAAATAAATCGGTGAGGTTCTTTCCACTTGAAAAAAGGTGGAATTTCCGTTTCTTGATAATCAAAGATTATTTTTCCGTCATCGTTGAACTCAAGTATTTTTTTTAGTTTTCCATTTTCAGTTTGGGTTATTTTATAACTTGATGAAGGCGGATTTTTTAACTTAAACTCTATATTGTTGAATGCAAATTGTCCGTGAACATTTTGAGAGATTATAAATAGAAACAATAGTAATTTAAGATGGTACATTTTCGATTGCAAGATGTTTGTTTTTAATATTTACTAACGCCAAAAATGGCGTGCAGGGAATTAAGTAAAGATACAATTTACCTTCCTGCCGCAGGTGCGGTTTCTTTTCTACAAAATTCGCTTGCGAATTTTACGGAGCATCAAAGTGTAATTAAACTTCCTTAACTAATGATTCACTAACCGCTATATTTAACATTAGCAAGGTTATATATTATTTTCATTCTGATAATAATAATCACTCGTCATTGTTAGAATGCTTCTATTAAACATTCAGGAACGAAACTTGAAGAGTAACTTCCATCTTTTAATACATCTGGAATCACGTTATTAACTCTGAATTTATTTTTGACGATTTCAAATTTTAAAGTTGCTTTAAAGTTAGTTGCTTGTTTTCTTTGATGTGCAGGAACCCATTCAATCGAATTAAACAGAACTTCGAGAGACTCGATAATAGTTGAATCCAAATCAGGATCTGATTTCACAATACTAACATTCCCTGTATAGTCAATTAGAATTAATAAAGATTTTATGCTGTTTATATCAGCATTGTCAGGAGTGTAATTCTTGTTAAAGACATTATTAATGTTCTCAACTCCTCCTTTGCACTTCGGAAGCGTTTCGGTATAATAGAAAATTTCGGTTTTAGGGTCATATGATTGACCAAAAGATTGAAGGTAAAACAAAGAAATGAAGAGAACTATTAGATATTTAGGCATAGCACTTTTAGTTTAGATTATTTATTATTGGAATTTTTGCACAACGCCTATTCGTCTCAAAACGAACTTAGCTTTTTGTAAATATAGATTTTTTGATATTGATTTGAAGATGAGCGAAGAATAAATGAAGCCGGATAAACCATGAGAGCCGATTTTATATACACCAATGCCTAAAAACTTTTTAATTTCAGGACAGGGAGACTATGAATAAAAGTAAACCAAGTTTACGGCCTTTGATAAAAATACCTCTTAACGTTGGTTTTTGGATATAAAAATAACACAAAAACTCCCGAAAACTAGATCAAAGCAAGTTGTAACACTCTAAATTAAGTGTCTGAAAGATAAGGTAGCTTATTAAATCCCCAAAGAGATACAAAAAAGCAGGCAGACCGAAGCCGTTATCCTGCCCCGAAGTTCTGAGTGCAAAAAAGGCTCTAATGCATTACGCCCTTAGCCAAATGCATTAGAGCCTAAATTTTGGCAACTGTATTTGATTTTCTAAATGAGTTATCCATAAAATGTAACCAGCTTTAGTTAAGTGAATTCCATCAGTCGTTAACTCTTCAGATAATTCGTTATTTTTATCGGTAAATTCTGAGTACATATCAATAAAAGTGATGCTTTTTTTATTAGAAATCTCATTCAGAAATAGGTTTAGAGCTTGAACCTTTTTATTAATACTATTACTTGAGCTAATTAAACTTTCTAAATCACGTGTAGGTAATGTGCTTTGAATATATATTTTAGTATTGGGACAATTCTTTTCAATTAATTCCAAAATTTCTAAATAATTATTTTGAATTATTGACAAAGGGACTTTTTCAATAATATCATTAATACCAATCATTATAAAAATATTATTAGGTTGAAAATTTATTACATTATCAATCCTTTTTATTAATCCTTCAGAGAAGTCTCCACTAATCCCCATATTTATTATCGAGTCTGAAACAGGCAAATACGGGGCAAAGTTTTCAGTCATACTATTTCCAAATAGTATAGATGAATAGCCAGTTTTCTTTAGGTTACTATGTTGTTTACTAATAAGTTCCCATCTACCTTGTTTATAATAATCATTCATTACGTATCTGGTTTTCATTCTCACATATAAAAAATAGCCAAGAATTGTGATTACTATGGTGATAATAAAAAATAACAATATTCTTCTTTTTCTCATGATTATAATGTTTTCCAACGCCAGTTCGTCTCAAAACGAACTTAGCTTTTTGTAAATATAGATTTTTTGATATTGATTTGAAGATGAACGAAGAAAAATTCTTTAGCGTCACTTTTGTGCTCAATTGGCTTAAAATGGATAAGGAGGGTGTCTCAACTTTAGTTTGTGCTGAGCCCGCCGAAGTGCTCAACAGAGCTTGTTGTAGTATGAACTCCGGCTTCCCGATAGCTATCGGGATTAGTCGGAGCCATCTACTCGATTAGCGGTAGTTTTTCTTTTTTCTAGAAACCGTTGTTTTGTCCAAATCAAGATAGGGAATGTCCAAAATATCAACCATATTAGAGTATGTCTTGGGATTATTTTATAACTGTAATTACAGAAATAGATTAAAGAAGTAAAAAGTAAAGCAAGAAACGAATCTGATATTTTTATCTGACTCATTGAATACCGCTTTATGTGAGTCTTGTTCATATTCTTAATTTCCTTCATATGGCTTTTTCCATAAAAACTATGTTTGTCAGGTAAATATGTTAATAGCATGAAAGCATTTTGAAAAATATAAATTAGTGATACACCTAATAGGAAATATTGCAGAATATTTAATCCATTATTCAGAATTGCATTATCCATGAAATAGTCGAAATTATAAACTCGGTAGATATGGTCGATAGCGAAGATTATCATTATTATGGAACTCCAAATGCTAAGAAATAATCTAGCGTTTCTAGTCAGTTTGATATATGAAAATGCATGAATGAAAGAAACAATGCAAAAAATAACACCTATTGAGATTAAGACATAGGTAAATGCATTTTTAATATTTAAGAATCCAATATCTATGATCCAATATATTATTGAAATTGACTGTAAAAGTGTTATTCCTTCTGTAAGTTTTGGAGTAATTTTTTTATCGTGAAAAATCATCGAGATTATCACAAAGATGATAACAAACCAATATGGCCAAACTTCAATGTGATTTTCAAAATCATAAGGATGTTCATGCTTGTTTGGAATAAAAGCTAATATGCTAAATATTAATGCTCCTAAAATTTTAAGGGCCATTATTTTCCAATCCGTTGAGAGTCTTTTATTTTCGAAAATAATTCCGAAGATAAGCGGGAAAATCATCAATGAAATTAAATTCCTATCACTTTGGTATATACGATAAGATAAGTATCCGAAGAAAAGGCTAATCAAAATACCACCCAAGGATAGGATCAGGTTTAGACTAATGACCGGAGTTTTTCTTTTTCTTCTTGAAGTCATATTTTAATTACCGCTAACGCCAGTTCATCTCAAAATGAACTTAGCTTTTTGTAAATATAGAATTTTTGATACTGATTTGAAGATGAAAGAAGAATAATTCTAAAGCGTTATTTTTGAGATCAATTGTCTTAAAATCAATAAGCATGGCGTCTCAACTTTAGCTTGTGCTGAGCCCGTCGAAGTGCTCAACAGAGCTTGTTGTAGTATAAACTCCGGCTTCCCGATAGCTATCGGGATTAGTCGGAGCCATCTACTCGATTAGGGTGCGATTTTCATTTTTTATCCAAGATCCATTGGCACTTCCATTTTTACAAAATACCAATTGTCATTGTAGGATTTTATTATTTCATCATTATAAATGTCCTTCTGAATTTCTTTCGACTGAATCAAATAATACCGAACCGATAGATAAACCTTAATGAAGGATTTGTCTCGTGCCTCAAAGAAGGCAAAAACTCCGTATTTATCAATTCGTTCTTTGAGTCCGTTGAAATAGCCTTCTGGGCTTAGTTCAAAAGGATGTATTTGGACTACTGACGAGTCATAAACTATTTCTGCAAATATTGAATCCTGCTTTAAAGTGTACTGGCCTTTCATAAGGACCAATGGACTTTGGTTAAATGGTTCCGATATTTCACAGCTATCTGAGAAGCAAATTAGTCTAATTTCATCTTCACGCGGGAAAACTCGATATCTGTTTGTGGAATCCTGTTCATAAGTGAATTGAGCACGTGGGTTATAGTCATATCTGAGAAGTTCATTGTCGTTTAGAAATTCAGTCGAATAGTTCTCAATAAAGTTGTCAGCTCGAATCTGAGCAAAGTCCAAGTCACTATTTTCTTGATTACAAGAAATTAGCATTATGACAATTATGAGATATTTCAGCTTACTTTTCATTTTTTCAAATGCTCCCTAACGGTTTGGCTATGCGTAGTGCGGGATTAGGAAGTACTTCACTTTCAGCCTACCATATGTTTGTTAATACTCATTTACTTTCAATTTAGCACCAAAACCCGCATTACGTATAGCCATTGTGTGTGCCTTGAATGGTAAATATAAATAAGTTCTTTTAAAATATTGAATTTAATCCAAAGGGTGTAAGTCCCTTATGCGCTAGGGTCGTGCCTAGAAGCATTAGTAAGACGCAAGCTTGTTAAGG
>Ga0163216_101745_pt1 | contig 10869 bp, 11 predicted proteins | sample SynspAceP_FD_167610 | JGI IMG/M metagenome (GOLD analysis project Ga0163216, IMG submission 167610) | Saline lake microbial communities from Ace Lake in Antarctica - Synechococcus sp. Ace-P (Illumina Assembly) | ecosystem: Environmental > Aquatic > Non-marine Saline and Alkaline > Saline ...
CTTCGTGGAGTATGGTCAGGCGTTTTGAATAGGGTATAGATTGGCTCACAAAAACCGATATTTTACTATAATTATGGTTTTACGCCGAAAATGAAAATTAAGGTGCCTCTGGAGGTGCTATCGAGCGTGGGCTGTAGCGATAAGTGTTACAATAGGAGGGAATGTCCCCAGAACCCCTAAACCAGCATTGAAATATGCGCTTTTCGCATTGTGTTTGTCGATGCTAGCAATGAATGTAAACGCTTATCAAGATTCCGAACAAGACGTGCAGGAAGATTCGGTAGTTGCTTTGAGCATCGAAAACATCGCTGCCAATGTGGACGCCAGAATTATGAGCATGAAAATGCTCGCCAACACAATAGCAAATGACACTCATATACATCAATGGGTTGATAAAGGCTTTGCCAAGAAAGATGAAACTGTATTGATTAATAAGCTTGGCTATTTAGTTCAAGAATATGGTTTAACTAGCGCATCCTTTGCAGATACTAGCAGCAACAAATATTGGAATCATGAAGGCTTCTTGCGAGTCTTAACACCAGAAATTGATACCTGGTACTTTGCATATCTAAAAAGCGAGCAACAAGATCTCATTAGCGTGTATCACGATAAAAACAAAAACAGAGTTGATTTATATGTGAATTATCGACAGCCAAACGGTAATGGTTTATCTGGCATTGCCACGTTATTTGATGGTGTTGTTAATATGTTGAAAAACTCAAACTTAAGCCAAAATGGCGAACTATTCATCGTTGATGGTGATGGTGATGGTGATGGTAAAGTACAGTTGCATCCCGACCCTAAAATTGCAGGCCAAGCTGATTTACAAACGCTATTTTCGAAAGAAGCTGCACAACTTTTATTAGTGCCGCAAAAGTATAACTCGATTTTAAATTCAGATACGTCCGGCACGTACCTTGTCTCCAGCTACATTCCCAGTATGAATTGGTATGTGGTGGCTGAAATCAGTCAGCATTAGTAAAAGCTTTTTGCGGGCTACGCACTAACAAGAGTGCTTTTTAGAGCTTCAATATCAGCATAACGAGTTCGAATGTCATCACGTTTATGCGCTGCGCGTCTATCTCGGAGCTTTTCCAATGTGTTTAATAATTCATGCAGCGGAGGACCGCTGGCGGTAATTTTTTCCATATGTTGTTGTGCAATACCTGCTGATGGTAAGGTAATGTATCGTTCAACCAATTGATTATGATGCTGTATTGCAGTTTTACCATGTAATTTACAAACGTCTAAAAATAGGCTCAAGTTTTTTTGGTACCACTGCTCTTGGTGACAATCATGTGCACCTAAAAATTCATCCATTATGCTGGTGCCACGCATACATTCGCGAAGAATTAACTGGTCCTCTGGCATCATGTATAAAAATTTATCCACTAACATTTGTGAATACGAAGGTTCATTGGCAAAACACAAACCAAGCTGTAAATCGATAACATTGATACCAGCAAAATCCCCAGCATTAGCGCCACGATAAACTTCATTACCTACTCGGTATGGCTTGTAATAGGGTCTCACACAGTTAAAGAATCGATCGGTATCTAATTTTTGAAATAATAATTTATTTGATTCAATAACGTCCTTCAGGCCTTGTTTAGCCGCGTGAAACAAATCGGCAGTAATCGGATGGGAGATACCCAGAGGCTGGATCTTAATGATTGCGTCGGCGGCACGCTTATAGGCCAAAATCCCTTTAGTATTGTAATCGATGAATACCTTTTCATCATCTAAATGAGTAAAGCGCTTGTAGGAGCCGTTAAGCGCTTTATTGTGTGTGGTTAAATGAGCAGTAGCAAACCGCGGTGTCACGCCAATTGATGCGCCGATATGCATAGCTAGAGCGGATGCTTCAATCAAAGGAGACGATTGCTCTCTAGACGGTTCAGTTATTTCATGGCGACGACAAGCAGCCATATAAAGACCGACGTTGCCCAATAAATCAAACGCATTATCAAATCCGTTGTCAGTATTGCCTTCATTAAGTAGTGGCAATATTAAAGAACGCCCCTCGCTTTCAAGCTGTTGTTTGAGTTCACCACCAATATTATCAACATTTGCTTTGTCATCATGTTGCCAGTAAAGGTGTTCTAGCTCAGTATTGAAATCACAAAAGCGGGTTCTGATCCAACGATCAAAAGCTTGGGAGTGTGCGGTCACGTTCTTTTCCTAAATTGGGAATAAATTTATGTGTCTATGCTAGCAGAATGATAAGGAAGTAATTCAGATAAATTGGTAAATCAGTTATTAGAATGCTCTAGATTGAGGAGTCGCTCAGAAGAACCTAATATATAAACACTTATTTTGAGGGGCAGAGCAAGCCAAGCTCCTTTTGCTTCTTTATAATTAAACCTTGATATACCGTATTCGACAAAAATTGAACAAGGTTTATTGATGCCACCAAAATATAACGTGGTTTCAAACTAGGGTGAAATTAACAAATACTTTGTCTTCAGCTACATTCATAGTATGGATACATGTGGGTAGCGGAGGTCGGTAAGCATGAATAGCGACAAGCGATAGTCAAGCCGGATTGTCTATCAGCCGATTAGTCTTTTTTATCGCTGAAGCGGATATATAGAACGATACAGAATAACACCACTCCAACCGGAACCAGCGCGAGTATTGGGGAATCAGATAAAGCCGATTCGCCGGCAAAGTATACAAGCACAGCAACACTGGCAAATACGCAAAGTGTAAGAAATAGTTTCATGCCTTTGTTCATAAATAATGTGCCTTGACGTGAGGTTTTATTTTGTATTGTATTTACGCTGAATACCACTATAAAGCTCAACGATGCCTGCAATTGACAAAAGTAGGCAGCCTAAAAACGACATGACTTGTAACAACACAATCCTTAAGTTATCGCATAATTTCGCTAATAAGTCCCTCAAAAACACCGAGTAATGGCATACAAATGAGGTTTGTCAGTTTGTAGTTCACGGGAATATTTATGTGCATCCACATAATTATCACATTCATTATAATAATAACTTTTCATCAAAGTAATTATTATTTTTTAATGTTAAATTTTTGTTAAAAATAAATTAATAGGTGCCGTAAACCCCTCTAATTAATTAATTTTTTTTGCCTATATTGAAAATAGACAAAAAAAATAACCAAATATTTCATGGCTTTAAAATTATAATTTAAAGCACTTCACTCGATATTTTGTAAATATATATTTCCATGCTTCAGGTTTTTAAATGTAAGTAAAATGTGAACTTTTTATTCTTTGGCGCAGTACCTATGATGCATTTAATGCAAATATTACTCAGATTGTTGAATAATAAAAAGGAAAAATACATGATAAAAAATAGTAGTATTACAGAATCGAAGAGTTCTTCATTGTTTGCAGGTGGCTTCAAAGCTAAAACAATATTGACCGCTTTGTTTTTGATCATGCTGCCGGGTTTTGCGCATTCTGCTGCAAATTTGGCTGCTGATGACTTTGTTGGCATTTCGTTCTGGATTATTTCCATGGCGCTTATGGCAGCAACAGTTTTCTTTCTTTGGGAAACTCAAAGTGTATCTGTAAAATGGAAAACATCGCTGGTTGTATCAGCACTTGTTACTTTCATTGCGGCTGTTCACTATTTCTATATGCGAGACGTTTGGATAGCAACTCAAACAACGCCAACCGTATACAGGTATATTGATTGGTTGTTAACTGTACCATTGTTAATGATCGAGTTTTACCTCATTTTACGTGCTATAGGTGTTGCCTCGGTAGGCATCTTCTGGCGCTTACTAATCGGTACGCTAGTCATGTTGATACCAGGTTACATGGCTGAAGCGGGATATTTGAATATTACCGTCGGATTTATCATCGGGATGTTAGGTTGGTTCTACATATTGTATGAAATATTCTTAGGTGAAGCAGGAAAAGCAGCAAAAGCAAATGCAAGTGACGCGGTTAAATACGCCTACAATGCAATGCGCTGGATTGTAACCATTGGTTGGGCTATTTACCCAATCGGCTATGTACTTGGTTATATGACGGGAACGGCAGACCAAGAAACATTAAACATAGTTTACAACCTTGCTGACTTCGTTAATAAGATCGCATTTGGTCTGTTAATTTGGTACGCAGCAACAAGCGAAAGCCAAGCAACAAAAACAGTAGCTTAGCTAGTAATGTAGAAATAGATTATTAACTATACTAACAAGCTTACAACCTCTTCGTTAGGGGTTGTAAGTTTTATACTAACGAGCAATAGTCATGATTCAAACTGACGTTTATAAAAAGCCGCAATCGTCTTTGTTATTGCAACAGTGCGAAGACGAGATGTTGTACAGAATACAAGAAAATGAACCTTCACGTTTTCATCTAGAAAGTGGAGGAAATAGAACGCGTGCGAAACTCTGCATAGACGCAGGGCTTGCCCTACAAATGCCTACCAAAGCTATAGTTTCACTAGCTTGCTGCATTGAGCTATTGCATAACGCCTCTTTGGTACATGACGATCTGCAGGACGCTGATGATACTCGCCGAGGGCGTGAATCAGTTTGGAAAAAATTTGGTAAAGCGCAAGCCATTTGTGCAGGAGATTTGATGCTGTCTGCCGCTTTTGGCGCGCTTGCTGATATCGGTTTACACGAATCTCTACCAACACTTTTTACGCATACACAACAAGCTGTAGCAAAGACTATCCAAGGGCAATCTAGAGATCTTGATGCCAAGTCGAATATGACGATGCAAGAATACGAAGACATTGCCTCTATGAAATCAGGGCCTTTGATTCAACTAACAATGGTTTTACCACTTATTCACGCAGGCTACTTTCAACACATTAATACAGTGAATACTGCCTTGAGCAAATTCTCCGTTGTATATCAGATTGTCGATGACTTAGCCGATTGGGAACATGATTTACAAGCTAAACAACTCAATTTAGTTAATTTACTCGCTACGCAAAGCACTACAAATGAAGCGATACTTGTCGCTCAAAACCGCGCGAAAAATCTACTAAAACAAGTAGTAGAAGAGCTGCAGATACTGCCGACAAATTGTGGTTTGGCTTTTGTCGACGCAGCAAATAATTTATTAACAAAAGCAAAAAGTGGATTACATGAATAAAGTTGTTGTTATTGGAGCCGGTTTTGGCGGCATTGCCAGCGCACTTCGCTTAAAAGCAAAAGGTTATGATGTGGTCATTATTGACCAACGCGAGAGACTCGGCGGGCGTGCCCAGCAGTTTAAACGCGAAGGGTATGTATTTGATGCAGGCCCTACGGTTGTGACGGCTCCATTTTTGTTTGAAGAATTATTCTCACTCTTCGGTAAAAAAATGGACGATTATATAAACCTCGTTCCGGTAGAGCCTTGGTACAGATTTGTTTATCCCGATGGCAGTCATTTTGACTATGGCGGCACCATCGATGAAACCTTAGAGCGAATTGCCGAAATAGAGCCTGATGATCAGGATGGGTATCGCGCCTTGCTAGCTCAGTCTGAAGCAATTTTTGATGTAGGATTTACTCAACTAGCACACAAACCCTTTCACAAAATCACAACGATGATTGCTCAGGTACCCGCTTTAATTAAATTAAAGTGCTACCGGTCTGTTTGGCAGATGGTTTCTGCATATCTTAAGAATGATAAGCTGCGTCAGGCATTTTCAATTCAACCCTTACTAGTAGGTGGTAATCCATTTGCGACGACAAGCATCTACAGCCTAATTCATTATTTAGAGCGGAAATGGGGCGTTCACTTTGCAATGGGAGGGACTGGCGCAATAGTCGATGGGCTAGAAAAATTGATGCGAGAGCAAGGAATTGAAATACAGCTTAATACCAAAGTAACAAAGCTTACCACCGTTGATAAAATGGTGACTGAGGTACACACAGATCAAGGCGCATTCGTATGTGATAAGCTCGTCTCTAATATTGATCCTAAATATCTGTATAGACATTTAGTAAGTGCTGACCAACAATCTATAAGCGCCCAGCTGAAAACAAAACATGCAAAAGTCTCTATGGGACTGTTTGTATTGTACTTCGGAACCACTAAACAATATTCAGACGTTGTTCACCACACTATTTGGCTAGGCAAGCGTTACAAAGCACTACTCGATGATATTTTTAATAAAAAAGTACTCGCCGATGACTTTTCATTGTATGTGCATAGACCAACTGCGACCGATCCTAGTATGGCACCAGAGGGTTGCGACTCTTTTTATGTGCTTGCACCGGTGCCAAATAACCAATCAGGAATTGATTGGGATGCTCAAGAAAAAGAATATACACAACGCATAATTGAGGCATTGGAGCACACAATAATGCCTGAACTTTCCTCTCACATAGTGCACTGTTTTGCTAAAACACCGGCTGATTTTGCAGAGGACTATAGTAGCGTTGAAGGCAGTGGCTTTTCGATAGCGCCGTCCTTCCAACAGTCTGCATGGTTTAGATTTCACAACCAAGCTGAAGGTCCTAAAAACCTGTATCTTTGCGGCGCGGGAACTCATCCAGGGGCAGGCATCCCGGGTGTATTATCATCTGCAAAAGTGGTCGATCAACTAATTCCAAGTGTTCGGAGTTAACACATGAATGACGATCCTACTGAGCTATTAAGAAAACACGGTAAGTCGTTCAATTTTGCCCGCTTATTTTTAGGATCCGATACCGGGATCGCTGCTGCTCGCCTATATCGATTTTGTAGGATTGTGGACGATATTGCGGATGAAAGTACCGATAAAGAACAGGCGCGAAATGAGTTAAACAATCTCAAAAATTTAATTATTGATAAGCAAATAGAACATTTTCAAGTTAAAGACTTTTTGTTGTTATGCGACGAATATAGTATTGACCGTCATCATGGTATCACCTTAATAGAAGGCGTGACTCAGGACTTAGACAAAGTTGCCTTGCCTTCAGTTGAAGCCTTAGTTCAATATGCTTTTCGTGTTGCTGGTGTCGTTGGATTAATGATGGCACCCATTCTTGGCGCAGATAAAAGAGGTTACCCCTTTGCAGTTGATTTGGGAATTGGCATGCAACTAACCAACATTGCCAGAGATGTGATGGAAGATGCCAGAATGCAACGCCGCTATCTGCCGGCTGAGTGGGTAAATAATGCATCAGCGCTGCAAATATTGAGCAATGAATCAAACGTGCAAAATACGGTGCAAGCAGCGACTGCACAATTATTGGAACTTGCAGAATCTTATTACCAAAGTGGCCTTGTGGGACTTTACTTTTTGCCTCCACGAAATAGTCGCGCTATTGCTATTGCCGCCTATATTTACCGTCAAATTGGCCGTAAATTATTGAAAAACCAATGCCAATATTGGCTGCAACGTACCATTGTGTCTACCCCTCAAAAAGCAATTTTAGCGGCGCAAGCTCTCTGGCATTTGCGCTTTTCAGGGTTGGCTGATGAAGTTTGTCAGCATGAGAATAGTTTGCATATTCATCTTCCAAAGCATAACTTCTAAAACAAAGCACAAGTGAATAGGTACTATGATGACGGATGAACGCAATTATGATGTCATTATTATTGGAGCAGGTGCAGCTGGAATTTCTTTATTACTAGCGCTTCAAGAGCGTAATTATGCTGGTTCAGTTAAAGTACTTGAAAAAAACACCCATCTAAAAAATGACCGCATGTGGAGCTTTTGGCATAAGCAAGATATCCCAAGTTATATCCAAAAAATTATTGCGCAAGATTGGCATCAGTGGAGCTTGTCTGTTAATACAGTCACTCATTCAATGACTCATCCCGAATATAGGTACAGTTGCATTCGAGCTGAATCATTATTGAATCTTGGGCTGCTAGCCTTTTCGGAAAACAATAATTTTGATATCGAGTTTGATTCCGATGTTGAGTCTGTCGAGTCTTTAAAAAAGCACGCCCTTATACAAACAAAACAGGGCACGTTACGGGCTAACTTAGTAGTAGATACACGCCCACCGCCTTTGCATCATCAACATAATGGAATGCTTCAGAGCTTTTATGGTGAAGAAATAAAAACGGATGTTGACATGTTTGAGCCTTCAACGGCCAAACTAATGGATCAATTAGCTTGTTCAGCACTCGGTATTGAGTTTGTATACATTTTGCCATTTACTACTAGACATGCACTTGTAGAGTTCACTTGCTTCAGTCCTAGTATTATCGCTATTAAGGTATTGAAAATGCGATTAAAAACTTATTTAGAGGCAAATCTGCACTTATCAAGCTATCAAGTTGAACGCATTGAGAATGCCGTCTTACCCATGTATCAAATCAATAAAAATATCACGAACAAACAACAGCGTTTAATTTATGGAGGAATTGCGGGCGGCGCAATGCGTTCATCAACCGGATATAGTTTTCTCTCATCCCAAAAGTGGGCAATCGCCTGCGCTGACACGATAATCTGTAAAAAGTCACTGTCGACTTATACTCCAGTAAATCTTGTGTACCAAAAAATGGATGCACTGATGTTGAGTATAATAAGAAACAGTCCAATTATTGGCCCAACTATTTTTTCGCAAATGTTTACAAAGGTCAGTCCTGCTAGATTTGTGCGTTTCATGACTGAAAGAGCCACTCTTACTGATTTCTTTGCCGTGATTTGGGCGATGCCAAAACGTGTATTTTTAAGCTCTTTGTTCTCCCGCTCCACTAAGAACCCTAGTAGCGATGTGATTGATGAGGCAAACCGTGAATAAACCAAACTACACGCAACTATATTTGTGTGGTTTCCTCATAGCAGTACTTAGTTTATTTGTTAATTTAGAACAATATACTGACTATTTTTTGGTGCTATTAGCACTCGTAGTTATTGCGCTCGGCTTACCTCATGGCGCACTTGATTTTGGCGTGGCTAAATCATTGAAGCTAGTAGATTCATTCACCTCGGCAATCGGATTTCTGAGTATTTATCTTGCCATCACTGCATTAGCAATTGGATTTTGGATATGGCAACCTAACATTGCATTAGTGATATTTTTTGCGATATCGATACTGCATTTTTCGGCAGATTGGCGGGACGCTTTGCCACGTATTATGCGTATAAGCTTAGCCTCAGTTATTATTTGTGGGCCTTCATTAATAAATGCTTCGGCAGTAACAGAGATATTTACGGACTTATTCTTATCATTCGACGAAACTACTTTGGTGATTTTTAGTATGAGAGTGATATTTGTTTTTAGTATTCTTCTGATTTTAGGCTTTACTGTTTATTCAATATTGCAAAAAAGATACTACAGCGCTTGGCAGCTTGCTGAATGGTTAATGTTAATTATCAGCAGCGTCGTGCTAACACCCCTACTTCACTTTGGGCTCTACTTCTGCTTACTTCATTCACCCAAGCACTTGCATGACGTTTCTGGCTTACTAAACACAAGCGTAACAAAAGCCATACTTCTAAGCTTACCGTTTGTGCTTTTAACCTTAATAATGGGCGTTGGCTTATATGTATGGCTAGGTTCCGGAGTATTAAGTGTTGATTTACTTCGATGGATATTTATTGGTTTGTTTGGCTTAACGACATCACATATGATGCTTATTAGCATTTGGCATAGGTCCACGCGACGACTTTCGTCAAAGTGAAGTCTCAAGCAACATCATATCTTTTTGTACATGCTCAAATACCTCTGTAAACCAAGCGGTAAAAGTGTCAGGATGTTCGCGCAGCATCTTAGTAATGTCCTTCTCTTTCCACCACTTTACTTCCATTACTTCATCTTTATTGGCAGTCCAATTAATATCGGTAACTTCCGCTACGAGTAGGTTATTTAACTCATGTTCAATCAGATTATTGTCGAGTGAATGGCGATATTGGATTCGACCTATTGATGATATGTCTAAAGATTTTTGAATCCCGAGTTCATCCATAACACGACGTTGAGCAGCTACTTTTATTGGCTCATCTGGAAATGGGTGAGAGCAGCATGTATTAGTCCATAGTCCGCCGCTATGGTACTTATGCAGAGCTCTGCGTTGCAGTAAACATTCGATATGATTGTCTACACGGCGGACAACCATTAAGGAAAAAGCTAAATGTAAATCGCCACGCTGATGCGCAAGCAGTTTCTCTGCGTAGCCAAGGATGTTGCCGCTATTATCTACCAACGCTACAAGAATTTGGGGATCATTTATGTTCATGGTTATTTTAACAGACAACGATAGCTAAAGGATCAATAAAGGTCATGAGCAAGCAATGTTTTAGTAATATAATTGGAAACATTATGACCCAATTAAACCTATACAAAAAAAAGCGGCTATTGCATAAGTCCTCTTGCAGGAGTCAGAGCAAGCCAAGCTCCTTTTGCTTCTTTTTACTTAAACCTTGGTGTACCAAACGATGTGATTCAGTAATGTAATAGTTAAGCTCTTCGCTTAGATCGCCCTTACACAAAATTAAATCACGCGGCGTTTCAGAATCGACATTCAAAATATCGTGTGTTGTATAATACTGGATCCACTTAAAACCTCTTGACGCCAAATAAGGCGCAGGTCGAAAGCCTTCTCGCTCTCGCAAAAATTCGAAATTCAATTCCGAAGTTTTGAAGGTAAAGCCCAAAATTCCTGCCTTATTCGACCCGCCAATCGCAAATACTTTACCGCCCACTTTCCAGACATCTGAATTTCCCCACTGAACCACATGTGTGGTTGCGGGTAAGTCGCGGCAAAAATGATTGAATTCATTGTGGTTCATCTATCTGAATCTTCTTATTTTTAAATTCGAGTTAAATTGAATACTTGAGTAATTCCGGCATAATCAAACACTATACCTTCAATATGGGGTTCTGGGGACATTCCCTCTTATTGTAACAATTATCGCTACAGCCCACGTTTCATAACGCCTCCAGAGGTACCTCAATTTTCATTCTGTACGATGGATTGCATAATCTCATCCAAATCAA